>Ga0207150_1067_pt1 | contig 22300 bp, 26 predicted proteins | sample Alteio_BWMinHeat_32_FD_153526 | JGI IMG/M metagenome (GOLD analysis project Ga0207150, IMG submission 153526) | Enriched cells from forest soil in Barre Woods Harvard Forest LTER site, Petersham, Massachusetts, United States -... | ecosystem: Environmental > Terrestrial > Soil > Temperate forest >...
GCGGTCCAATGTCTCCGTAGAACGTCGCAGGTAAAAACGCTAGCGATTGTGGTTCCGGTCTACGGCTTTGCGGTCGCCATGTTTGCCTTGATCCAAAGCATGTCGTCAAACAGCAAACTGTATTGGCTGAGAATGCCGCGTTCTGGAGGTTGGATCTACGGTCCTTACGTCAACCACAACCACTATGCCGGCCTCATGGAAATGCTGGCGCCGATTCCACTGGTATTTGCTCTAACTCGCAACGCGCGTGGGCCGCGCCGGACTCTGGCCGCCATCGCCGCAGCTACAATGTCCGGTACGATTTTTCTTTCCGGTTCCCGGGGCGGGATGGCAGCTTTCGCGGTGCAGATGGCAATCTTGGCCGGAATTTTGATTAGTCAGCGAAAGGGCCGCCGCGTTGCGTTGCTTTTCGGAGTGTTTCTGGTGATTGGGGTTGCTCTTCTGGCCTGGTTAGGTGGCGGTGAATTGGCGAGGCGCATGGCCAGCATCCACACCGAAGCCCGCGCCGAGTTATCTGGAGGGCTGCGGATGACTGTTAATCGCGACGCCCTGAAGATGTTCGCGCACAAACCCTGGCTGGGATGGGGGCTGGGGGTATTTCCCGACATTTATCCGCAGTTTCGAACTTTCCATACTAATTTTTTTGTGAACGAAGCCCACGACGATTATCTGCAATTACTGGTGGAGATGGGCGGCCTTGGATTCGCCACCATGCTTTGGTTTGTCATCGTCATGTACCGGGGTGCCTTGAAGAAGCTGGGGAATTGGCCGGAGGACATCAATGGCGCGGTCGCATTGGCGGCGATGCTGGGCGCTACCGGTATTCTGGTTCACAGTTTCGTCGACTTCAATTTGCAGATTCCAGCCAATGCAGCACTCTTCTACGTGATGTGCATTGTGGCAACGCTGGAGACTCGGTTTGGACAGTCCCGGCGCAAGGTCGCCCGTCGGCAATGATGTGCCGGCTAACAATGTCACTGACCAATGGAAGCGCAAGTACGTCGTCGAAATTCATTCATTAGGCGAACCAGTGTCAAGCCAGGCGCAATGTCAGTGGAGGAAGCGGCAGCCCTTCGACCTGGACGGTCCAGAAATCGCCTCTGTCGGTTGGATGTCCGGCTGTTAGCGTTCCGGAGCTGACGGTCTCCCCAGCACTCAAGGGCTGGCCCGGGAATCGCCGCAAGATGGCCGCGCCGAGTTCCGCCAAGCACAAGGCGGGGCTCCTCAAGCAGTTCCTCCCGGATCCTTCTTCCACAAACTCGCCGTTCTTTGAAATGCGCACCTTAAATCGAGCCAGCTCGTCCACGAGCCCTGCAATCGAGTCGGGCCGCACCTGCACCCGTTCTCCGATCACCAGTGCGGCATGAAGTCCAAAGGACGCCACGAAATCGCTTGGCTGAAAACGCCAGTCCGGAAAAGGACAATCAATGATTTCGAATCCCATCGCGAGCCATTCCGCGGATTCAAGGGCAGCGGCGGCATCGAGGCCTTCAGCAATAATCGGTTGCTTCAAGCCGAAAACAATCTCCGGTTCGATCTTCAGAGAACGGGAATGTGCAAGCGCCAGCGTGGCGGAGTTGCGGTTGCTTTGCTCCACCGTATCGTCATACATGTGAGCCCAGACCAGGGTTTCGAGCTTGAGGACACGCCACATGGCCTTATTGGCATAGCCAACTTTGCGGCCGACAGCCCGGTGTCCACCAAGTTCGCGAAATCGCTTGAGTGTCGCTTCAACCTCATAAGCCATGTTGAGATCGAAACCGGGGCGCGCCGACGGAAGGAGCGGCACTATCTGGTCCGTCTCATACGCGGACAATAATTCACGCGCTAAAGTTTCGGCCTCGTTGTGCGACATAGGTTGATTGTTCACCGTTGAACATTCGTTTCCGCTTACAAATCTACCAACTGCCTGAATGAATTCGCCACTGGCCGCCGACAACAGCGGTGCTAAACTGCAGACCTCAATGATTTTGAAACAATACTATCTGGGGTGCTTGGCTCACGCCTCCTATCTGATTGGAGACGAGGCCAGCTCGACCGCGATCATCGTCGACCCCCAGCGCGACATTCAGCAATACCTGGTCGACGCCGAAAAATCCGGGCTGCAGATCCGCCACGTCTTTCTCAGCCACTTCCACGCCGACTTCCTCGCCGGTCACCTGGAGTTGCGCGACCGTTGCGGCGCGAGTATCCATCTCGGCGCCCGGGCCCAAGCGGAATACGCCTTTGTCGCCATGAAGAATGGCGACAGCCTCGACTTCCCGGGACTGCGGCTGCAGGTGCTGGAAACTCCCGGTCACACCATCGAGTCGATCTCGATCCTGGTGTTCGATCTCGGGAAGAACCCGGCGCAACCTTACGCTGTTCTCACGGGCGACACGCTGTTCATCGGCGATGTGGGCCGCCCGGACTTGCGCGCGTCGCTGGGGTGGAGTGCCCACGACCTCGGCTCCCACCTTTACGACTCACTCCACAATAAACTTTTGAGGCTTCCCGACGAAACCCTCGTCTACCCGGCCCACGGCTCTGGCTCGCTGTGCGGGAAGAATCTCTCCTCCGACACGGTTTCTACGCTAGGAGTTCAACGGCTGATGAACTACGCACTGCAGCCGGCGAGCAAGGACGAATTCGTTCGGATGGTCACGGCGGACCAGCCCGACGCTCCTCCGTACTTCACATACGATGCCATTCTTAACACCCGCGAGCACACTTCGCTCGACAGCAATCTCGAACAAGTTCTCCATCCCATTGAACTCGATGAAGTCTTGCGGATGGGAGATGCGGGCGCCCAGATTCTCGACGTCCGCGACGCCGCCGAATACGCGAAGGGTCACCTCGCCGGCAGTATCAACATCGGACTCGGCGGCCAATACGCCACGTGGGCGGGTACAGTACTTGACCGCGCCAAACCCATCGTGATCGTCGCTGAGCCGGGACGCGAGAAGGAAGCGGCCCTGCGCCTGGGCCGAATCGGTTTCGATCATGTTACTGGCTATCTGCGGGAGGGCATGGAGGCGCTTGCCGGCCGACCCGACTTGGTATGGCCAACAGAACGCATCAGTGCCCCCGCGGTGGCGGAGGAACTGGCGCGCGCCGGTCCACCGCTATTACTGGATATCAGAAACCCGCGCGAGTGGGCGACCAAACACGTTGAAGGCAGCGTGAACGTCCCGCTCAACCATCTGCAAGAGCGCATCGCCGAAATTCCGCGTGACCGCCGCATTGCAGTCCATTGCGCGGGCGGCTACCGCTCGTCGATCGCCGCCGGCATTCTGCAGCAGTACGGGATCACGAATCTAGCCGAGATGGCCGGCGGCCTTGCTGCCTGGGAAGCAGCGAAGCTGCCGGTGATTTCGGAACTCAAGGAACAGGCAGAGGCTCGGTAGATAGGGAACCGAACATGGTGATTAGACCTTGTCAACTACATCCAGGCTTTCCAGTCGCTCTACGGTGAGGCAGTGCGCCCCACAGCATTGAGCAGGATGGTTAACGGCGCCACGTGTTCAGGCCTCACGTAGCGGTTCACGAGGAAACGCTTGCCGTCTTTTGTGACGTCGTAGGTAAAGACGTCCGTGCTTGAAATTGGGGCGCGGCCGTGAACCTGGAACAGAGGAGATCGGCGGCCTCGCCGCGTACCTGCTCGGGAGCCATGTAACTCGCCGTGCCATGACGACGCCCGCCGCCGTGTTCGAACTGGTCAGAGTAACTTCATCTGGATCTGCGCCTGCCTTCTGCGCCAGTTTTGCCAAGCCAAAATCCAGGATCTTGATGCGCCCGTCTTTCGTGATGAAAACGTTCTCCGGTTTCAGGTCGCGGTGGATGATGCCCTTTTCGTGCGCTGCTGCTAATCCATGCGCGATCTGCACTCCGTACTCAATCGTTTTACGTTGGGGTAGTGCTCCGCGATCCAGTCCGGCGCGCAGGCTTTCGCCTTCCAGAAGCTCAGAGACCAGAAATGGCGAGCCATTGTGCTGACCGATATCAAACAGCGCGAGAATGTTCGGATGATTTAGCGCGGCCACCGCCCGCGCCTCCTGCTCGAACCGGCGCAGGCGGTCGGAGTCCCGAGCGAAAGACTCGGGAAGTATTTTTAAGGCGACATCGCGCCCGAGGCGTGTATCCCTCGCGCGATAGACTTCACCCATGCCGCCCGCGCCTAGCGGCGCAAGGATTTCGTACGGACCGAGTTTCGTGCCGGAAATGAGGGCCATTTGATGGGCGTTATTATAGCCCGCACGAACAGTCACCGGACTATTGGTGCTATCGCCTGATTGCGACCGTCTATGATTTGAACAATCAGCACACCGCGTCTTGCCGCAACTTTCCTTCGATGCGTGCATCTAGACAGCGAGGCCCTCGATTCCCTAGAGGAGACAAGCCATGTCCTACAGCATATCGACCTTGCTGCTTCGTAATCTGAGCGACGTATTTGGCGAAAATGACCCCGTGCGTCGGCGCGCGGCCATCGACGACATCTGGAATGAAGATGGTGTGTTCTACGATCCCAACGGAGGCATCTACCGAGGCCGTGACGAGATTGATCGTATTGCTGGTGTGATAAAAGCAACACATCCAGATTTCAAATACCAGCCTCTCTCCCCTCCCGAGGAATTAAGTGAAGCCGGACGGGTTCGATGGGTATCTGGCACTCCCGGCAAACCTCCAGCTTACGCGGGAACCGATTTTGTCGTTGCCCGGAACGGTCGCATTGCTGCGATCTATATGTTTTTCGACAAGCTGCCCTGAGGTGAACTCTGCTGCCCACGATACACGAATGACGAACTTTTTTCGGCAACACGGACTCTGTCAGTTGACGAAAAATCGCGATTTCACTCATCCTATGAGAGAGGATGTCAAGCAAAAACACTTCTCCACTCCTCTCCGTGACCTCGATCGGTGCTTGCATCCAGGCCCCTTCTTCTTCGTGGAGAGGATTTTGGTTTTAACGCCTGGGGCGCCACAGAGTACGACAGGGATAGGGATCGCAGTTGCTGGTCTCCCTTGAGTGGTTTCATGCAGCGGTCCCGACACCATTCGTTGCGAAGCTGCGCAAGCCAACCGTTGGCTTAAGTGCCAACCATCATCCTATGTGAGGCTCGAGGCCTATGGCTTTTTTGGGTTATCCGAGGGGGCATAGGATTGACCCGGAGACTGGGTGCGGATGGCAGCAGCACCCGGAACGCCTAATGAGTGAATGGATACTCTCCCTCGAACCCGAGCATCGCCAGAACCGATGGGTCACCACCGAGGCGTGAAACCTGGGAGACCACCTGAGTTCTGTGCAACGCTCAAGCTGCTTGCGGCTTCAGTTGTTCCGTGTCGAAACGTTCCTCCTTCTTCCAGAGTGTCAAAGCAATGGCCGCGATCTTTCGGGCTAAGGTCAGACGCGCCATCTCGGGCTTCATGCCCTTCGCCAGCAACGCCACATAGAAATCGCGTAACGGACCCACGCCACAGCTGGCTCGGGTCGCAGCTCCCTTGAAGATCTCTTTCATTTCGTGGTTGTGATTCTGATTGAGACCACGAATCTGTTGCGGTTTTTTCGTACGTTGCAGTTGTCCGTGCACGTAGCGATATTGCGCACTGTCGCGGGTCTCAATGCCCAGCCCACTATAGGTCCAGAGTTGCCGTTTGCTCCGGAACCGGTGCGGTGTCTGCATCAACGCGATCAAGCGGGCGGCTCGGATCGGACCGATGCAGGGAATCTGACGTAGTAGTTTCGCAGCTTTGTGTTTCCGGCTCTCCGCCAATAACTCAGGGCGCAGGGTTCGTCGCAATCCCTGCAATCCATCCAACTGTTGATAGAGTAGCTCGGCACGCCGGCGCACGCCGGCATGCTCGATCTTCTGTAGCCACTCTGCCCGATAACGCGAAGCATACCCCTGAGTACCCGCACAAGGGATGCTCCAGCCGCGATACAGAGCTTTGATCCGATTCATCACCCGGTTCAGGTCTTGGCTGAGGGTCTGATAACTGCGCCCCAACTCGCGCAGCGTCCGCAGTCCATGTTCTCCGTGGTAGACCGGGCGCAGCATTCCCGTGCGCAACAAGTCGGCCAGTTTGCGCGCATCCACCTTGTCGCTCTTGTTGCCTTCCTTTAATAAGGCATTGCGCCGCGGATCGCAGACCAGCACTCGCGCCATCTGGGGTTGCAGCAGATCGTAGAGCCAAGCCGCCCAGGTCCCTTCTTCCCAGGTCACATGCAACTCGCCCCGCAGACCGTGGATAAACTGCAGAATGCTGCTGGCTTTCGTTTCGACAATCGACTCCATTACCAGCTTGCCACTGCGATTGAGGACAGCGATCACCACCGCTTCCTTGTGCACCTCCATGCCGATATACTTAATGTCGCGACTCATGCAGTTGCCTCCTTGAGGGAAAGATCATTCGCGCTCAACGGAGCTCTTTCCCTCAAGGTAAAGTGTCACTCTTCAGCCCATTTGCATCCCGCTTTACTCCACCCAACAGGGCCGCTCTCTCATAATGCATTGGCCGGGCCGGAGTGAGACTGCGGAGCGCACGTAGACGCAAAAACAGCCGGCAAGGAATTCCGGAACATATTCAACTCGCTGTGCGAGACAGCTCAAGGCTTCGCCGCGCCGACTCTCTTGTCTCCGATCGGAGAGTCAGATAAGAAGCGGCATAGAGGGCTGCTGCCAGGATCACAAGTGACCGGATTCCCGTCCATAGCGACATCGACTCCAGTAGGCCACCCACCAACGCGCCGAATAGATTTGCCCCCAATGCTTTTCCTTCAAAAGCGGCAGATCTAAAACTGCGGATGAAGACTATCCCGGCAAAGAAGACCGGCAAGCAAAGTATTGTCGTCGCCAAGAGAGCCCTCAGCCAGATTGAGGGGAGGAAAAGTCTCTGCAGGGGAATGAAATAAGCGGCTGCCAGAGAAATAAAGATGCCGATGTAAGCAGCCCCAGAAGAAACGCTGGGAACACGGTGGACCAGGACGTTTGCCGCAGCGATCAGCAATAGCAACCCACTAATTACAATTGAATTCACCAGCCAAGTTACTCCGAAGAGCAGAGCCATCTTGCTGACGATCTGCGCCTCGAGCAACATGAAGCCAGCTCCCAGCAAGAAGAAATGCCAGTGCGACGAGGTCAAGGCTACGCTTGTGCGTTGCATCAGCCGCCAGCAGAAGAGCACCAGCACTACTGACAGCGCGACAAGGCTGAGGGGAATCCCACGCTTACGCTGGTAGAAATAAGGCCAATCATCTGTGGTGAAGGTGGTCTTTGGCGATTGGGCCGTTCGATGGGTCGTTACGTAGTCTCGCACGACGGGGTCTTGCATGCCCTTTTGAATCCGCTCTTGATCTCCGGCTATGAAGAAGCGGCCCGAAGTGGTGTATTCGTATTGCAGCGCGCTCATGTCGACCGGCGGCCGGCCAAACACGGCGCTCACGAGATTGTACAAGCGCCCGGCGATCCACGGTCTGGTTGCCCAAAATTTGACGATGAAAACTCCATCCGGCTTGAGTAGCCGCTTCGCGGCTTGAAAGGCCTCGAGCGTGTACACGTAGTTATCGATTCGAATGTTGGAGTAGTACGACGCGGTGGTGTGCGAATCGAGTAAGGAGAACACGATCAAATCGAATTGATCGTGGCTGTTTTGGATATAGCTGCGCGCATCATCCAGCACGGTTTTCACTCGTGGCGAGGCGTAAGGCCGCTCAAAGTGCAACCTACGCCCGAGGTCGAGGATGAGAGGATCAATCTCGACGGCGACGACGCGCCCGCCACCATTGCGGATTGCAGCTGCGACATCGTTTCCCGTCCCTGCCCCGAGAACCAAAACCGACGCGGGTTGGGGGTAAAACCGGTATGGGATGTTGTACGCATTCGCTTCCGCGGGAACAGCTCGAAACAATTCCGGATGAGCAGAGACGAAACCGGGCGAGAGATCGATCATCTGCTGGTACCACGCGCCGTTTGTCTGCAACTCGTAGGCAATTGGGTGGTCCGCAGGTTTCGGCTCTACCGTGATCTTCTGATATGGAGACCATAGCTCGACTGCTGGCTTGGGTGGCCTCAAACTGACTATGGCGACACAAAACAGAAAAATAGTCGCGGAGAGCCATCGCCATCGAGGCACTCTCCACACCACAAGCACCAGCATGATTCCGCTCAAAGCAAACCAGATTGCCGGTGGCTGTTTCCGAAAGCACAGCAGGCTGTACAGAAGAATTCCCGCCAGGCTGGCGACAACATTGACGGTGTACGCCAGAACGCCGTCCGGCGCCGTCTCCAAACTCCAGCCCACGATCTGGCCCAACGGGATGAACACGAAAGCGACCAGTGCGAAAAGGACGGCGATCAACACGATTGCGCCCAAAGTGCCAAACACGCTTGTCGATGTGACTTGGCTACCCAGGAAATCTAAATCGGATGCCTCCCCAATCAGGTATGGGATTTGGTCCATCACAGACCGAAGGGCTGGCCAAGGCACTTTGATCAAGACCACCAACAGGCAAATTGGCAAGCCCAACGCCAGCAAATTCACCTTCCGGCGGCAAAAGCTGTACCCCAAACCGAACCCTAGAAAGCAGCCGATCAGCACGATGTTCTTAAAGTAGGCGAAAACCGGCACTTCCGACGTTACCCAGCGAATCATCAACACTTCCAGGAATAAGCTCAGGACGCTGGCCAGCGAGAGCTGAACCCAACTGAAGCCTCCGATATCGCTCGGCGCAAACTCCCATCGCCGCGAGTATCGTCGCAGCGCGACGGAAAATGGGTGAGAGGATCCTTCCTCGTACGAGGAGATCAAAAGAAAAACGGCGGAAGCCGCTACAACTAAGACAAATCCGAAGGCCAAGGGCAATTGAAGACTGTTCGTCATGGTTGCTTTTCGCTCAGTTTCGCATTCCGGTAGGATCCTGGACTCTAGTCGTACACTTCAGCTTGGCGAAATGCGACGCCGAGGCGATCCTTCGCGGAAACGATGGGCTGGCCGTCAAGAAGTTGCCAATCGATTTTTAGCTCGGGATCATTCCACACAATCGTGCGCTCAAGCTCAGGAGCATAAAACTCGGTCGCTTTATACAACACGTGCGCGCTCTCCGACAGCACCAGAAACCCGTGCGCGAATCCTGCCGGAATCCAAAACATGCGCTGATTCTGCCCCGAAAGCCGGATTGCCTCACAACGTCCGAAACTAGGCGAGCTCCGTCGCAGGTCCAAGGCAACGTCCAGAATTTCTCCCGCAACCACACGAATTAACTTTCCCTGCGGCCGCTGGACCTGATAATGCAAACCTCGCAACACATGGCGCATAGAGAAAGAATGATTGTCCTGTACGAAGTTCTCGCGGATCCCCACCTCAGCCATGGTCTTCCAGTTGTAACTTTCGAGAAAGAAGCCGCGCTCGTCGCCAAAGACGCGAGGCTCCAGAATCAAGACTCCCGCCAATGAGGCCTTCGTTGCCTTCATCAATCTGCCGCCCGGTTGTGTAGCTGCAATTTTCAGAACACCTTCTCGCGGAGGAGTTGCAGTAAGTATGCTCCGTAGGCATTGTTCTTCATTGAGTTTCCAAAGGCTTCCACTTGGGCAGCGCTGATGTAGCCGCATCGGTACGCGATTTCTTCGGGACAAGCGACCATCAAACCCTGCCTCCGCTCAATGGTTTGGATAAACGTCGCAGCTTCCATCATGGCTTCGTGAGTACCTGTGTCAAGCCAAGCCAGGCCGCGGCCCATCACCACTACATCCAATTGCCCGCGTTCCAGGTAAACCTTATTTACGTCTGTGATCTCCAATTCGCCGCGCGCTGAAGGTTTCAGTGTTCGAGCCGCCTCTACCACTTGGTTATCATAGAAATAGAGTCCGGTCACCGCGTAGCGGGACTTGGGACGCCTCGGCTTCTCCTCCAGACTTATGGCTTTTCCCGACGCATCGAACTCGACGACGCCATAGCGTTCCGGATCGTGCACCGGATAGGCAAAGATCTGCGCTCCCGTCGTTTTTTGCGCGGCGCGTTGGAGATCCAACGCAAATTCGTGACCATAAAAAATATTGTCACCCAAAACTAATGCACAGCAACTCGACCCGATAAAATCTTTTCCGACCAAGAAGGCTTGTGCTATTCCTTGGGGTTTCTCCTGCACGGCGTATTGGAAATTGAGCCCAAGACGGGAGCCGTCTCCCAACAACTGTTGGAACCTTGGCGCGTCCTCCGGCGTTGAGATGACGAGGATGTCTCGGATGCCCGCCAGCATCAGCGTAGAGAGCGGGTAGTACACCATGGGTTTGTCGTAAACCGGCAGCAGGCTCTTGCCCACGGCATGGGTGGCAGGATAGAGCCGGGTCCCGGACCCGCCCGCCAGGATGATGCCCTTGTACTGCACGCCTGGGTCAACCGTCTTGCCCGTCATTCAGCCTCTTTGAAGGACTTTAGTTCATCGAACATCAAGCCGGCTCCGGCGAGTAGTGTGTGGCGATCCATTGACGATAAGTTCCGCTGGTGACGTCTTTCAGCCACGCGTCATTCTTGAGGTACCAAACGATGGTCTTGCGAATCCCGCTCTCGAAGGTTTCGCGTGGCTTCCAACCCAGCTCCCGCTCGATCTTGCGCGCATCTATCGCGTAGCGGCGATCATGGCCCGGACGGTCTTTGACGAAAGTGATCAATTTCCGGTGCGGCAGCACGGGATCGTCAGTGCACATTTCGTCAAGAATTGTACAGATGGTCTCCACGATCTCAATATTTCGTTTTTCACTCCAGCCGCCGATGTTGTAGGTCTCCCCGATTCGGCCGCGGGACAAAACCATCCGCAACGCCTGGCAGTGATCCTCTACGTACAGCCAATCCCGGACGTTGAGTCCGTCTCCATACACCGGCAGCGGCTTGCCGAGGCGGGCATTCGAGATGATCAGGGGAATTAACTTCTCGGGGAACTGATAGGGACCGTAGTTATTGGAACAATTCGTGGTCAGTGTGGGCAGACTATAAGTGTGATGGTAGGCACGCACCAGGTGATCAGCGGCGGCCTTGGAGGCGGAATACGGACTATTGGGAGCGTAAGCCGTACTCTCGCAAAACGGCGAATCATTAGCGCTCAGCGATCCGTATACCTCGTCGGTAGAGATGTGCAGGAAGCGGAACTGAGCACGGTCGGTTCCCGTCAATCCAGCAAAATATGCTCGTGCCGCCTCCAGCAGACAGAAAGTTCCATTCACGTTAGTGTGGATAAAATCATCCGGCCCGCGAATGGAACGGTCAACGTGACTTTCTGCAGCAAAATGGACGATGGCGCGCGGCTGGTGCTGTTGCAGCAAACTGCGGACTGTTTCCCGGTCGCAGATATCACCATGCGCAAAGTGGTATCGAGAATCAGAAGAAACCGGCAACAAGTTATGGGGATTGCCGGCGTAAGTGAGCTTGTCGAGATTGACCATTGGAGTTCCCTCCTGCGCAATCCATTGCAGGACGAAATTGGAGCCGATGAACCCGGATCCTCCAGTGACCAGAATCGTTTTTTCCATGTGGATCGCCGGTTTAGACAGTGGACAGAGATCAGCCGATTACCGGCGCCTCTGATTGTAATAAAAAAATGGTGCGAATGATGGTGCCACCGCATGCTTTAGTAACCGGCCGGGAACTCGTGATTGGTGCCGCTAACCACCTGTCATCCGCGGCTAAGGTTTGCGTTTGACGCTGTTGCCCAGTGCCACCAGGAAAATAGCGCTCTTGCCTTCAGCATGAGGAGAGAAAAAGCGGACCACGTCGTCGTCGTAAAATGTCAGGCCGGTGGCGCCCAGGTGTTGGGCATATGCTCCGAGGTATAGCTTCCCGCCCAGAATGCCGGCTTCCAGTTGCACAGCTCGATAGCCTCGATTGCCGAAGCGCTGCAAAATCGGTTGCAGGTCCACCAGAAAAAAGACGTCCACCGCGGCATCGCCGGGCAACGCTTGCTCCAATCCGAGGTAAGCAGCCTGGGAACGGAAATCTCCCTGCTTCAGACACTCGAGTAATCCATGAGCGCGGTGGAAGACGTACGCGCCGGAATCCATGCCTTCAACAGCATGGACAATCAGATAGAGATGGTTCAGTTGGGATCCCATCGGATCGAGAAAATCGGCGGGTATGCCACGGGTAGCTCGGTCTAGCATAGTGGAGAGTTGCGTCAGGCTGATCGGTGTCCGTGCAAAGTTGCGGGTGGAACCGCGCCGTAGGATGACCTGTTCGATTGGGTCGCGAGGCATCTCCGCGTCAGCCAGTGGATGGAGCTGAACTGCTGTCCCGCTCGGTGGGGCGGAGCTGCTCGGTGGAACTCGTCCGCGCCACGCGGCAACATCGTCGGGCGAATGTAGCGAAGAAGCCCCATGCATTTCTCGCATGATGGGATAGTCAACCTCGCTCCCGGAAAGCGGGACAGTCTCGAGTCCGAGGGGTAACACCTTCGCGGGAGATTGCGGCGGGATAGCGGGATCGTAGCCTAGAGCCACCATGGAGAAAGCCACCTCGCGCTGGGTGTCGACATCGAGCAGAGCGTTCAGCTCATCGTCCACAAAGCCACAGATCACTTTGGCGGGCAAGCCTAAGGCGGATGCGACGGCCAGCAGATTGCCGAGCATGGTACCGTTGTCCCAGCCAAAATGGCGGTAAGTGCGGGCTTGATATTTCCAAGCATTACGCCAATAAGTGCAAGTGCAGATGATGGTCAGCGGCGCATGCGCGATGGCGGACTCGGCTGCGGTAGCTTCGACCAGGACATTGCGATAGTCTCCAGCGCGCAGCCCGCGCAGGCCGAACTCAGCTGCTGCGAAATGATAGACGCCAGCCTGAAGATTGACGAGATCGCCGCAGACCAGGTACAGCTCGACCTCATAGAGCGCTCCGGTGCAAGCGGCGGCGCGAAAGTAGATCTCTCCGCCAGGATATTTTCTGTGTCGGGTGATGCCAGCAGAAAGGTATAGCAGTTGGGCTATGGCCTCCAGATCCGGCGCAACGTTGGGTTGCGCGGGGACGGTCTCGGAAATAGCAGAGAGCGCGGCGACCCCAGTCTGGCGCACCTCCGCGGGCAAGGCCGAAGGATCGAGGGAAGGGTAGATTTTGAACGGCAGGGGCTGATTGGCAAAATCCAGAAAGTGCGGGTTGCTGCGGATGCTGGCGTAGGAGTGCTTGGTCGCTTCGTGATAGTTCGTGGCGACTTGAGTATCGCGGTTGCCGGGCATGATGGCGATGGGTGGACAGTCATGAGCATACTAATACACAGCGAATCCAAGCTCGGTGATCTGAATCAGATTTTCGGGGTACCGGGCCTCTTGCACCTTGATCCCGATTACACTGTGAGACGTGAATCAATTCTAGGTAGCGACGCAGGATTTCTTGCCGGAACCATTTTTTTCTTCTTCGAGCTTTGCGGCCGGTTTCATCGCCATGCTCCCAGTCCAACGAATTGACCTGCCCAGTCCTCGGTGATCTAATTTAGAGCAATATGTGGGGTGAACCGTGAAGCGACTACTCTCGGTTACGGTCATTCTCCTTCTGCTGGCAATTCCTGCTGAGTTGTTCGCGAAAGCTGAAACCTCAAAGATCATAATTAAAGGCGCTGACCTCAGCGCTTCTATCGAAATCACGGACTCGAAGACGCTGGCCAACTTCGTTGTCTGGACGGGTACTGGGACAAGTTGCAGTGGGCAGTGCTCTCCGCCAAGTCCAGAGAGCTTCATCGTTGACTGGTCGCAGCCAATGGCAGATCACCCCAGTGGCCTGCACCGCTACGAAGTGTCGTTCTACGCCAAAATGCCGGATGAGCGACTCATCTACGTTGTTTTCTATGAATATGATCCGGCGACAGAACACGGTTACGTTTACTTTCCCGGCAGGACTGAAGAATGGTATCGGCTCAATGTCAGTACCATCTTCCACGGTGTGGAGGGAACGTGGTTTCCCGCTTGGAGCGTGTGGGAAGGCGTTGCCAGACCCCTCATCGCAAGGGCTAAGCCTGAGGCTCACGTCAAGTAACTGTCCTCAACGAACATTTCTCGCCGTCTTCCCCCATCGCAATCTTGTGCTAAATTGCCAACTGTTGAAATATCGCGATATCACTCGTTGACCAGCGGTCAAAACGTGTAATCGCCTTCTATGAGAAGGTCATAAAAGTCAAGGCCGACGTGGCGGCCTACCTTAGTTTAATTGCTTTCCATCTGCATAACCCTCCGGTGGTGATGTGGGGAGCTGTCAAGGGCGTCCCGTAGGGGACGTTCATCTGGACCCTTGACAGCTCTCCACGTCACTTCATGCTCGAGCTGGGAACGAAGCGAAACGCAGTTCAGTTGAGCTTTGTTCCTTAGTGGATTCGGTTTTCATCTACTTCGATCGTTTCCAGAAGTAAGTTGATCGGCGCTTCGCACACCCTTACGTTTCTCAAGGTCTGGCTTACGACCACCACTCCCACCCGGCTTCTATCCGCACTCTCAAGGAGCCACATGGGGCCCGGTGCACGTTGGGGTTCGATTCTCAAACCAGGCCCCATCACAACGTGACGGGGCCTGGCTGGTTGGGCGCTGCCATCTGATTAGCGATCTCCAGGGATCTGGCGATTACCCGCAGTCACCCGAACAAGGCGAGTGGATGTCGTTGCTGCAAACCCTTCCGATAACGACTGGCCTCCGCGTCATCAAAGTATCTTCGGCGTCGTTTTAACTTTATGGAACATGGTTGAGCCCGGCTTTATGCTGCCGTCGCTTGTGCGGTCCCGGTTCCTGTCTCCGTGCGGTGTAGCGGTTCATAGACGTCCCCGGTTACCCACAGGTGATGGAGCAAGACGGCCAGCTTTCGTGCTACCGCCACCACGGCTCGCTTCTTGGCATTCTTTCCTCCGCGTTCACACAATCGCAGCCCGTATCGCCGTAAGTCGGTGTCTGGTCCGAAGGCTCCCAACATGTATTGCGAACTCCCTACCAGCAACCGTCGTAACATCCGATCTCCGGCCTTACTGATTCCTAACTGGGGTTGACTGTCCCCCGAGTCCTCCTGCTTCGGCACCAGCCCCAGATAGGGCCCGACCTCGCGACTGCTGGCAAATCGTTGCGGATCCTCCAGGGTTAATACGTAGGCCAGAGAGGTGATCGGGCCCACCCCTTTCACTTGTCGCAACAGTGTCGTGTGCCCATACTTTTTCCGGCCCAGCTCTTCAATCTTCTCGTCATACCTCTCGATGCACTCATTCACCGTCTCTACCAACTGCACCAACGGCTGCAGCGCTTCCCCTACCTCGACCGGAATCGCATCCTTTACCTTTTCTGCGAAACTCGGACTCGAACAGCGCGGCAGTCGTGTGCCCATACTTTTCACCAGTCCTCGCGTGGTGTTGATCAACTCCGTTCGCACCGACACCAACGCGTCCCGGGCTCGCAACACCACCAGATCCTGGCGCACTTCCCGACTGCGGTGCCGAATCGGATACAACGACTGCGGATCCACCCGTCCCAATCGGGCCAACTTGTTCGCATCGATGCGATCACTCTTGCGCTTGCGACGCTTCGACCCTTCCATTAACCGCGGGTTGGCCACTAGCACCTCGTGCCCACACTCTGTGATCACGTCCCGCACCCAGGCCGAGTGCGTTCCTACTTCGACCACGACCCGCGCCGTCGTTAACCCCCGGAAGAATTCCCCAACATCTTCCTGCGTCGTCCGTAACTGTCCTTCGGCCAGCGTTTCTCCCTCCAGACCCAAAATGCAGTACTGACTCCAGCGGTCCCCCAGATCTACTCCCACCGTCAGACGATCTCGATTGGGGCCAACCGTGTTTCCCCTGCGATTTTCTTGTGCGCTCGTTGACACCGTCGGCGCATCCAGTTTTCCCGTCAGCTTTCCCAGCACCTCCGCCATCACTTCCTTTGCATCACGCTGCACTGGACCTCGTGACTTCGCTCGCTTCGAGCTTGCTTCACTCCGCCGGCAAGACTTGCTATGCTTCTTCAAGGTCGATCTCCTTATTCTCTGATTGCACCTTTGAGTGCGTTGATCAACGGTAGCTTATGGCCATCCGTGATCGGGGATCGACCTTCTCATCCCATCTGATTGAAACAGTTACGGATAAACTCTCGACAGAATGAATTCACTTCTGAACCTGCAAGAGATCGCGGCCTGCATAATTCTGACAGTCAGTGTGCCAGTTCTAGTCATAGCCGTTTTCTGCCGAAAGAGCGACACCGCGAGATTGTGCGTACGATTGGGCGGTGGTGGATGGGGTTCTGAGCGCTATCGCTGATTTCGACAGTTGAAGGAGCTTGTAGATGCCGGGGCAGGCATTACCCAAAGAAGTGACATGGCTCGGTGCATTAGTTCTGCAGCCCGGCTTATTTAATATCGTGATGTTCCCGCGCACACTTCTCTGCTTCTCCAATTTCTTTCACAGCCGCGTCGATGTGCTCTACCTAATGCTCGGCAGCCGCAACCCTACCCTAAGTTCTTCGGGTTCTGATATCATCGCCGCTTTACCGATCCATGAATGACAAATCAGAAACCGACAAGTCCGACAAGCCGTCCGTCACCCTGCCCGGAACCGTCGAAAAGATCATTAATCCCGTTGTGCCGAGTGAACCTGAAAAAGCACAGATCGCTGTTGAAGGAGGCGATGATCTATATAAAGAGATTCGCATCGACAACACACTCCAGAATGAGAAGGGCGAGGATGTAAGCCTAAAACCTGGTGCTCGGGTGGAGGTCACGGTCGAAGCGGAGCCTGAGGCAACGACGCCTAAGAAGACAGCTTAAACCCACCCTTAAGGGTTGGTCCTGCACGGTGTTACCCTCTTTACCCGATGGCGAGGTGCTAGCTGTCGGGAGTTAGCTGTAAACAACTGGGTCGTGCCCTATGCCTCAGTGCATTCTCATTGTCGATGACAATGCTTCCATACGACATATCTTGAGGGCAGAATTCGAACGGCCAGATTGGAAAGTCGAGGAAGCACGGAACGGGCGAGAGGAAATTGAGAAAGCAAAAGAATCGAAGCCCGATCTAATCGTGATCGACCTAGCCATGCCCGTCATGAACGGTCTGGAAGCGGCACCGGTGCTCAGGCCCATGCTGCCAACCGTTCCGATCATCCTTTTTACGCTCTACGCGGATAAATTCCTTGAACGGGAAGCAATATCCGCAGGCGTCACTGCTGTGGTTTCCAAGGACGCTCCTGTGAAGACCCTGGTCAATCAGGTCAAAGATTTACTAAGAGCCACTCATGCGTGATTCCCAATCGGGAAAATTAAGCCTGTCCCGTTTGATAACCCTCAATGCGCGGACTGCATCCTCGATTTCCTCTCGCTCGGCGTGTGCGTCCTGAGTGCGGCTCAATTGTTGTAGACGCCCGAAGATCGCCATCTCTGCCTCCGCCACGCGCTCAGCCAGCTTCTTAGGGTCAGCTTCGAGCAGCGCTTCCCGGCATTTAAGCGACCATTCCGGATAACGCAGATTAGGTGAGCTACCAGACAGTGAAAACTCTGAAGTTGTCATTGTTGAAGATCTCCTGCCCAGATACGTTGCACGCGAACCTACTCACTCTCATTCCATACGTATAAGAAAGTGGCGTCGCTAGCAGTGGACACTTGCCTCCCGCCTTTGTGAATGGCGCGATTAAGCGCCGACCGTACGTTTGCCTTGCTCTCGGCTAGTTCTGCCAGTGGCACTTTGATCGCAACCCCTGCGGGTACCTGATCGAGGTCCGAGAGAATCTGCGTAACCACCTCTTTGTGCTTTCCATTTCGGCCTTGGGGAACATCCGACTGCGCCATGGTCTTGAAGTTCATTGCAGCCTTGTTGGTCCGAGGGCTCATTTGGCCTCCTCTTTGAGAACACAATACTAAACTAACGTGACGTAATCGTAATACGTTAGTAAGGGTATCGTCAAGCGCAAAAATCGATCCGTTAAACGAAGACTAAATTTCCGATGGGACTCTTGCCACACTCTTAAACAGGTGGACATACAAGTGCCGTTAATTGAGTAATTTAGCCTGCACTAAACAGGCAGGACGGCGTGCAAAAGATATGACCCGTACGAATCACAAGCTGCTACTGTTTGGGACGGAAGGAGCAAATTGAGTGAGAAAATCGAATACTTATTTCGAGCAGATTCCTGTCGAAACGGTGAAGAGGATTGTTGAACAACTTCCCGAGAACGGCATATCAACCCAGCAAGACTGGCGCGAACTGGCGGAACGAGTCCAACAAGAAACAGACCCGAACCGGATGATCGACCTGGTTCAGCAACTCATTACTAAGCTCGACGAAGAAAAGCTCCGAAAGGGCCTGACTCCTGCTTCGCGGCCGAACCGCGATGCGGCAGTCTGAGCGGTTTGTCTACGTAGGTCGTCCCGGCATAAGAATGCTCGAAATACAGTGTGTAACGTATCGAATAACGCCTGAAAGTGTCTTTGTCTTTGAATTGAGCAGCGGCCCGACAACCTCTTAAGAGTCTCCGTCCCTCTGAAAGAAAGCCGGGGGTACAAAATGCCAAGTCTTCGCGCCCTTCAACTCGAAAGCAAGGCAACACCGACACGGTACGCTCTAGCGGTGCTGGCTGCACTGGTCGCTCTTCTGCTACGGCAGATGCTTTCACTCTGGCTTGGAGACAACTATCCCTATCTCACAGTCTCGGCGGCAGTCGTTTTCTCAAGTTGGTACTGCGGTCTGGGTCCGTCCGTCGTCACCACGCTGTTGAGTTTACTTGGGGTGTGGTACTGGTTTGATCCCCCTGCTGGTTCCTTCGCGCTTATAAATCCGAAAGTTCAAGTGCCGGGGATGATAGTGTTTTTGGTTCTTTCAGGTTTGATCATTGCGCTTGGGGAAGCAAATCGCCGATCCAGGGCAAGATTGGAACAAAGCGAGTTTCGCTTTAGAAGGCTCATCGAATCCAACATAATCCCAATGCTCTGCACGAATATGGAGAGGATTACCGAAGCCAATGACGCTTTCTTGAACCTGGTCGGCTGCAGCCGAGACGATCTGGATAAAGGCGCAATCAACTGGGTGAAAATGACGCCCCCCGAGTGTGTTCCGAACGACAAGCATGCTGTATTACAAATTAAGCTAACAGGGTTTTGCACCCCCTTCGAGAAAGAGTTCATACGTAAAGACGGCAGCCGCGTGCCCATTCTTCTTGGAGGTACCCTTCTGAGTTCTTCGCCTATGGAGACCTTGTGCTTCGTAGTGGATTTATCCGGCCTGAAACGAGCGGAAGCTGAGTTGCGCAAAGCACATGACGAACTCGAAACCAGGGTTGAGGAGCGCACCCAGGAACTCGCCGAAAGCATCGCGAATTTGGAATCGGAGGTGCAAGTACGTAAGAAAACGGAAGAGCGGCTACGGGAACTCTCGGCTCGTCTATTTCGTCTTCAAGATGAAGAACGTCGTCGTGTTGCCCGCGATTTGCACGACAGTACCGGCCAGACTCTCACCGCTTTGAAAATGACATTAGCATCTCTTGAAAACCTTGTAGCAAGTGTTCCTAAGGCTCCTAACCTGCTGGATGATCTTAACGCGCTTGCCGACCAGGCTTTGCAGGAAATTCGCACTACTTCGCACCTTCTCCATCCGCCGCTACTCGATGAAGCCGGATTCTCCTCCGCAGCCAAGTGGTATGTTGATGGCTTTTCCAAGCGCAGCGGGGTTAAGACTAAGCTCGAATTTTCTACTCTTCGCTTGACGAAGGATGCAGAACTTATTCTTTACCGAGTTCTGCAAGAGAGTTTAAGCAACGTTCTCCGGCATTCGGGCAGCGAAACTGTGGACATACGTTTGAGCTCTGATGATCAGAACGCTGTCATGTCGATAAGAGATTTGGGGAGAGGCATTCCTTCAGAGACGCTCAAGAGCTTTAACGAAACCGGAGCGGGGGTCGGGGTTGGTTTGGCTGGCATGAAACAGCGTGTCGGGGAGTTGGGCGGACAGCTCAGGGTTGAGTGCAACAGTAAAGGTACTTGTGTTACTGCTACAGTGCCGCTGGCGAAACCTGAAACGTCCACCTGTGACCATGATCCTGGGGTCGGTCAAACAGCACCAGCCGCTTAACGCCTGCGATTGTTCGCGAAAAATCGCGTCTCTGACAATGTCGGTGGTGTCAAGCAGTTTTCGAGCACACGGCGGCATGCACTCGAAGAAGAGCGCCATTTCGCTCTCGTTGAAGGTTTTGCCTTTTCCAACCCAGGCTCGCTTGTAATCAAAGTCAGATCGGAACTCGGTCCGACCCATGCATCTCTTCGGTCCCTAACTGCGATCATGATTACTACTTCGAACTCCTCCGTGAAGAGGAGCGGGACGCCCAATCAATTACTCGGTGTTCTGTTGCACACCACGGCGATTTCTGGGCTGTCCGACGTTCGAACCGAATTGTTTTACCTGCTCGTACTCCCATCCCTTGCGCCACATCCAGTACAGGCGAATGGCTAGTCTTCGTGCCATCGCTACCTTGGCGATCTTCCGCCCCCTCCGCATCGCCAGGTGAAAGTACTTACTGCGCCATTCCGGGATGCTGCGCACCGTGACCTGTGCTGCTTCCACCAGCAGGAAACGCAACAGAGAGTTACCTTGTTTGGTGATATGGCCCAGCCGTCGCCGATCTCCGCTCGAATCTTCCAACGGCACATTCGAACAGCGAGATTGGAAAGTCGAGGAAGCACGGAACGGGCGAGAGGCAATTGAGAAAGCAGAAGAATCGAAGCCCGATCTAATCGTGCTCGACTTAGCCATGCCCGTCATGAACGGTCTGGAAGCGGCCCCGGTGCTCAGACCCATGCTGCCAACCGTTCCGATCATCCTGTTTACGCTGTACGCGGATAAATTCCTTGAACGGGAAGCAATATCCGCAGGCATCACTGTCGTCGTTTCCAAGGACGCTGCCCTGAAGACGCTTCTCAATCGGGCACAGGAGTTGCTAAGAGCCACTCAAGCGTGATTCCCAATCGGGAAAATTAAGCCTGTCCCGTTTCATGACCTTCGTTGCCTTCACGCAGAACGCCTAGTACCAGGAATGACTCGCCACAGCCAGAATTTCTTTCCAGCAATTCCAGTCCCCGAGAATTGGGTGCCTGCAATTCTGAAGTCTCATCGTCAGCTTCATATCGCTCATCGAGGAGCAGCGGAATGACATAGCGGAGCGCTTCAATTTCTTGCTGCAACCGCACGACGCCTGCCTCCTTCTCTCGCAGAAGTTCGCAAGCGTCCTTCATGGTTTACCTCCTCCGGTATAAGCGGAGATTATAGGTCAAATCCGGCGCTGGAAGCGGCTATTACCCTGCTTGGCGAGTACAAAGTGCCCTTCCCTGCTGGTAAGGGGGGTGACCTGAGTCATTACGGTCTGGTTACAACTGTGAGCTCCAAAAAACGAACGTGCCATTGTGAAGTTTCAACGAAGGCCACAATCTAATGGTGCTCGCCGACCAAGTTCTGACCAGTCTCGGGCCGAGCTAAACATATGGCAGACTTCCTTCGCAAAATGTGGTCGCAAGAGGAAGGCCAGGATATCGCCGAATATTCGGTGATGCTGGCTGTCATTCTCGCAATAGCCGTTAGTACGATCCGATTGATTGGTTCCAACGCGAACACTGTGTTCTCGTCCATAGGTAGCGCGGTCCAGTGATCCAGTTCGTTCTCGTTGGGAGATGGCGGTGGCCGCTAGGGGGATCTGATTCAGAGGGGGCCAGTGGTGGGCTGAAACCGTCGTCGTTATAGGTGGTCCCTAGAATCACCGCTCTTTTCGTGCGTAGTCTGGCCAAACTGTGCTCATTTGCACACCAGCGAGGGCTGATCACCATTTTTGGCCGCGTCAATGTGAGTGACGGCCTGCCGACAGATGCAGTCGGCTTTGCCGTTGGCTTCCTTCGCTACAGTGCAGTTTCGTACCATCAGATCGCCCATCTTAACCGGCCCTAGTGCTTTCTTGTGAGCTTGCGAGGCGGGTGGAGTCGCTGGGGGCGGGGCGGGAGTGCTGCGCGGCTTTTGCTTGGCGCAGCCGAGCGTTGCTGCGGTCAGGATCAATAGAGACAACAGTTTTCTCATTGGCGAGTGATGCTGTCATTTCAAAGTGAGAAGCAACGCGTCCCGGATCGATTCCAGATGCATAAGCGTCTCGCTTCAGAGAGTGTGAGGCGATGTTAGGCGTTCGATCCGGCCCGGTGGAATGGCCCGTCGGTGCCAGGGCTAGAACACCTATGTTCAGTGTCCAGAAGTTCAGTAGGAATTACGCAGATCTGCAAAAGCCTCAAAGACTCGCTGGAGAAGACGATGCGTGCCTCACCTCCCACAACCACAGAGGCGCGCATGGCTCATTTTCTGTGCGAA
>Ga0207150_1071_pt1 | contig 21307 bp, 18 predicted proteins | sample Alteio_BWMinHeat_32_FD_153526 | JGI IMG/M metagenome (GOLD analysis project Ga0207150, IMG submission 153526) | Enriched cells from forest soil in Barre Woods Harvard Forest LTER site, Petersham, Massachusetts, United States -... | ecosystem: Environmental > Terrestrial > Soil > Temperate forest >...
CCGGATAATTGTTTATTTTTAATTGATGCTGCTGATTCATGGTTTGGATGAGATGATGCATGTGGCTGTGTCGAATAGTTTCCGAGTCGGGTTGCCATAGTGGTACGTTAGACATGGTTTTCATCCTGAAATCTTTATGTGATTGGCATTTTATCACGTAAAATGTGTATGCGGTTCACTTAAAAAAGGAGTTTGTTATGTCTCAATATGAATGTTGTGATTGTGGGATGGCTGTTAAAGGATTAACGTGTGGCAAATGCGGTACACCGTTGAAGCACGGTGTCATCAAAGATGCGCACGGAAAAGACGTGCAAGTGTCCGAATGTCCCAAAAAATGCGGCAAAATTAAATCGCCGATGTGTTGTGGGCATGATATGAAGGTGAAATAAACTTCATGACATCGACTGTTGCCTTGCCGGCGCTGCCGCCGGCGCGGGCGGCGACAAAGAAACCCCTTTTTCTCTGCATTTTTCGATAATAAATTGCACTCGAGTTGCGAATGCTCCGTCTGCTTTTACATCCGGTTTTTTAATGTCGTCAGATAATATTTGTAATTGTTCAAGTAAAAGTGATCTAGTTGCATCATCACTTTCGCTTGTCATTTGACACATTTTTTTCACGTAAATTTTTCGCAATTTGCGATGCCTCATCTAACTGGTGATGCGAAAAATTACCGTGAAAAACGCGCGATGTGCGTGAATCATTTCGAGTGTAATTGTTCATCGCATCCAACGTGAGATGCAATAATTGCATATTGGTTTGAGCAGATTTTGTTTTGGCTATTTCATATAGTTCGTTGTAAATCTTTAGATGTTCTTCAGGAATTGCGATTGCATGACGAAGCGCGAGTGGTTGTGCTTGCAGATGCGTGACTGATGCGGTGTGATGCGCTGCGGTGGGATGCGGTAAAAATGGAGTCGGTTGTCGTCTGACGCGTGGCACTGGTGGCCGTAGTTCAGGTAAAGTGATATTGCACGTCAATACAAGACTATTCACTACTTCTACCATGTGTTCTCGCAGTGTTTCTTCGTGTTCCGCTGCCGTTTGTTTTTGATCAAATTTATTTCTGCGTTCACGAATTGCATCACTTTGACTGTTAACACTTGTTTTGATTTCATTGGTCATCTTTATTAATTCTCGCAAAAAACATTCTTTTTCTGAGACTCGCATTTCGTGATTATTGAGACGATCGATTTCTCTCAATGATTTTTCTACAATTTCCGCTTGTTTTTGAATTTGATCGGATAGTTGTTCATGCAATGCATATAGTCGTCGACAATGTGTCGGATTATCTGTTTCTGCAGCGCCGAGATTTTTAATGGTTTTGCTGAGTTCATTTAAAAAATATAAAAATGAAATTAAAGAATGAATTAACTGCGCAAATTGCGTCAACGTCATCATGATCTTTTGTGTTGCCGCTGCAGTAGTTGGTTTTTTATCGGGATGTGCTTCGAAAATGCCATAAATGTTTTGCAACACAGCGTCAGGTATTGTTGTGATTATTAAATTATTTTGCGCGGGGATTTGTGGACGACGTGTAGAGTCGATAGTTTGCAAATAATAGGTGGTGAGCGTGCGAACAAAATCTGTTAGTGAACAATTTTCTGGTAATGACAGTTGTGAATGCGTCCAAGTTGCTGATCCAATAATGCGTGTAATGTATTCTGATGCGTAAATTCCAGCGCGAAGTTGGTACGGGTCACAACAGTTGACGAGGTGCCATTCTGTGTGTGGCAATGTAAATTTTGCGAGTGCGCGAATGGATTGATCGGTATAAAACATGCATGTCCCGCGTAATTCAGCGACCATTTCTTCTTGTGATCGTATTTCTCTGTGTTGAATTAATTTTTGTGTTGCATAGCCTAAATGACGAAACACAGGATTCAGACAAGTAAAATGTTCGGATTTTTCGCCTCTTTTCGATGCATAATGGCAGATGAAATTACACAATGCATTGAGATAGGCAATATCAAAAGCATATCCTTCAAATTGTAATAATTTTTCTAAAATATTCACTAGATATAAAATAACTTGTACGGTTATTCCTGTTTTATCATCATGCAAAAAATAATATTTTTTGAGTGCATCAATGGCACAGATGAGGTGATGACGATACGCAATCAAATCAATATCAGTGGGTGCGCGTAGTGCATTGTTTGCAATATTTTTAACTTGCGCATCGGTCATAGTCATTGATTGATATTGGCCGCTTGCATTTTTTTGAAAAATTGGCGGAAATCCGATAACAACATTACACTCATGAATGGAAATTTTCGCCAGAAATTCTTGATGCAATCCTTCGATAATGGCTATTTCTTTCGCGTGTTTTTCTTCTTCGTAGTGTTTATAACTTTCATAGACAAAAAAGAGGGCGGCACCGACAGCTGCGACTGCAGCCGCCGCGACGGCGGGAATTGAGTCAGGAGTTGCGGCCGTTAAAAATCCAAGTGCGCCGGGACTAGCTAGTTTATCCATTCTCATTGGCATTCCCTCGCTTTTGATTGGTTGCTGTATTGTTACTGTATTGCGATTCCCATGCAACGGTGTTATCTTTTGCGATCTCTTTTGCAGGCATGTAGCTCAGTTGGTAGAGCACCACCTCGACAAGGTGGGGGTCGCTGGTTCGAGCCCAGTCGTGCCTAAAAATTTGCGAAGCAAATTTTAGTGGGAGTGGGAGAAGTGCCACTCCCACTCCCACTCCCACTCCCACTGCGGATATTTCTATGATCAAAATCACATTACCAGACGGATCTAAAAAAGAATTCAATACTTCCGTTACCGCACTCCAAGTCGCCGAATCCATCAGTCCCAATTTAGCAAAAGCAACGGTTGCTGCGATTGTGAATGATCAATTGGTGGATGCGACGTTGCCGATTGAAAAAGATGCGACAGTAAAATTAATTACGGATAAAGATGATGCATCGCTGGAAGTGATTCGTCACTCAAGTGCGCATTTATTAGCCCATGCGGTGAAAACATTATTTCCAACCGCGCAAGTGACGATTGGTCCAGTGATTGAAGATGGTTTTTATTATGATTTTGCATTCCGTGCATTTACACCGGAAGATCTCGAAAAAATCGAAGCGAAAATGACGGAATTGGCGAAAGCGAATTTTACTGTGACGCGTAAAACAATTTCGCGTGATGATGCGATTAAATTATTTGAAAGCATGGGCGAGCATTACAAAGTGCAAATTATTCGCGATATTCCAGAAAACGAAATGCTCACGATTTATGAGCAAGATAATTTTGTGGATTTATGTCGCGGCCCACATGTGCCACGAACAGGCTTATTAAAAGCATTTAAATTAACAAAATTAGCAGGTGCGTATTGGCGCGGTGATTCTAAAAATGAAATGTTGCAACGTGTTTATGGCACTGCGTGGCAAGATTCTAAAAAATTAAAAGAATATTTGGACCGTATTGAAGAGGCAAAAAAACGCGATCATCGTGAAATTGCGAAGAAAATGGATTTATTTCATTTGCAACAAGAAGCGCCTGGGATGATTTTTTGGCATCCGAATGGTTGGATGATGGTTAACATCATGCGCGATTATATTCGTGGCGTCCTGCGTAAAAGTGGTTATCAAGAAATTAATACGCCGCAATTAGTCGATTTAAGTTTGTGGGAACAATCGGGACATCTGGCAAAATTTGATGCAGGTATGTTTACGTCTGAATCTGAAAATCGCAATTATGCGGTGAAACCGATGAGTTGTCCGTGTCACGTTCAAGTCTTTAAACAAGGCATGAAAAGTTATCGTGATTTACCAGTTCGATATGCTGAGTTTGGTTGTTGTCACCGTAATGAACCGTCGGGTTCTTTGCATGGCATTATGCGTGTGCGTTCATTTGTGCAAGATGATGGACATATTTTTTGTACGGAAGCGCATATTCAAGATGAAGTGGCTGCGTTTATTGATCAGGTGCAGACGGTTTATAAAGATTTTGGTTTTTCCGATATTATTTACAAATTAGCAACACGTCCTGAAAAAAGAATTGGTTCGGATGCGATTTGGGATAGAGCGGAAAAAGCGTTAGCAGATGCACTCAGCGATAAGCAATTACAGTTTGGTATTTTGCCTGGCGAAGGCGCGTTTTACGGACCGAAAATTGAGTTTCACTTGCGAGATTGTTTAGGACGCACGTGGCAGTGCGGTACGATTCAGCTGGATTTCTCGACCGCCGAACGGTTGGGTGGCACTTACATCGATGAAAATAGTGAGAAAAAAGCGCCCATTATGCTGCATCGCGCGATTATCGGTACATTTGAGCGTTTCTTAGGTATTTTGATTGAACATCATGCGGGTCATTTCCCGCTGTGGTTGGCGCCCGTGCAAGCGGTCGTCATGAACATTACCGATCGTCAATCAGAATATGTGGACAAGATCACAAAAAAACTACAAAATGTCGGGCTTCGCGTCATTTCTGACTCTCGATCTGAAAAGGTTGGCTTTAAAGTGCGCGAGCATACGATTGCGCGAGTGCCGTATCAGTTGGTGGTCGGGGATCGTGAAGTAGAAAATGGTACTGTTTCTGTTAAAAAATGCGGTAGTGATGCATCAGAAACGATGACTGTAGATGAATTTATAAAACAGTGTCAGTGAACAGTGTCCGTGTCGGTAAATACGGACACGGATCCCGGACACGGACACTTTATTTTTAGGAGAGCACAACATCAGAGCGAGTAAGAATACACGGGTCAATGAAAATATTCGTGTGCCTCAGGTACGTTTGATTGATCAAGATGGTGAACAAGTTGGGATTGTGACGGTTGAAGAAGCGCTGATACAAGCAAGACGCGCGTCGCTTGATCTCGTTGAAATTTCGCCGAATATGGATCCGCCAGTTTGTCGAATCATGGATTACGGCAAATATGTGTTTGATCAAAGTAAGCGACGAACGACTCAGAAGAAGAGTCAAAAACAAATTCAGGTGAAAGAAGTTAAATTCAGACCTGTGACAGATATTGGTGATTTCCGCATTAAAATGCGTAAAATTAGCGAATTTTTAGAACGTGGCGATCGCGTGAAAATTAGTTTACGTTTTCGTGGTCGTGAAGTGCAGCATCAACAATTGGGTGTTGAATTTCTAGAGCGAGTGAAAACAGCGTTGCCGGAAGGTTCGGTGATTGAACAAGAAGCGAAAATGGAAGGACGTCAGATTACGATGTTGGTGGCAGCTGGTAAAAAGTAAAGAGCCGCGCACGTTATTAAGCGAAGCGACGAAGATAAAAACATATCGAGCTTCTGAAGCGAAAAAATTGTTACATAATAGAGGGTAGATCATGCCAAAAATGAAAACAAACAGTGGTGCCAAAAAACGTATTAAAGTGCGTAAATCTGGTTCAGTTAAAACAGGCAGCGCAACACGTCGTCATTTAGCAACGGGTAGAACAGCTAAATGCAAACGTCAATTGCGTGGTAGAAGCACCGTTAATAAATCAGATGAGAATAATGCATTGCGTATGTTGTGCATTAAGTAGTCCGTGTCCGTGATCCGTGTCTGTACATGCTGACACGGACACAGATCACGGACACTGTTAAACCCCGCGTGCAAACTTCGGTGAGCGCGCTCAAAGTGGAGAAGTAAAATGGGTAGAGTAAAACGTGGTGTAACAGCGAAAGCACGTCACAAGAAAATTTTAAAAATGGCGAAAGGGTATTACGGTGCACGTAGTCGTGTATTTCGTGTCGCTAAACAAGCGGTAATCAAAGCATTGCAATATGCGTACCGCGATCGTCGTCAACGTAAACGTCAATTTCGCGCTCTGTGGATTGCACGTATTAATGCTGCGGCGAGACAACATGGCCTTTCTTACAGCCGTTTCATGAATGGTTTGAAAAAAGCGAATATTACATTGGATCGTAAAGTATTGGCTGATTTGGCTGTGCGTGACAAAGTTGGATTTGCGAAATTAGCGAAACAGGCTTCGGCTGCGTTGTAAATCAGTGGGAGTGGGAGTTTTCAGTGGGAGTAAAATCTAATTTAAATAATAAATATATTTAAATATCCAATAAAAATTTTAATTCGTGCCTCTGACACTCCCACTCCCACTCCCACCACATGGAGTCTCAATGCAAAACGAATTAAACGCAATTATCAGCGAAGCTAAAAATTTAATTTTAGCCTGCAAAAACGCAGCTGAGATTCAAGAACTTCGCGTCAAATATTTAGGTAAAAAAAGCCAGCTCACCGATTTATTAAAACAGTTAGGTCAATTGGATCCTGCTGATCGTCCGAAAGCGGGACAGTGGATTAATGATGCGAAACAACAATTGCAAAATTGGTTGAACGATCAAGAAAATACCTTAAAACAAGCGGAATTAAACACACGATTATCATCTGAAAAAATCGATATCACGTTGCCGGGTCGCGGACAATCGGTTGGTAGTTTACATCCCGTCACTCGCGTACGTGAACGTGCGCTCGAATTATTTTCGCAGATGGGTTTCACTGAAGAAGTGGGTCCGGAAATTGAAGATGAAGAACATAATTTTTCTGCACTGAATTTTGCGGATCATCATCCAGCGAAAGAATCGCAAGACACCTTTTATTTTCCGGATGGTAAATTATTGCGAACGCATACTTCGCCCGTGCAAATTCGCGTGATGAAAAATCAAAAACCACCGATTCGAATTATTACACCCGGCCGCGTTTATCGTCGCGATTCAGATATGACACATACACCAATGTTTCATCAGCTCGAAGGTTTAGTTGTTGACGAACACTGCAATTTCTCGCATTTAAAAGGCTTATTGCAAAACTTTCTAAATGCATTTTTCGAGAAAGAAATTCCACTGCGTTTTCGTCCCGGATATTTTCCGTTTACAGAACCGTCTGCAGAAGTGGATATTGGTTGGGGAAATCGTTGGCTCGAAGTGCTTGGTTGTGGCATGGTGCATCCGAATGTGTTGCGTAATGTGAATATCGATCCTGAAAAATATACTGCGTTTGCATTTGGTATTGGTTTGGATCGGTTAGCGATGCTGCGTTATGGTATTAATGATTTGCGAATGATGTTTGAAAATGATGTGCGCTTTTTGGAGCAGTTTTAAATGAAATTCAGTGAACAGTGGCTACGACAATTTGTGAATCCTGCATTAAACAGCCAGGAATTAACGGATCAAATGACGATGATTGGATTATCGATCGAATCGTTTGTGCCTGTTGCGGACAAATTTTCTGGTGTGGTTGTCGGTGAAATCTTATCTGCAGCGCAGCATCCGAACGCAGATAAATTAACGTGCTGCGAAGTGTCTATCGGTGATGCGCAGCCATTGAAAATCGTGTGCGGTGCACCGAATGCGCGTGCGGGAATTAAAGTTGCAGTTGCTACAGTAGGCGCAGTTTTACCGGGTGACTTCAAAATTAAAGAAGCGAAATTACGCGGCGAATTATCGCAAGGCATGTTGTGTTCTGCGAAAGAATTAAATGTGCAAATGGGACAAACGTCTTTTGACGGCATTATTGAATTACCAAAAGATGCGCCGGTCGGCACTGATTTTAATGCTTATTTTAAGGAAAATGATCACATTATTGATGTGGAAATCACGCCGAATCGTGGTGATTGTTTAAGTATTCGCGGCGTTGCGCGTGATTTATCTGCAGCAAATCATTTGAAAATAAATGCGATGAAAATTGAATCGGTGAAACCAATCTCTAAAAATAATTTTCCAATCACGGTGACCGCAAAATCCGATTGCCCACGCTACGTCGGCCGTGTGATTCGCAATGTGAATAATACGCTTGAAACACCCTCTTTTATGCAACAGGCTTTGCAACGCGCCGGTATTCGTTTAATTAATCCCGTCGTCGATGTATGTAATTTCGTGATGTTGGAATTGGGCCAACCGATGCACGCATTTAATTTATCGACGCTGAAAAATAAAATTCACGTGCGACGTGCGCATGAAAATGAAACGGTGAAATTATTAGATGAGCGCACGATAAAATTATCCAAAGAAGATTTAGTGATTGCGGACGATATCCATGTGCATGCGCTTGCGGGAATTATGGGTGGATTTGATTCGAGTGTTTCTGCAAATACTAAAGATATTTTTTTAGAAGCAGCATTTTTCGAGCCCAAAACAGTCTGTTTGAGTAAGCGTCGTCATAATATTAATACGGATTCTTCGTATCGTTTTGAGCGCGGTGTTGATTTTAATTTACCTGTCGAAGCGATTGAACGCGCAACGCAATTGGTTTTGGAAGTTGTTGGTGGAGAAGCTGCTGAATTAATTGAAGTGGTTTCAGCGGAAAATTTACCGAAGCGCGAAAAAATTATTTTGAAGCGCGATCAAATTCATCGTATTTTAGGAATTACCATTGACGATCATCAGGTCGAATTGATTTTAACATCGCTCGGAATGTCAGTCTCCCACTCCCACTCCCACTTTGAAGTCATTCCACCATCCTACCGTTTCGACATGACTTTGCCCATCGATCTAATCGAAGAACTCGCGCGAATGACGGGATATAATTCGATTGCTGCCGCATCGATGGGTGCAATTTTAAATATGCATCCGCATTCTGAATCACTGTTGTCTGACAAACGCATTCGTCAATTCTTTGTCGATCGTGATTATCATGAAGCGATGACGTATAGTTTTATTTCACCTGAATTATTCGCGTTGTTTTCACCAAAGAATACGCCGATCACGTTAAAAAATCCGCTGTCACAAGATATGTCAGCGATGCGCGAAACTATTTTGCCGGGATTATTGCAAACGATACAAATGAATTTGCGTCATCAATGCGAACGTGTTCGATTATTTGAAATGGGTTTATGCTTCGAAGCTGATTTGCAACCGGCGAAACTCGCAATTGCAATTACTGGAAACAGTCGCGCCGAACAATGGAGCGAAAAAGAACGCGCTGTCGATTTTTACGATTTGAAATCAGACATCGATGCGTTGCTACAATTAGCTGGCGTGAAAAATTATTCCTGGCGTTCAGAAAGTAAAGATGGATTACATCCGGGTCGTTCATGCACATTAATTCTTAATGAAAAAATAATTGGATGTCTTGGTGAAGTGCATCCTGATACTTTAAATTCATTGGATATTCGTCAGTCAGTGATTGTTTGTGAGTTGGATTTAGCGTCGATCAAAGAATCTAAACTGACCCATTTCGAATCGTTTTCTAAGTTCCCATCGGTTCGTCGTGATATTGCGATTGTGTTGGATGAATCAATTCCTGCTGACACAATCCGCAGCTTGATCACGCATAAAGGCGGTTCTCAGCTTATAAACGTCCAAATTTTTGACGTTTATCAGGGTAAGGGTATCGAATTGGGCAAAAAAAGTATCGCTTTGGGCTTGACGTTTCAAGATCCATCGCGCACTCTAAGAGATGAGGAAATAAATACTATAATTCATGACGTTGTAACCGTACTTGAACGGGAACTGAAGGCAACCTTGAGGGCATAAGCCATGAGCGCGCTCACGAAAGCAGATTTGGCGGAACATTTGTTTAATACATTGGGATTAAATAAACGCGAAGCGAAAGAGTTGGTCGAGTATTTTTTCGAAGAAATTCGAACTGCTCTGGAAAAAGGCGAGTCCGTGAAATTATCCGGATTCGGCAATTTTAATTTGCGCGATAAGAATCAACGTCCCGGCCGCAATCCTAAAACCGGTGAAGAAATTCCAATTACTGCACGGCGCGTTGTGACGTTTCGAGCGGGTCATAAATTAAAATCCAGGGTGGAGCATTATGTCGGAACAGAAGGACAACACGACAAAGACAAGTGACACGGATCTGTCACCAATTCCTGATAAGCTGTATTTTTCCATTGGCGAAGTGGGTGAGCTGTGTGATTTGAAACCGCACGTTCTGCGTTATTGGGAACAAGAATTCACGCAACTAAGTCCATCGAAGCGTCGCGGCAATCGTCGTTATTATCAACGTAAAGACGTTTTATTTGTGCGTCAAATCAAAAATCTATTGTATGGCAAGGGATACACGATCGAAGGTGCGCGTTTGCATTTAGCGGGCGACGACAGCGTTTCATTGCAAAAAATGCAGGGTTCGCATGCGATGCTGCAGTCGATGGTTGCGCAGTTGGAAAAGGTTGTAGAAGAGTTGGAAGAGGTGTGATCGAAGCTGCTTTTTCTATTGTTATTCTTCGAGCTCTGCAGTAATCTTACAGCTCAAAAATCGGGGCATAGCGCAGCCTGGTAGCGCACTTGCATGGGGTGTAAGGGGTCGCAGGTTCAAATCCTGCTGTCCCGATTTATTCTTCTAACTTGATGGATTTTTTTCAGGAGAAAATAATGCAGGAACAGATGCGCGCCCACTCTACAGCAATTAATCATTTATCTGCTGCTCTTGCAAAGTGGATCGAGTTATCAAATACAAAACCTATTTTAGCTTCGATTGTTAATGCTGAGATAGGTAGGCATGATCAAGCATACAAAGCTAGATTTTCTGCCCTTGAATTGAATGCTAAGGTCGCATCCTTAGTCCAATCTGCAAAAAATGTGTGTTTGGGTGAGAATCGAGCTCAATCTATTTGTGAAAAATACAAAAAAATCGATGCGACAAATGTGCTCCCCATTCTTATTGAGATTTTCTTGACTGGTAATTTTGCCCCAAGCGGACATTCTTTTTTTGGTTATATGGGAGTAGCTTCGTTGAATACGGATTTAATGGCTCAGATTGTCGCTGCTTTTAAGCAACACGCTACTGAAGTTTTGAGTAATAAAGTCAATAATGAAGCAGAATTCGATCCAGGGCTTTTAGTAACTATATGTCGTGATTTAGATACAGGATTAGTAAAACCAGATCAATCTGCAAAAAGTATTTTTGAGCAAGCGAATGCTTCAATCAGAAGAGCAGAAATTTCGCATCGCCGGCTTTCAACGACATCATAAAATAACAAATACTAATTGTCCTTCCTATTTTTTGATGATACCTTGTCGCAAAATAATTAATTGCGAAAATAATCCATGGATCACGCATTGCTTGATATTTTAGTTTGTCCTTTGTGCAAAGGAAAATTATTGTATGACCACACAAGTCAAGAATTAATTTGTCGCTTTGATAAATTAGCCTATCCGATTCGCAATCACGTGCCTGTGATGTTGCCTGAAGAGGCGCGCGAAGCAGTGTGAGTTATCAGTGACAGTGTCGCTCGTATTTGACACTGACACTGTCACTGTCACTAATTCCAGAGAATAACTAGATTTCAAAACTTGAATAATACACAACAATAACTAATAGAGAACAAATAATATGGACTTTCACGTCATCATCCCCGCGCGTTTAGATTCAACGCGCTTACCCGGAAAAGTATTATTGGATATTGCAGGAAAGCCGATGATTCAGCACGTGTATGAACGTGCGAAAGCATCGGGTGCATCGCATGTTGTCATTGCAACTGATGATGAAAAAATAGCGCAAATTTCAGAAGATTTTGGTGCAGATGTTTGCATGACAGAAAGCTCGCATCAATCCGGCACAGAACGATTGAGCGAAGCGGTAGCGAATTTGGGATTTGAAGAAGACGATATTATTGTGGGATTGCAGGCAGACGAACCACTCATGTCGCCGAAATTAATTACGCAGTTGGCGCAAAATTTATTCGATCATGATCATGTGAAAGTCGCGACATTAGCTGCGAAATTAAAAAGCGCGGAAGATTTATTTAATCCGAATGTCGTGAAGGTGGTTTTAAATCATCGCAACTTCGCCATGCTATTTTCGCGTGCACCGATGCCGTGGGAACGTGATCGATTTGGATCTATAAAACACCCGGAAATTGAAAAATTAAAATTGGCGGATGGTTATTATCGACACATTGGTATGTATGCGTATCGTGCAGGATTTTTAGAAACGTATGCGAACTGGCCAGCATGCACATTAGAAAAGCTAGAATCGCTCGAACAATTACGCATTTTGTGGAATGGATTTAAAATTCACGTCGGAATTACTGATGTTGTAGTGCCCGCGGGTGTGGATACGCAGGCGGATTTGGAGCGCGTTCGCGCTTCGATTTAAACTTTGAAAGATCATAAGATATGCTATTTTTTGGTGGGTATCTCTGATTTTTTTGAATCATCAGCAGGTGTTCTGCTTGTTTGAACGCTTTGAGTTGCGGGTGGGTTTCTAAAAAAACGAAAATGATCTTGATCTCCTGAGGTTGCTTTTGCGGCAGGAGCAGCACTTTGCGGATTGGCATCATTGAGTTGTGCTTTATTAGCGTTTAATGTATGTCCATTCCCGGATGTATGTTGAAGAACTGTTTTTAACGGAAGTGTTGCGATAAATTCAGTGGTTAACGTTTCAGGTAACTCAATATCCAGTTCTAACACATCATCAAACAATTCTTTTCTATCTCTCGATAGCACGCTGTATCTCAGTTCTTTTTCTCCAAGTTCATTTTGAGCAAAATATAAATAAATTTTGTTAGCAGTGTATAAAGCTGGATCGGTTGGGTCAGACATAGTTGGTTGACGTTGTACCATTTCATAATTCGGATCATTTGGAAAAGCGTTTAGCAACACGTTGAACTCATCTGTTGTTGTAACACTTTTGACAAAAGTTTCAATTTTTAGGTTTTTGATATATTGGTCTTTCTCGAAATCAGAATGACAATGCAAATTTAAATAGGTTGCAAGTTCATAAGCAGGTGACGTTCTTCTGAGATGACTTTGCTTTTCAAACTGCAGGACCAGATTTTTGTGTTGAACGCTGTCTATGTATTCCTGCATCCATGTCGCATGAACAGATGCTGGCAGTTTAGACAATACTCTCTGTAATTCATCGATATTGTTAAATCTTTCATAAAACTCACCACACAGATTGATTAAGTTTATTTTTTTTGTTGGCAGGCCGTTGCAAAAAGCAGCAATCACTTGGCCTAACTCATTAATGCTCGCCCTTTTTAATAAATCAGTAATATGTGTTTTCAATTCGGAATCGATATTAATTAACGCCAGTTGTCTATCAGGGCGCTCAATGGCATTAAAGAAATCGACCAAGTCATTTATCGATTTGAGATGTTGTTTTGGATCGATGCTTCGCAATAATAGAGGATAGTGTAAGCTACTTGTCTTGTTGAACAAGTGAAAGAAACGTTCGCGATCTATGATTGGTTTGATAATAGCATTTTCACCATAATCTTCAGGATTTAATGCATGAATCAACTCTATTAACTCATCTACGTTAGAGGCCTGTGTACTGATATTTTTCAAAGAACCGCAACGTTCAAGTAATTGTTTTCTGTTTTCAGTGTACTGACAAATAACAGCGAGATCGCGGCACGGTCTGCCATCGCTTGATAACGTATTGGCTTTAAACCACTCTGAAATTTTATTGTTCTGTATTAAATGATCGACCAGTTTGTTAGCCAACTCTTTAGGTAAAAGTGGTAAGAGTGCAGTCAATTGGTGTGGTTGCGTTTCAGTTAAGTCAACTAACCGATAGAACTGCTCATTTTGATTGCCACTCAATAGCGTTCCATGGATAAAAAATTCGCGATGTTGTGTAGGCACTGAAAATAAAACACGAATGATGTCATCAAGTGTGCGGATGTCATCAAGTGTGCGGATGTTGTTTTGATTTAAAAACAAACGCAGAATTTGCGTCTGTGTTAATGGTGGTTGATGGGTGTTAAGAGTCGCAATCATTTCTGGCGGTGTGATAATACCACCTGCAATAACATTTTGAATTTTTGCTGTATGATTTTCTAATTGGTTAAGCGGGAGGAGTGATAATAATGTTTGTAAATTTTTTTTGTTTATATTTTCAAACGATATGTTTACTGTCCCAGAAATAAATCCAAAAAGCTTTATTCTGTCTTCATTCGTTAATAACTGTAATAATTTTGCCTGTTGATCAATAGTCATTGCAGAAAAGAAGTCAGCAATTCTTGCGCCACCTTGTTCAATTAAAATAGTTCTCGCTTGACTGGGAAGCTTGGGTAAAATGGTTAAGAATCTCTCGAGATTTTCGAAATGCAAAAAATGCTCGTTCCCCGCAAAACAACGATCAGCTAATGAAGAGGTCACGACTACTTTTTGATCGTCAGACAGCGTATTGAGAATATTAGGAAAAAATGTTTGGAAATTGTTATGAAAAAGCAGTAAATTAACTGTGGCTGTCATTCCTGCATTGTTATTTTCAGTTAAGAAAGCATTTCGTGTTGCTTCAGGTAAACTCTCCAACACCTCTGTAAATAAATTTGGATCATCAGATGACGCTGATATAAGTATAAGCTTGCTAATTAATGCATTCATTCCGCCAGTTTTTGCGATTAGCGGGTCAGCGTATTCTGGTAATAATTTAATAAGTTGTATAAGATCCTCTATCGTTGGATCCTTGGAGCCTATGTCAATATACGTTTCTATACCACCCATTAATTCCATCAATCTTTTGATGTAATCTCGATTTTCGCCTAGAAACACAGTAGAAATGGCTTCATGAAGCGTGCTAGTATTTTTTAAGACGGAGGTTTTAATTACATTAAATACCCCTGGGTTATCTCTATTAATATTCGACAAACACTGAATTCGCGCTGCTGGCGATGGTAACCTCATGACAATGTTCAAAATAACTTCTGCGTTTTCTGCAATGTCACATAATTGCTTCCATATGATGGATAGACTTTGATCTTTTAAAATTGCTTCGACCGTTTCAGCATCAAAAGCCCGCAACAAGGTTGCAATATGCTTGCTTTCAGGTAAGAGCAGAGATAATGTCTGTGTCGGATTTAATTTTTTCAACACGGGTAATTTTAAATCTTTCGGTAAACGTTGAAATTTGCTTAATAATCCTAATGATCTATTACTATTAATAGTTGCCTCGCGAATCTTTCCAAATCCATCCGCAATTTTTTGAGCGATATCTACAGTGTCACCAAAACGAGCGGTGAAAAACTTCTTTTTTAATTCATCTGTTTTAAAGTATGAGATTATTTCCATAAAAAATTCCAGATCAGATGTGTAGTAACTCCCCATATTTGTTCCAGATAAGTAGTTGGGATCAGAATATAATTGTGGGATTGTCGTTTGTTGAAATGCCGCCGTTGTTAAGTTAAGCAACAAAGCACAATGCTTGAGGTTTTTTCTGAGTGCAGAAGACCATGGTTGCGATATGATGAGATCAATAATTTCTGTTCTAATATTGATGTCCGATATTTCAGATATGGCCTTGATAAGATTATCCGGTTCAGAAGTTGCAATTACCTTAATATATTCTAATATGTCGTTTTTTTTTGCGAGATCTTTTTGTAAATAATGTAAAGCAATAAGATGTAGGAAAAGAATTCTTGCAGAACTATAGTCCCTTGGTAAGGAATACATTTGATTTTTAAAAACAGTTTCTCCAAGCGCCCGAAAGAGTTTGTGTGATCTAGTAGTATCCTTGCAAATAGTAAAAAGAAATTGGCGCTTGTTATCATCAGACTGAGCCCCTAAAATCGGATTACTAAAAAATCCCTGCAGGTCATTATCACTGGCAATATGATCAAACCAATAAAGCAATTGTGTTTTATTATCAACTGCGGGCTGGAGCATTTTTTTCTTATCCGTTTTCGCATCATCGCGTATTACATTTTGTTCGCAGAGTGATTGAACGATCAATTCTCTTATTTTAGGCCAGTGAATATTTTCATAAGCGATAAAGGCTCGAGGTGGAGCTTGTGATAGAATAATTTTTTCTGTCGTAAAATAGGCGGTTACATCATTAGGTAAAGGTATCGCTAATGCATTAAACAATGATTCGAGTGTTTGTTTCATTGTTTCGTTGTGTTCATGTAATCTTATTTCAATTTGTTGAGTAGATTCCCCTGTTTCTCGCGTTGGTATTGTTGCAAAAACTAATCCACGTAGTCTTTCTTCAACATATTTCGCCATCCCGATCGGCGTATAATTTTTTTTGATGCTTTCTGCAATTTCTATTTCAATGCGTTGCCTATCTGCTGCATTCTTGTAATGTTCCTCTTTAACTGTACCGCCAACATTGAACCCCATCGTATTTGCAATATCTTTGTAAAAATTTACCCTATGTGTTTGCATACCTTCAGGCACTTGATCTCCCTGAAAATTAGCGCGAGCTAAGACTTCAACCATTTCTGTTCGATAATCTGCTAAAAATCCACGGAGAGATATTGGAGACGACCATCTATCACAGATAATTTTAGTGCGTTCAAATACGCCGCTCGAACAAGCGGGTAATCCTTCTTCTAGATTGCGTATCGTTCCAGTAACCGCTGCATCATTTTCCGGATCAAATTGCAAACCTGCTTCTGCTGGCGTCACTTTTTTCGTCAATACAGCATAAATAATCTTAAACTGTTTTGTGATTTGCTGGCCAATGGGTGTGCTGTCGTTGATGTGTCGTGTCAAATCTCTTATAAGCGCTTTTTCGTTAGGACCATCTGGTACCTTGATTTTAAAAAAATGAGCGAGTTCCGCTAACCAGTCTTCTGGCGGATTGTATGTGTCCCAATTTTTTTCGACCGAACTCACCCCTCGCTGTGTGTAATGGCTTACTGACAGGCGACCGTCTAACCATGGCGGTGATAACCCAAATGCTCGTCTCATAATTTTTTTGTCACTGTAGTTACCTTTTGTAACTATAGACAATTATTTGTGATTTTTCTCGACTTCGGGCTTAATAAATTGGTATGTATACGTATCGTGCTGCATTTTTAGAAACGTATGCGAACTGGGCGACATGTACATTAGAAAAGCTAGAATCTCTCGAACAATTGCGCATTTTGTGGAATGGGTTTAAGATTCATGTCGGAATTACTGATGCTGTAGTGCCCGCGGGTGTGGATACGCAGGCGGATTTGGAAAGGGTGCGCGCATCAATTTAATTTATACTGCCCAATAAATATTATCAATTTCACAAATGGTCTACGTGGGGCTAGAATTGCAGTTAAAGATTCGAAGGATAATTTACGGTTAGGAATTTTTTAATTTTATTTTTAGTTCGAGGTTTATATGTCAAGAGAAAATAATAATCCGAGTGTAGTTGAAGTTCCCTTTGGCGATGGATCGATACAAGACACTGACGCAATGGTAAGCGTACCCCTTGTGGCAAGTAATGGTGATAAGGTGAAAAAATTTCCTTTTATGAGCTTATTCCCTGCTGTGGCTTCTGTCCTTTTTGCAGTTGCAACAGATCCCAAAAAACCAGAACAAATTGCATTAGCAGCCTCCATGTTGACGGCAACAACGTCACCTGTGCTATCCAATTTGGCTAGGACTTCCAAAGATACGCATCAGCATATTGAAACAATTTCTGGTGCCTTTATGACTGCTGCGGTAGCAATGATGGGACTAGGCGCAATTAAAGGTGTAGAGAAATCAGATGTTCCAGCTGCAATAGTGGCATTAACTGCGATCTCTTTATTTGGTCTTTTTGCTTTGACGAATACGGGTTATAACCTTCTGAAGTCACTTGGAATCATCCAAAGTGATAAACCTTTGGTTGAATTCATAGCGAGCAGCTCGGGATTGCTCGGGTCAATTCTGTTTTTTGTTACGCAAGGCATGAACTACGGTGCTGCAAAAGCATCTGGTAATGCAAGCGGTATGGAATCGGCGAAGTTGTTGATGGGAGCGTCATGTCTTTTCATTGGTGCAACTGGTCATGGTGCTGTTGATGCTGCGCGACGTGTTAGAAATCAACAACCTGAATTAGTGGCTGCTTCTGGGGCGGCTGTTCCTGGGTCGCCGTATGGTGCCGCTGCTTAGTAGTAACAATTTTTTTCCGCTTTCGCGCCAGCTTCCGCTTCTGTGCTGATTCACTAGCGAGCAGTTATTCCGACTTCTTCGTCGTCACCTGTTGCAGCGGTTTTTTGCCGGCAGACAGACCTTTATAGTTGGTTTGATATTTTTCGGCAGGAATCGCGGGCGCAGCTGGCACGGATGGTTCTGGTGTAACAGCAGGTGCAACCGGTTTCGCTTCAACATGCTCTACCGGTTTTTCAACCACAGGCGCCATCGGCTCAACCATTTTTTCCACGACAGGCGCAGGTGGAACAACTGGTCTTACTACAGGCATTTCTGTCGCAGCAATTTGCTCGACTGCTTTTTCAGCCGCAGGTGCATTGCGGTCGCGGTTTCGATTATCGCGATTGCGATCGCGATTCTGATCCCGATTACGCTCATCGCGTCGACCACCTTGTTGCGGTCTGCGTTGCTTGTTGCGATCTTGTTGCGGACGCGGTCCTTGTTGTCTGCGATCCGCATGACGATCTTGTTGCGGATTTTCAACGACCGGCCGCGGCAGGATTGGCTGCTGTTTTTGCCCAGACGGTTTTCGATTACCGCTCAATTTCGGCGCTGGTTTTTTGGGCGTGGGTTCAGAGCTGAACATCAAATCCCATAAGCGTTTGATCAAGCCATTGCCTTGTGGTTTTGTTGGCGCCATCGGTTGTATATCATCTTTGAGATATTGTTGAATCGCAGGTTCAGCAATACTTGCCGGTGCCAAACCTTTTTGCGGAGTCGTTTCAGCTTTGGGCACTTTGACGAGTCTGTAACTCGGCGTTAATTTGCTGTGCTCATCGCGCGTTGTTTTTAAGTGATAATGTGGCGAACGTAAATGATTATTCGGAATGATGACCACTTTCACCGGTGATTGCGCTTCGACTTCATGCAACGTGTCGCGTTTTTCATTGAGCAAACAAGTCGCTACATCAATTGGCACTTGCACTTGAATTTGCGAGTTCGGATTGCGTGATGCCGTTTCTTGAATTAAGTGGACGATCGAAATCGCAACGGATTCAACGCTACGAATGCTGCCGCGACCTTCGCAACGCGGGCAAGTCGTTTCATTCGAAACGCTTAAAGATGCGCGTAACCGTTGACGCGACATTTCTAATAAACCGAAACGTGAAATGCGGCCGACTTGAATACGCGCGCGATCGAGTTGCAATGCATTGCGTAGGCGATTTTCGACTTCGCGTTGATTGCGTGCTGGGGTCATGTCGATGAAATCGATCACAACCAATCCGCCGATATCGCGAATTCGTAATTGTTTTGCGATTTCATCTGCGGCTTCTAAGTTGGTTTGCAATGCGGTTTCTTCGATGCTCGCACCGCGGGTTGCGCGAGCGGAGTTGATGTCGATCGCGACTAAGGCTTCCGAATGATCAATCACAATCGATCCGCCGGATGGCAATCGCACTTCGCGTTGATATGCCGCTTCAATTTGTCGTTCGATTTGGAAGCGACTGAATAACGGCATGATGTCGGAGTACAATTTTAAATGTTCGATGAAGTCAGGACGCACTTGGCGAATGTATTCTTTCGCGCGATGGAAAGCGCTTTGATCGTCGATGATGACTTCGCTGATGTCTTGTCGCAAGTGATCGCGCACCGCGCGGATAATGACATCGCTTTCCTGGTGAATCAAATACGGGCCTGGTTTTGCAACCGCGGCTTGTTTGATCGCTTCCCAATAACGCAGCAATACTTTCAAATCCCAGTCCAATTCTTCTTTGGAACGTGAAACACCCGCCGTGCGGATGATGATACCCATGCCTTCGGGGACAGATAATTGGCTGATAATTTCACGCAATTGGTCGCGATCTTCACCTTCAATGCGACGAGAAATGCCGCCAGAATCCGGATTGTTTGGCATTAATACTAAGTAACAGCCGGCGAGGGCGATGAACGTGGTTAATGCCGCGCCTTTGGTGCCGCGTTCTTCTTTATCGACTTGAACGACGATTTCTTGGCCTTCGCGCAATACTTTTTTGATGTCGATGTCGGCGGGTGAATCGGCTTCAGGTTGCGTGATGAAATATTCAGGCGAGATTTCTTTGAGTGGCAAAAAGCCGTGGCGTTCGCTGCCGTAATCGACAAATACCGCGCCAAGGCTTGGCTCGATGCTGGTGATTTTGCCTTTGTAAATGTTTGATTTTTTTTGTTCTTGACCGGGATGTTCGACATCCAAATCAACCAAAACCGCATCCGCGGTGATCGCAACGCGCAATTCGTCTACATGCGTCGCGTTAATGAGCATTCTTTTTATCATTTTAAAAGCCTATTTTTAGGCGTTCAAAATTCTCACGGTGCGTGATAATAGTTTAGGTTTGTCTTATGAAATCTGTTTGATACTGTTTCACTGTATGAACCTTTTGTTCTGTCATCATGCGCTTTGTGAAATCTTGAGCGCGATTAATCTTTTTAAATCACATCGGATTGGTTTTATCCAAAACGAGAGATCACTATCCAATTGTGTTAGTCATCTTCCATTTATCAAAGACGACGCGGGTGAATAACCTGATGATACTATCAATACTGAGGTTACTTCGCAATAAAAAAGTGGGAGTGGGAGTGGGAGGATCAGAGGTATAGTTTAGGAATTTATGGATAATTAATGATCATTTTGGTTAAAGTTATTGCATAAAATTCCAATTCCTCTATATTTACTCCGACTTCTAACTCCCACTCCCACTGGAATAGCATTGCAAGCGAAAATAGTGACAGTCGACGAATCCCACGTCGGACAGCGAATCGATAATTTCCTGGTAAATCAATTGAAAGGCGTGCCTCACTCGCGTATTTATAGAGCGTTGCGTAAAGGCGAAGTGCGCGTGAATAAGGGTCGCGTGCAGGCAGTGTATAAATTACAGGTGGGCGATCAGGTGCGTTTGCCGCCGCTCCGAGTGTCCGAAACGGTCGTAGCGAAACCCTCTACGCGATTAACGGACCTTCTGAAACGTTCAGTCATCTTTGAGAACAACGATTTTATCGTCCTGAATAAGCCAGCGGGTTTGGCAGTGCATGGTGGAAGCGATGTTCCCGTTGGCTTGATCGAAGCGTTTCGTCAGATTAGACCGGATATCAAAGATCTGTCGCTCGTGCATCGTCTCGATCGCGATACGTCGGGTTGTTTATTATTAGCGAAGAATCGCGTGACATTATTGGCGTTTCAGGAATTGCAAAAAGCGCAAGCAATCGAAAAGACGTATAGTTTATTAGTGAAAGGCGTTTGGACATTGGGTCGTCAGCATATTAAATTGGCATTGATGAAAAATCATTTGCAAGCGGGCGAGCGAATTGTGGTTGCTGACGAAGAGGGCAAGCCGTCTGAAACGATTTTCGAACCTGTGCAAACTTTTGAGGATATGTCGCTGCTGCGCGCGCGATTGATCACCGGCCGTACGCATCAAATTCGCGTCCATGTCGCACATTTGAATCATCCGATTATCGGCGATGATAAATATGGCGACCGTGAATTCAATAAAATATTTGCTAAAAAGCATGGCTCAAAACGTTTGTTTTTACACACAGAAAAGTTAGCATTTACATTGCCAGGCAAAAGTCGATTTACGTTT
>Ga0207150_1072_pt1 | contig 21275 bp, 16 predicted proteins | sample Alteio_BWMinHeat_32_FD_153526 | JGI IMG/M metagenome (GOLD analysis project Ga0207150, IMG submission 153526) | Enriched cells from forest soil in Barre Woods Harvard Forest LTER site, Petersham, Massachusetts, United States -... | ecosystem: Environmental > Terrestrial > Soil > Temperate forest >...
GGTATCACCCCGGTTCGTATTTATGGTTTGCATGGGGTGGTGCAATTTTGCTTTATATTGCGGCAATTTTGACGATTTGGACGATGTGCATTTATTTGAAAGCAGCATGGCCAGATTTGAAAATTGATAATTGACAAGCACAAAAATACTTGTATCATGGTGTGCTTAATTGCGGGAATAGCTCAGTTGGGTTTGGAGCGACCGAATGCGGGGCATTCGCAGCGCGACAAACGCCACACAGGATGTGCGGCCGGGTGCAATGGCGACGAAGCACCAGAGAGGCACATGGATGTGCCGGTGATAAACATAGAATTGCGGGAATAGCTCAGTTGGTAGAGCATAACCTTGCCAAGGTTAGGGTCGCGAGTTCGAGTCTCGTTTCCCGCTAAAAATGTCATAACTGCGAATGCAACAGATCAAGCCTCATCGTTTGAATTGGTAAAACGTCGATGTTGATGCGATTTTTTGCGATAAATTGAGTTAAAAGCGCAGGTGTGCTGTTGTGGTCAGCCCATCGAGCATTTTAACGAGATTTATCGCAAAAAAGCGCGCAACAGCGGCGTTTCGACCTACAGGGTGCGATCTGTTACCGAATTGGCTGGGTGTCAGAGTGGTTATGTAGCGGCCTGCAAAGCCGCGTACGCCGGTTCGATTCCGGCCTCAGCCTTGTTTAGCGCCCGGGTGGCGAAATTGGTAGACGCAAGGGACTTAAAATCCCTCGGTAGATAATATCTCCGTGCCGGTTCGACTCCGGCCCCGGGCATTTTTCTTGTTAATATTCATATAGTTAATAATCACTCTATCCTCCATCGGGTTTTTCTAAAAGTCCCCAGTGTAGGGAATTTGTAACGTAATTGTTACTGTGTTGATTGTTTTTTCCTGAAAAAACAATCTATTACAATACGCTTTCATGTCACGCTGCTGAGGTGCAGGCGCTGTAGTAATTGCTTTTTTTGCTGTTATCACCATAGAAAATATGAACTTTGAAAAAAATGAAAAAAAATAAAAAAGAAATATTATTTTTGTCCGAGTTTACTGATGAAAAAACTTTTTATCTGTTAGATGAAAGAGCAAGTCATATAGAAAAATTAATTTTGGAGGTTGAAAAATTAAGAAATCTGCCAATTGAAATATGGAATATTTTTGAGACATATTCCTTGAGTATCTCTGATTTTATGATATCGCACACTGAACTAATATGTATTTTGTATAGAAGCATGTTTCAAGCTGCATCATTTGAATCTGGCGCAAGAATTCCTATTTCAACAGACGCCTATAATTATCAAGCGGAGGATGAAAAACTACACGATAGGATTATTACTTATGCAGATGAAATATTAGCTCATCAAGATAATTATAATTCAGTTAAAAATGATAGTAGAAATATATATCCTGAAACAATTAATTTAAATGGTATTGATTATTACATACCATATCGGAAAATTGAGTTTCACGCCGATTTTATTTTAGCATTAGTTTTAAAAATGAAAAAATCAATCTTAGATATCTATTATTCTAAATTTGATAAAAAAATGCCATGTTCATTTATAAGTAAGCAAAAAAAATTAGAGCGATGTGATGAAAAAATATGATGTTGAAGATCGGCGATGGATGCGTAATTTCAAAAAATATTTTATCAGTTTTAAACTTAAATAATTATTGCCATTCTTTTTCATTTATTGATTTTTCCAGTTCACCCAATGTTTTTATTATTTCATTAAACGTTGGCGGTGCTTCATGAAACATGCCCGCGTTAATCATTTGGGTGTAATCCTGTTCGAGCGTTTTCAAATAATGGGTATCTGGAATTAAGCGGAATTTTTTTAGTAGGCAGTCGTTATAATTGGCGTAACTAGCGTTGAAAAATGCTTTTTTGTGTTCAATAACACTTTTTAAAATGACGTGTTGAGATAGTGCTTGTTTGCCTACCCAAGAGTTTTGCAACATAAATAAATCATACCAGTGGCGCGATAGACGTTCTGGTGTTTTAATCATCCGATCGCGATGACACTCCACATGAATTAATGTTGCTTTTTCAAAAAATGTTCGTGCTGGAGATAATGTATTTACCATTGTTTTTGGCAAACCTAAATCAATCTTTGTTGTTTGTGATAAGTAGGTTTCAATGAAGTGTTTTTCACAGGGTTCTGTGCTATTTCTAACGCCAAATTCGATAAAAACGTGATCTCTTAAATAGTTGTCTGTTTCGGTTAGCAAATAATCCCCGTCTTCAGCTATTAAAAAATCGCCATTTTGAGCGGTTAAAAAAGAAGTGTTAACAACACTTGGATAATAAAATCGCAATTGTTCGCCATCATCACTTAGTGTGATTTTAAATTTTTCATTGGAAAAATTTTTTGATACCTCACTTTTCAAGTAAGGTAGTGCCGTATGTGAAATATATGTTTGCAACTGAGTCTTTAATTGATCGCTGTGTTTTTTTAATTGTGTGCGACTTATGTTTTCCAAATCGAGATCTGGTTTGAAGTTATGATAATCGATAGTGATATCACAATCTTCAGAAAAACGTTTGATAAGGTTAAAGACTTTTGATAGTGAAGTTCCACCCTTAAAGGCCATTTGTATCGGTAAAGTAAATATTTTCTGAAGAAGCCAGCAAACCCAGATGTCTTTTTCAATAATGATTTCGGGTAAATGACATTGGTCGCTTGCTTTTTTGATAAGTGCAGATTGTTCTTCTGCAGATAGCGTGAAAAAATTATTGTTCATTTCTTTCTTTCCTGGTGCCGATAAAAAATATCAGCCATCCATGCAGGCATATTTTCCATTAGTTTAATTGTTTCGATAAATTCTTTTTCTGAAATGCGGTGTTTTATCATTTCTATTGTTTTTGTGGTAACGTTCTCGCGTCCCAAATAAAATAATGCATTAATAACCAAGCCCGGCGTTGTTCCCGCGGCCACCAATCGGCTGGGGTTAACGTGCTTTAATTTGATCTTACGATTCATTATGTTTAGGGTTCTTGTGTTTCCGTTGGTGTAGAGAATGAGTTGCATGGGGACTTGGGTTGATAGTTGTAGTAATCTTGCTGCTTCTGCCCCTTGAACTGTTATTGTTTCGTCCGTTGTTTTTGCCAGTATCTTGGCAACTTCGGTAGTCGGCGGTAATACTTCGCCAATTGTTGACAGTTGCTTTGGTTTTACAAAGACACCTCGTGCGACACGCTTGATTTCGCCTGCTTTCACTAACCGATTTAATATTTGTCGAATATTTTCTGTGGTGGCAAAATGACGCAGGCTGTTTGATGAGAATGTTTGCCCATCAGGAATGGTTGAAATGTACTTTTTGATGTTGCTAGCTATAGTCATTTAACACTCCATTTGTCACGAATTATAGCATAGAACGTGACAAAATAAAGTAAACTATTTGTGTCTCAAAAGGTAAAAGAAAACCGCCTCATTAAAAATGTTCCGTTTTGACATTACATTTTGATAGTTGATGTCAAAACGTAACATACTAGGTTTTAGTGCAGGGATTTTGTAACGTTGTCAGCCAGTTTTAACTGTATGTAACACTGTTTTAGACTGTTTTTCGCTGTAAAATACATCGCAACGTATTGATTTAATGTTGTTTATATTTTAAAGCCCGGACTTAAAATCCGAAGGTCAGCTTAACCTCCCGTGCGGGCTTTGGATCCGGTCCTGGGCATTTTTTCTGAAAAAAATTTATTATCCACTGCAGGAAATTATCATGACTTATAAAACATCAGAAAGAAAAAGCCTTCTCAAAGCCGCGCCACTTTTTTTAGTGATCGCGATTGATAGTATGGGGCTCGGTATTTTATTTCCTATTTTAAGCGCAATGCTCATCAGTCATGCTTCGCATTTTTTACCTGGTAGCACATCTAATTTTTCACGTGAATTGCTTTATGGTGTAACGATCGGTATTTACATGATCGCTTGGTTTTTCGGTTCCGCGATGCTGGGTGATTTGTCAGACATTATGGGTCGCAAAAAATCACTGATGATTTGTTTGATCGGCGCAACATTGGGTTATGTGATTTCAGCGATTGCCATTGGTTTTCATAGCATTGTGTTTTTAATTGTAGGGCGTGTGTTAGCAGGATTTACGGCAGGTAGTCAGCCGATTGCGCAAGCAGCAATTGTGGATGTCAGCGCTCCAGAAAATCGCGCGCGAAATATCGGTTATATTTTATTGGCAGTGTCACTGGGATTTGTTTTAGGTCCGATCATGGGCGGTATTTTATCGAATAACCAATGGGTATCGTGGTTTACATTTGCAACGCCGCTGTATTTTGCAGGTATTTTATCGCTGATCAATTGCATTGTTTTATATTTCACATTTCAAGAAACCTTTATGCGCACAAAAAAAATAAAAATTCGATTGTATTACGCGATTCAAATTTTTGTGGAAGCTTTCAAAAGTAAAAGTATTCGTTTGTTGTCGTTAGTATTATTAATTGAAACAGCAGGGTGGTCAGAATATTTTACGTTTGTATCGCAATTTTTATTGCGACGATTTCATTATACGGTCTCAGAAGTATCATTTTTTATTGCAGTTTTAGCAATTGGATTTAGCATTGGATTTGGGTTTTTAGTGAATCCCGTTGCAAAAAGATTTGATCTCAAAAATTGCGTTGTCGCCAATTTATGCATTGCAGCAATTTTATGTTTGATCACTGCAATGGTGCATATCGCTATCGTTATTTGGATCGGTGCTATTTTAATTGGTATGAGTGTCGCGTTACTTTATTCGATATTAATCACGCTTTTTTCCAATCAAGTGAGCGCGAGCGAGCAGGGATGGGTCATGGGCATCACCAATTCCGTGAGTGCATTATCGTTTGGAATTACTTCATTAATGAGTGGTTTTGCCGCAGATTTAAGTCCCGCAGTGCCGATTTATTTAGGCGCTGTTGGTTTGGCGTTGGCTGCATTGGTTTTGTGGTTGGTACGCTTGAAAAAATGTTGATTGTACTGGACAGTAGTGATGAATAAAATAAATATTCCATACGCACATTGAATTGCAACAGATAACATTTCTCTCAGGAATTAAAAGCTAACCCGTAGGATCATTTCTTATACCACGATCTTCTCTTGCGTCTTGTTCTGCCTGCATTTCCGCATCAATGCGGCCAGTGTAGCGTACGAGTTAGGTCGTAGCCACTCTCCGAATTGATAACATATCGAAATATAATGATATAACGATATTACGCAGTTGGACATGAGTTTGCTGAAATATTTTGATATTGTGTCTCACTTCATCTATAATCTTACTAGTAAGATGTAAAATATAGGAGTGTAGGTCATGAGCAATTTAGCCACAACAAAATTATCCTCTAAGGGTCAAGTCGTTATTCCGGAAATCATTCGTGATCAAATGGGATTACATCCTGGCGATCAATTTCTCGTCGTCGCTGAGAAAGGTGTGATGATATTAAAAGTGATACAGAAACCAGATATGAGTCAATATCGAGATATGATTACAAAAACGCGGAAATTAGCAAGATCATCTGGATTGAGTGCACAGGATTTGTCGCAGGCAATCAAGGTGGCTCGTAGAAAATGATTAGAATTGTTTTGGATACTAATGTATTTATGTCCGGCATTTTTTGGTCTGGAAATCCAGGTAAAATTTTAGATGCATGGAGTAATAAAAAAATTATATTGATTTTTTCAAAGGAAATTATCGATGAGTATATTCGCGTTGTCTTCTCATGACTTCTCCAAAGTAGTTATCTCATCCGTGGAAATTCCGATGAATTTTTTGAGTTATTTTGATATGCAGATTCTATGTCCCTTGTAAAATAAAATAACGTCCGCAATGTCTTAAACATATCAAAACTCATTCCTACTTTTTTTTCATCTGGAATCGTAGCTAATATTTCATCTGCGGTTTTTTCTAAATTATATAATTTTTCTTCTTTCGCAAGATATCGATCGTACCTACAATCATCTTTAAGATTACAACGATCGGCATTTGCGAGAATTATTCCTAGCACAATGCCTGCATATTTATTGGTAATTTTACTAAGCATTGAATCCATATCAGTTACATTGCACTGAATCAACATCCAGCAACAATTAATTAATATTTTCCTTAATTTATCTCGATCTTTAAGATAAAACCTCCGATCATTGATTCCCTGAACAAACCTCACGGGATCCAACCCATTATTTTTCCATTCTTGCCATGGCAGTTGTGACAGTTGAAGTAATTCATTTTTTTCATTTTCAGACCGACCAACATCAAAACAACGTGATGAAAAAAAATTGACTGCATTCACCCCTGCTGTCACTGAAAAAAATCGAGGTATCGAAAAAAAATTTATTCTTCTCATATTATTTAATCGCCTTGCTTTCATAATTAAATTTTAAAGTTTTTCATGCCAACCGAAATTGCGATCCTTGTTTCACAGGCACGACTTTAGCTTCTGGTAATTCGAGTTTCTGCTGAAATGTATTTCCACTCAAATCGATCGCCTTCCATTGAGGAATGGCGCTCGCAATAGACCCGGCAGCACGTTCTATTATTGCTTTTGTGCGATTAAAAAATGGTGCGAATAATATATTATTACGAGTTCTCATATATCACCTTTTTAATTTATATACTTAATAAATATGCCTTCATGCCTTAGGTGTTTTAGGACCCAATTTAACCAGCAGTTTGTTATCAAGTTCTTCAGCTCTAGAAACAGTAAACATTTTTGACTGTAATGCTCTAGACAAATCACGACGCTGCCCATCATCCTTAAAATGAATGTTTTCTATGACACGAAATCCCATGCGATGATATCGTCTTTCAGCTGGCTTGCTCCAAAAAGTATTTTTTCCAGCATGCATATGTGCTTCTGTAAAAAATTGACGAGTATATTTATTCAGATCTTCTTCCATTTCATCATCTGTCAACTCATCTGGAAGCGGAACCGCTGCTTGTGCTGCAGTCACAACTTGTTGCGCAGGTGGAGGAACATATTGAGCTAATTTTGTTTTGGTGGTCGAAACACTGCTGCGTATTGCTTCCAGCGCTTTTCCATAATCGCTAGTATCAGCAGCTCCTGTAGATTGCAATGAAGTATTTGGAAAAAGTTTTGCTGCTAATCCAGCAGTAACATCACGATGACCATATTGCTTTGCAAGGATTGATGGCGTTAATGAAGAACTTCGTAATACCCAATTATAATTGGTGACTGGATGAATTTTATTAAATGCTTCAAAAATATCCCAACGTCCTACGATCGCAACCAAAAACAACATATATGATTTTTCGTAATCTTGCGTAAATGTTTGTTGGCGAATAAATGCATCTGCTTCTGCGATTTGTCCTTGTGAATACAACGCATAATATTTAAATAATATGTTATATTTTGCTAAATCATTCGGCTGCGAATTATTTAAAAGTGCTTCATATTCTGTTGGTAACACATCAGTTAATTTTGAGTGATATTCGAAAATATTGGCGCGGTGCCCGCTGTAGACTGAGGGAGTTGAGTGATATGGTTGATCATACCGTCCTGGATTATACCTAATATGATTGGCTACTGATACAAGATAAAGACGAGTACCACTTTCCGTAATCACATATTCTAAAACATTATTAGTACCACACATAAAACTAGGATGGCGAGGACCTCGCTCCCTGATATATGCCCAGTTATGTTCGGGAGTTAATACTTCATCTCCAGAGCGTTCAAGCGTTCTGGAATAAGTGTATGACGGACATGATGCAATTAAATTTCCAACGTGTTTTTTTAACGTTGAATTCCTAAAAAAATTCGTATCAGCGTAGCCTGCTACTAATAATAAAAATAAAATACTCACACTGATAAATACGGGTGGTTTTGGTTGATTCGGAAAATAACTACAGCCCCAATAAGAAGTACTAGACCCATCGGGCGCTGCGTAACTCGCCCAATTAATTTGACTGGGAATTGGTGTATAAGCTGCGCCCTCAGGCAATAACATAAATTTTGTTTGCGCGGCTTTAGGTGCATTTTCTTGCGACAACAGCGCAACCATTTTTTTCGCACGTTCATTGGGTGACAGTGTATTGGGCAATTGATCCCAGATATCCGCAGATTTCGTCAATGGTGCGCGCTGCGTTTTCTCGAGTGATTCTAATTGTTCAGTAAATAATTTGATCTCAATCATCGGCACTATTATTTTTAATAACAAACGCAATTCGTTCGCACTTGCACTTTGATGCGTATTTTTATTTACGTGATTTTCATATCGATCAAAAATTGCCTGGACAATTTTCGGATTATCTTTTAAGAATTTCGAAAACTCCAAATAAGTATTTAGCGTATTTTGTATTTCCTGAGAAATACTCGCTGCTTTATCGGGTCCTAATAAATGCGGATTTTTTTCAAGGCCATTTAAATATAATTTAATGACTGTGAAATAAAATTTTATTGAAACAGGTGGTAACAAAAGAAATTTATCAGGAATTAGATTTCCAAACAATAAGCGCATGCGTGATGCAATAAACCAAATGTTGTCGGGAGATTGCGATAAAAGTTGAACTGCATCTTCAGAAGACATCACCATTGTTTTTTTCATGTCTGAAAAATTTTTACTAATCCACATTTGCAAAATTCTCAACCAAGTGCGGATCTCCTCATCCGATGCAACAACACCTTCTTTAGTGGTTAAATGCGCAGTCAATTGATAACACGCATTTTGCACAGGCTCTTCAACGATAAAACGAAATTGATCTTCCACTGCACTCATGTGCTTTTTCATCAGCGCATTTAATCCTGTGACACCTGCAAGCACTTGCTGGATTTCTTGGCGAAGCACTACTTGTTGTGCCTGTGCTTGCGCAACCATGCTATTCACAGTACGAACATCTTGTTGTATAGCAGCACCCACACCACGAATTTCTGATGTTAATACTCCGCCCACAGCATTTATTTGTTGTGATAATGCTGAAACAGAACCATTGCCTTGTGGTACTGTTAATAAATTTCTTGCAGTATCAACAGTTCCTAATGTGTTATTTGCAAGTTGAGCAAATTCTAATAAACGCATTTTATGTGCCTCGGGGTTGGATTTTTAATAATGTCATGTTTTTTTAGGCGGTGATCCTAAAGGCAATTTAACAAGCAATTGATCGCCAACTGCACTAACATCATGATGTTTTTTGTGCTTTAAGAATTTATGAAGTTCACTGCGTCGTCTGCTGTCGCCTCCAAACAAAGTGCCTGGGATGTAACGATAACCTGGGCGATTATGGGGTCTGTGATCCGGCCTAGTTCTGGGAAAAAAGGTGTTTGTTCCAGCAGCTATTTTTTCTGTCTTAAAAAACTCATTAATATCCTCATCAAGAAAGTTATCCTGACCAACATCTGTCACATCATCTGGAAACGGATCCGCTGCTTGTGCTGCAGCTGCAACTTGTTGTGCGGGTGGTGGCGGAGGAACATATTGACCTAACGTTATTTTGCTAGTTGATACAGTGCTGAGTATTTCTTTCAGACCTTTTTCATAATCGCTATCAATGGCTACCGGATTTTGTGGAGCTGCAGGTACTGCATTTCGCGCTGCTAAAGCTATACCGCGTTGAAGCATAAGCGCACGACGTATTGCTGACCTTCCGCCAGGTGTCGCTGATTTTATTTTATCTGCAATTGCAGTAAAACCGTTCGCTCTTGCAAAATCTTCCGCTGTTTTATTATCAGATGAACGATTTTCAATGTGAAGGAAATTCATTTTACGTAATAATCCATCGACCACATCTGCGTGACCACATTGCGCTGCAAACATTAATGGCGTTAATGATCCAATTTCTGCAGTAATTGCATAATTAAAATTTATTGGCGCTGGTTTTTGTGTTAAATAATTTTCAAATATATCCCATCGACCTGTAATCGCTGTTAAAAATAATAAACAATAATGATCAATGGGATTTTTTTCAGCGAATAATTTTGCGTTCTGCAAATCTCCGGATGAATATATAACAAAATATTTAAATGCGATATTTAATTTATCTTGTTTTAAAATGCCATTGGTGACACTGTTTAATATTGCAGCGTATTCTGCGGGTAAAATGTCACTTAACCCAGCATGATATTGAAAAATGTTTGCGCGATATCCACCGTGTATACCGGGATTTGCGGCGTAAGATCTATATATTCCAGGATTATATCTTGTTTGAGTATTCGCCATATTACCAACTGAGTTCGATTTCCACTCTGGACGATCTTCTGCCCAATGCCAATCATCACCCCAACTGTAACAGTCACGAACTCGACGTTCAAAACGACCAGAGACAATCGTTTGCGTATTTGTACTCGTTGAACACCGTGAAATAAGTTGGCCTACATGTTGTTTTAGTGTTGTTCTTAGTAAATTACTATCTGCATAACCCGACGCTAAACACAATAATAACAAGCTATTCGTACAAAAAGCAGCTTGTTTTGGTCTATAAGGGAAATTTTTACCACCCCACTGTGGATTATTTTCATCAGGGGGATTACCTAAATCAGCCCATACAATCGTCGAAGGTATGGGTAAATACGGTGCGGCTTCACTTAAAATCATATATTTTGAATTCACCACTTTTGGCGCATTTTCTTGCGATAAAAACCCAAACAATTTTTTAACGCGCTCACTTTCCGGAAGAGTTTTTGGTAATTGATCCCAAATATCACCTGTCGAATTTGCTGCAATCAATTGTCGATTCGGTTCTGCTTCCAATGGTGCTAATTTCTTGTTAAATTTTGCATCTTCCATAATCGCGACAACTGCTTTTATTAATGAACGCAATTCATTCAATAGTGGTTGGGACGCATTTTTACTTTGAAAATAATTATATCGATCAAACAGCGCTTGAATAATTTGCGGATTATCTTTTAAGAACTTCGAAAAATCTAAATACAGATTTAAAGTATTTTGTATTTCCTGAGAAATACTTGCTGCTTTATCCGTTCCCATTAAATGTGGATTTTTTTTCAGTCCATTTAAATATAATGTGATGACCGTGAAATAAAATTTCAATGAAACAGGTGGCAACGAAAGAAATTTTTCAGGAATGAGATTTCCAAACAATAAGTGCATGCGTGATGCAATAAACCAGATGTTATCGGGGAATTGCGATAAAAACTGAACTGCATCTTCTGAAGTGATCGTTACTGTTTTTCGCATGGGTGAAAAATTTTTACTAATCCAGTTCTCTAAAACCCTCAACCAAGTACGAATTTCTTCATCTGTTGCGCCGACACCTTCTTTATTGGTTAAATAAGCAGTCAATTGATAACACGCATTTTGCACAGGCTCTTCAATCACAAAACGCAATTGATCTTCCACTGCAGTCATGTGCTTTTTCATCAACGCATTTAATCCTGCGACACCGGTGAGGACTTGCTGGATTTCTTGGCGAAGTGCTACTTGTTGTGCCTGTGTTTGCGCAACCATGTTGTTCACGGTGTGAATATCTTGTTGTAACGCAGCACCAACACCACGAATTTCTGATGTTATTGCAGCGCCCACATTATTTATTTGTTGTGATAACCCGGACACAGAACCATTACCTTGTGGTACCGTTAATAAATTTCTCGCAGTATCAACAGTTCCTAATGTGTTATTTGCAAGCTGAGCAAATTCTAATAAACGCATTTTATGTGCCTCGCGGTTGAATGAATGAAGCAGCACTTGCTGCCGCAGTTAATAAAGCAGGATTTACTGGTTTAAAAAAAGAAGGTGAATGCGCGGGCATAATATGAGGCAAAACTGTTGTATCTAACGTGACTTGCAAGAAATCTTTATTATTAATAGTTGTCTTTATTGCTCTGATTTTTATAGACGCTAATTTTTTATTAATAAATTCTCGGCGATGATCAGAATCATAGAATTCACTACAGGCTATGATACAAGAAATACTTTTTTCTGTTTGAGAAGTTACTTTCCAAAATGTGTCTTGTGATTCTGGTTCGCTATTTTTCGGGAAAAAGTTGCGCGTGAATACTTCCAACTGTTGAACAGGATCTGTTAAAAACTGAAGTCGTTTTTGATAATCCGCAACCATCTTTTTCATCTCGTCTACGGCAGTTTCATAAACCAAAATATTAGCCAGTGGTTTCAAGATAATTTCTTTTTCGACTGAAGATAATTGGCTTTGGCGAATTTTCATTTCGTTCGTTTTGATAAATGAAATTAATTCACCATAAGTGGTTAGCGTATCAAGAATATGTGCAAAAACAGCTTCAGCTTTATTTTTGCTTAGAAATTCCGGGTGTTTTTCTAGTACTTTGCAAAACAACTCAATCGTTGAAAAATAAAGTGGCATCGGTGGTAATGATAAAACAGGCGGCGGAATATTTTCACCGAGTGCTAAATACACGCGACTTGCAACAAAGCTTGGCATGCTAATTAATGGATGCGTTTGTTGCGACAGAATTGCTATCGCTTCATCCGGAGTTGCATTGAGATAACTTACGCCATTCATCTCTGGATGATGTAAGCGAGACATAATCCAAAATTCTAAATCATGTAACTCTTTTTGAATTTGTTTCAGTGAAGGTTGAACACCATATGGCTCGTTTAAATAAGAGTGGAAATTATCACATATTGTTTTTAAGTTACGCGTCTTTAACACATGAAGATAGGCATTCATATTTTCAAAATGTTTGCCCATTGTATTTTCTAAAATCGCGAGCTCATTGAACACACAATCATTTAAACGATGACATTTATTTTGTTCGGCCAATACTTCAGCAACTAATGCGCCTGTAAAACGAATTTCTTTTTGAATTAAAACTTGAAATGCATGCAATTCATCGATGACATCTTGATGAAGATTACCCAAAGATTTCGATGCGGCTGCCATCATTTCAGCAAATCGGCGTGCCGCTTCCGCAGCACGATTACTTAAAAAGAAGCTAATAAATGGCATGATCAAACCTAGTGGTGATCCACTCAAGATAAAAGTACAAAAGCCTGAAAATAATGAAAAGGTTGATGACAAAAATTGTGCTGTGTCATTATTTCCTGCATAGCGACACACTCTTGAGGCAAGACTAAAAATTTCACCGCCTGTGCTGATGATTTCTACAGAACGTTGCGCTTGAAATTGTGCGACTTGTGCCTCGTGAAATTGACTACGTTCTCGCAATGCTTTATTTGCGTCTAGCACAGAAGGGCGTAATTCATTTACTTGCATTGCATTTAAATGCGCGGTGATAGCATTGGTAGAAGTAATGTGATGGTTTTGTGCGGCTGCTTGCGTTGTTGTAAGAATTGCTCTTGTTTGAACGTTCGACGTAACTGTTGCGCGAGCAGGAACATTCACTTCATCTAGAAATTGTCTTTGCAAATGATATGCGCTGCGTTGAGATTGCTGTTGAGAATGCGATCTTCTTGCAATAACGGGTTTAGTACTTGCTTCAGCTCTAGCGATAGGCAATCTCAATGAAACATACTCTCCTGCCTCATTGATCATCCATTCAACCCAAGTTCCTGTCCCAACCTCTAACGATCGATGCCATTCTGCTTGAGTGTTATTTTTCAATTCTTTTAATTGAGGCTCAGGCATTCCCATACGCGCAAAATGTTGGCGTTGTGATTCAAATTGGCTTTGGGTAGTTGCATTCAGATTCTCAATTCGACGCGCATAACTATGCGAGCGTTGTTGGGTTGTGCCGCTAATATCATGTGCAATTGAGCTTTGTCGTGTAATTGCAGCCAATGCTAATTGATTCAGTGATATCGGTGGTCTTGTTAAAAATTCAGGACGTGTCACATTCGCTGCTCTATAAGCGCGATTCGCTGGATATGATTCTCGAAAACTACCTCTCACATTTTGCAAACCAAAATCTTCTAATGCTTTTTCCATCAAACCACGAATATGAGGTCCTGCGGTTTCATAGGGTGATGCATTAGAAATTCCGCCAGGAAATCGAACATTATTTGCAATCGTGCCTCGTCTAAATTGCATCGGGATTTCATCAGGCATCACATTTCTTATAATGCGATCGCCAATTGTTCTTACCGATCCTGCAAAATACGGATGCGTTCCACCGGCTAAATCACGATGCGAAATAAAATGATTGGGAACAAACACAGGATTATTATCTGGTTTTGTATATCGTGTTAAATGCGCTGCTTCTTGCTTTTCTGTGGCGAGTAATAATTTGGGCTTTCCTGCAACATTTGTATACATACAGAAGTAAGATTGTTCTTGTGTGCAGGCACGCAAATCTTCAATGGTTAATAATTTAATCGGCGGCGGTGTTACATTGACTGCGTGACGTGCGAAGTTGTCGACATAATCTCGAGTCAATGTATAACTCGGCGCTGCATGATACGTGCCAAAATATTTTTTATTTTTAAGTGCGGTATGTATAATATAAACTTTACTAATTATTTTCCCGTTTAAATATACGCCTGTTGCAAATTCTGAAAGCATGCGTGTTTTTTCTCGCAGATCTGCTTTTTCAAAATGTTCTTTCATAAATTTTAATTGTGCGCTGCATTCTTTAAAATATTCATCTGCTTCGGGCAAAACAGCTTGAAATTCAGGCATCATGTTTCGAAATTCAGGATCATCGTGATCTCTTGCGATTTCATATCCCAATCGCATAGTGGAATAGTAAGCCAATCTTGAAAGCGGATATAAAACAGTATCGAGCGGATGCGCAATTGTTTTCAGCGTACCAATTACGCCATCATAGGCACCGTGCACTGCTCCACAGGCGATTTCTAAAAGTGCTGGAGATAATCGGTTTGTGATGTTCTTTTCTGTTGAGTGAGATGATGTTGAAGCAGCGTGCGCTGCGCCGCTGACAGTCGATTCCGGCGCTTTTTGAAATAAACGATCTTGCGGTGTTCCACTCGGTAATGCTTTCGGTAATACACAATTACTCGGTAATTTGTCACCACGCTCAAGATATTGCGTACCAGACTCATAATGAAATTCCGCATTTTCCACATTGCACACGCGAGATAATTTTTCTAAAACAAATGGCGCAATTTGCGGTCCGCGTGTTTGATAATTTTCCGATTTATTATTGACAATACATTTTCCATTGATAAAAACAATTTCTCCTGCAGCAATCACATCAGCGCCTAATGTAAACACTGCGTGATCGCGTTCACGCCCAGTATGATATACCGCATCACCCAATTTAAATTTTCCATCTGCAGTGATTACATAAATATATCGATCGGTTGTTTTATTTCTTTCGCTATTCCGTTGTAATGTTCCCAAACTATTTGGATTAGAATCCCAACCATCATCACCACGTTGCATTGTTCGATCGTATGCAATGGGTTTAAATTGCGGCATGTGATTGTGATGCATCGCAGGTGCGATTGTTTCAGGGCGCATACGATGTGCGGCTGCTTCTGAGCCAATAACACCACCCGCCAACGCAACACCCAACGCTGTCCATCCCACTGGCGTAAAACCAAGTGCTGCTGCACCGACAACCGCTGCTGTAGAACCTACAATACCACCGGTATGTAATGCGCCTTCGGTGGCAGCAACTTTTACTTTCTCACCTTCAGCTGCATGTACAATATTCGCGGTTGAAAGCGCAATTCCAATAGCCGGTAAAACACGTCCAAAACCAACTCTCAATGTAACGGAAGCAATTTTTTTTAGACTGTATTGTTTCATTAAATGATTTACATCCGCTTTACTCAGTTCGTCGGATAACATTAATGTTCGAGATTTTTCATCAAATGCATGAGGTCGTGTGCCTAATTTCTCTGATTTGCCTTGTACCAGCGGCTTGCTTTTGCTGTTTTGTTCGGACACTGCAAGCACGTACCCCGGCTCACCGTTGGCTGTTATTGCACGCATCAAATTCTCGCCGATATTTTTTGCAGTAGGTGTTTCGGCGATTTCTGCGATTTGTAAATGATAATCCTGTGACAGCCAAAAACCAGCCCCTGCCTTTTGTTCTGCTAACGCATAACATTGCGTCTTTGTTTGAGTAGCAGCTGCAATATAAACATGCGCTGTTGTTTCATTACCGATTTTAATTTCATTGATTTGGTAAGGATAAAATTCAGATCTATAAGCAAACGTTTTGGGGCAATAAACTAATTTTCTAACAGCCAAATTTTCTCGTTTAGCCATTGCGTGATATTCACTTGTAAAAAATGCTTCTGCTTGTGCTTCAAAACCAGGTGCAGGAATAAATTGTTTTTGATGCAGTTTCCACACACCTTTTCCAGGGTATTCAATTTGACTGCGTAATCTTCGATGCGCATGTTCTAAATCCAGTTTCAGCGTATTATCACCGTCAACAGCACGTAATATCGAATTACCTCTCAGGCGCCATCTGTGTAGTCTGTCGGCAGAAATACCAAATTCTTTAAGCTCTGCAAGTGTGAACTCGGTTTTTTCTTGTAACTCAAGCAGACTCAAAATTCCCGCTAAAGTTTTTGGTGGTGCTTTTGATTGCGTTGCATTTTGTGCGGTAAAAGTAGGGGGTTTTGGTTGTGCAGCTGAATGTGCAGCTGGTTGCGCAGTAACCGGAACAACATGAATGTCATCTAATAAATGCGGATTTTCTTTAAAGTATTTAGCCGCTTCATTCATCGATTTAAATTCAGGTATTTTACTTTGATCGTATTCGAGCCCAAATGGACCTGGTTCGCTGCCTTTAGCATAAGAAATCGTACCGCGAAGTTGATCTCCGCTTTCTGCGGCAGCAGCGATTGCTTTTGCAAATTCTGGATTGTATCGAAGTGGAATTTCTGACGCTGCTAAAACTTTTTCTGACAGTGAAACCGTGTTGTCTTTTACAGTAATTATTTCTTCTCCATGTCTGAAAGAATCAAACATGGCACGAGACATGCCGAACTCTCTTGCTTCATCAATAGTCGCTGTCGCATTCGTTTTTTTTCGCAGAAAAGTGACTAATTCTGTGAGTGTGCAATGTGGTGTTTCTACCTGCTGTCTCAGTTGAGCGCCAGCTTCCCAAAGTCCGAGTTTTTCCTTAGTTTCTGCCATCGCCAGCAGCGCTGACTTTGTGAGTTCAGGAGCAGTTACATCGGGTGTCCGTGAAAATTTAATTTTGTAACGACATTGATCGTGATCAATAATAATTTCATCTACCGTTACATTTTGATTTCAGGCAAATAGTTTTAATTTTGGTATTAGAAATTCACGCACTTGTTCCGCTGATACACCAGCTTTACGCGTAAAACTTTGATTTTTTCTGTCCAAAGTCAATAAGTCAAAATCTTCCACGCTTGCAGTCATCGTCGGAAATTGTTTACAGAAAGCTTCCGGTGAAAGCAAAAGCTTCCCATCGGATACAGTAATAAGTCCGCTTAATTTGGCTTTTTCAAGCATCCAATCAGGCATGCCAAATGCTTTTGCTTCTTCAAGCGTAGCAGTTAAATTTGGTTGTTTTCTTAGAAACCTTGCAAATTCAATTGACGTGCAATATTGTCCTTGACGCATATTTTTAACTTCCTGTGATGATTGTCCTGATGATGAAGTGTCGGGGTTTTCTGAAGCTTGCAATTCACTGCGTAAAATAGCGGGAATTAGCATGTTCAGTGGATTCCAGTGTGACTGCGATGGGCGTGGCTGTTGTTGTGCAGAAACTCCAATTCGATAATCTTTTGGTGCTGCTTCGTTGGTAGAAGATACTGATGAAATTGGTTGGGGTTGTGACGGAATAATATTAATTATATCTGGTGCATTATCATTGACTCTCGCGAAGCTTGTAAGATGAACGCCATTTTCAATTTTGTATCCGCGCTTCATTTCACTTAATGTGGTAACAAATAAAGGACCTCCTCTACCGAGCAACGAAAGATAACAGTGATCCCCTAAATAAATTGCTGCATGTCGGTTTGGTTGACTCCCATCATTTAAATAAACAACATCTCCAACTGTTAATTTTTTTTCATCTAACGCATGTGACTCTGCTTTACATCTTTGATAAATACCACGACCGACTGCCATTTCACACGCAAAATCTACGCAGCAATAATCTTTATTTCTGTTAGGCTTATATTGTTGTAAAAAATTAATGAGATGAACACCCATTTCTTTGGGTAAAGCAACAACGTTGCCGCTTTTCATAAAATGTATTTCGACTTGATCTGATACTTTTAATTCACCGAAAGTCGCGACATTATCATGTGTTAAATCCATGACTTTCACAGATTTTGTTTGTTGGGATTGAGCAGAATGTACTTCGATCTTTGTGTCAAATCCGCGAAAGAACACCTCATCTGTATTTTTTGGTAGTGGATCCATTTCAAGCGGATTGCGATCATTGATGATAATTTTAATTCCGATAAAGCGCTGTGCGGATTCGACGGATGCAGATACAGCGCGTGATCCTGTTGCACGCGCTGCTTGCGAAAATGATTCTAACCGTTGCGCATAACTCGCCGCAGAATCTTTTGCGGCTGTTGTTGCAACTGCCGATAAAAATACTTGCGATGCTGTCAGTGTTGATGAAGATAATTTTGGCGCCGGGATGAGATGAGAAGCAGCTGACGCATCCACTAAATCCGCATAGTGCGAATAAAATTTTCCATGCACTTCTCCTGCGGCAAATCCAAACTTCGTTGCAAAATGTTCGATCATTTGTGCAAATGGTTGCGAACCTGGCGCTTGAACAGGTCGATAATGACCTGAAGCGGAGTTAATACCCCCCATTTTTTCAGTCACTATTTTTTCACCGGGTTGCAGTAGCGGACATTTTTCCGGTGATTCAATCGGACACCATTCTCCCGATCGTTTTTCGACGAAATATGACGTCTCGATGGGTGCAATGCGTCCTTTATCAATATAAATTTCACCAGCAAAATGTACTGGCTTAAAATCACCGACAATATCATGCGTGATAAAATATTGCGGTCTTAAATGACCACCTTCGATTGCATGATAGACCGATAAAGATTCTTCATGCGCAACTAAAAATCGCGGAACACTTTCCCCAGTAATCACGCACAAATATTTTTCTCGACCCGCACAAGCGCGAATTTCATCAATCGTCATTAATTTGACGCTGGGTGGTGTAGTGATTTTTGTTTCAAACTCTTGTGCGACGACATTAAATTTTACGGGTTCACGAAACGTGCCAAATGTTGCTTTATTGCGAAGTACTGTTGCAGCCGTATTAAAACTACTGAGTAAACGACCATTGAGATACACGCCTGTGCAAAGTTCACTAATCATTTCTGCGCGTCTTGGGCCGTCAGATGCAATAAAAGTAGTTCCGTATTTTTCTATCGCACCAATTCGCTCTTGCATGCGCGTTGAAGATTTCGCATACAGCAATTCTTTATTTTGTCCCACCTGTGAGAAAAAAGCGCGAATCTCAGGATCGTCGTGATTTCTCGTGTTTTCATAACCTAAAATGGTGACTGCATCGAGCACCCAGAGCGAGGTGGGATACAGCACATTATCAATCGGATGTTCCCATGTTTTTAGAAAATTATAAGTGCCTTTAGCGCCACCTTTTAATATCGCCCATGAATATTGAAGCAGTAAATCACTGGGTAATGTGGGCAATGAGGACGATCTGGACATAATAAATCCATTCTATTTTAAGGTAATCTTGAACGACGATTTAACCATAGAGGTGATGCAATGAAAATACGTAATATTACGTAGTTTTGGAAGAGTTGTGGTGAGCTTCACGAGCATCGCTTAAAATAAATCTGAGTGCGTACCCGTTCGCGTAAAGACAACCGTTTTTTTATCAGCTGTAATTTCGTAAATGAGCAACCAATCTGGTTCGAGATGTAATTCTCGAAATCCGCGCCATGGGCCGGTGAGTGAATGGTCAAGTAATTTTTTATCTAACGGTTCTTCTGCAGCAATTTTTTCCATGATTTCTTGTATTTTTTTAAGCGATTTTTGGCGACGGCGAGCAAGTTTCAAATCCTTTTTAAATTGTGTGGTGTAATCAATATTAAGCACGATTAATCCAGATTATCAAAAATATCTTTTACATTTTTTACGCGATGTGTTTTTCCAGCGCGTGCATCTTTCATTGCTTGTTGTGTGGTTGCATTAGGGATTGCAACATCAAATGGTAGACCTTTACGCAAACAAATTTGTTTGTAAAAAAGTCGAACTGCTTCTGCAGATGACAATCCAACTTTATGTAAAATATGTTCCGCATCCGCTTTTAACTTCGGCTCAATGCGCGCGCTAATAATTGCTTCTTTATGCATAATAGTCTCCTCTAATTGTATGTATAACACATGTTAGACATTTTTTCAAGGAGTTTTAGCAGCTAAAATATTCGCACGTTTCCACAGATGAAAATTATGTAGTAGAAACTGCGCGTTGTATATCCGTGTTTTGGAGAAAATTTATTTTATGGCAACAACTATTGAAAATATTTTGATTTAAACGGTTAACCGATCTCAAAATGGTTCGTGATCAGCGGCAGCTGAAGGCAGAAGCATTTGGGTGTGGCGCATACGTAGTATTACGTATATACGTTCGCCGGGAATTGTGTTCAAATGTTATCCAATGGATCGGGTGATTAAGTGCGTTTTGTAGTGACTACATCGTACCGAAGCCACACCCTGTTGATTTTGATTTCGGAATCTTTTTGATGAAGCTGACCAAATATGTTGGCTGTTGAAGATAGTATTCCAAATACGCTAATTGCTATGGAAGTTCAACCTGAACTACGAGGTGATATACGTAATATTACGCATATATTTTCAGCGTTGACTGTGCTAAAACGTCACCCAATAGATCCCCACAATTTTATTCTCAGAGTGAAAATCATGCGAAACCCAGCAGAAGTACAGTTAGAACAATTACACATTATCGGCGGCGGCATCGTCGGATTTTTAACTGCTTATTTTGCGTATCGTGATGCTCAGCAGAAAGGAAAGTTATTACGAATTACTATACACGAGAAATACCCAAGTATTCGCGCTACTACTGTAATGAATATATCACCTAGTTTAACGACAGATGAAGCATCATCAGTGGTTCCTGGAGGTGATGCATTAATAAAAGCGCTGAGAAAACTTTTTAGTGAACCAGGGGGTATTCGTGTCGATGGTACTGCTGGCGTGAATGATTCTGCAAGTGCGCGTGCGTTTATTGAAGCTGTTCAAGCCTATAGCGATGAAACAGCAGAAAACCGTGCACAAAAAGAAGCGTTATTATTATCGCTTGGAAAAACAAGTATGGAATTATGGCAAGCAATTTATCATAGCGGGGATGATGAACTCAAAAATATTTTAAGAAGCGCCAATTTTCACGCGTGTCACGAACCCACAAAAGAACAACGTGAACTACACGATGGATATCGGATTGATTTAATTCATTTGGAAAACGCGAAA
>Ga0207150_1068_pt2 | contig 20709 bp, 10 predicted proteins | sample Alteio_BWMinHeat_32_FD_153526 | JGI IMG/M metagenome (GOLD analysis project Ga0207150, IMG submission 153526) | Enriched cells from forest soil in Barre Woods Harvard Forest LTER site, Petersham, Massachusetts, United States -... | ecosystem: Environmental > Terrestrial > Soil > Temperate forest >...
GGGCACGCACGGCCGCGCGGTAGTCGCTTGGGCGAGCCAACTCCTTGCCCGACAACCAGAACACATCGTCCACGGTGTCGAGCCAAGCGGCGTCCACCAGCTTTGCCGCCTCCTCCAGGATACGCTTCCGCAACCGCTGCCAGCGCCGCATCAGCGCATCACGGTACGACTCACGATATTCATCAAGATAATACAGCGGCCGGCAGACGCCATTGAGAATGCGGCGGCCGATGGATTCTCTAGGACAGGCAGTCTGTGCCGACGACATCTGGCTAACCAATAAGTCTTGCAACAGAACATCACGTAGTTCGCTGAAGCGTGGTTGCATGGGATCCGATTCGAGCGGTCCGCGGTGACCATACTGTGTCAGCCAGCGATCAAGTGCGGGTTCGCGCGCCGCCACCGGCAATTGGCGGATTGCCTCGTATTCCTCCATCATGACCTGGGTGACCACCCGCCCGTGCCCCGGTCGCGGGAATTCACTCAACGGCGCCAGGAAGATGTCGATTGCGAAGTTCGTGTGGACGGAGAAATTCATGGCGAACGCCGTCGCCGCATGGAGCTCGGTCAGGTTTCGTGCGCCGTCGATCACGTGATCGAGCTGGATCAGCTTATGACGGACACCATGCGTGAGATGGACGAAACACTGCCATACAAACAATCCCAGGCGTGGAAGCCTCGGTAGGAGCCGCGACCAAATAATGCGACGGTCTTCATCCGACACCTCAACCCCGCCGAGCGTATGCGTCACCAGTTCGCGAGGCAGGCCATAATGATCCAGCCAGTGGTACCAAAGGGATTGGTTCCCCCAAGCGCGTTCGGCGAGCTCAACGGCATAGACATCGTCCCAGCCCGCCAAGCTGGGATCGGCCGCGGCAAGGTAGCCGGTATCCTGAGCGGACTGGACGAAGGCCGAAACCATGAAGCCGCTCGGCTGGTCCCCCAGGATCTCCTTGTGGTTGAGCAAGGTGCAGGTGTAGTTACGGTCAACGGGAAACTGAGCCGGCCGGGCTTGCAGCAGAATATAGCCGTGCCCATCACGTGCATATTCGAGGTCGAACGGCAGCGTAGCGCGCGGCGGATTGTTGAACGCGCGATGGACGGATCGAAGCCAATCAGACCAGGCATCACCGCGCTCGAGATGGCCGCGCTGGACCTTTCCACGTGCCTGGCCATTGGTAAGTGCAACGTTGTTGCGGCCCGCTTCGGTCCGCTCGTAATAAAAGCCGTCAAAGAAAACGACACCGGCTTCCTCGGCCTGGACGAAAGGTTGAACAAACACGGCGCCAAGCGGGGAGGCGTGTTGATTCCGAGGCAACGAGCTACACACCCGCCGCACGGCCGAGGCAAACTCGGCCGCATCGCTTACCGAAACCGAAAGAAACTGTCCGGCATTCGAACCGTTTGCCGTGTCTTCACTCGGTGATGCGGAGCGGACGATCCAGGGGCCGGTTCGTATCTGCAGCGGGGGGACAATTCGCTCTCGAACCGAGAGTCGGTCGGCCGGCAACCACCAAGTCGGCGGCACACGAATACCAGCATCGGCTGCGATACGCAAGTTATTGAGCTTGGCTACGCCGCGATCATCAAACTGTTCCAGCTTGTGCCATTTCATGGATGTTCCTGACGCATCCAAGCCACGATGGGGAAGTGTGACGGTCCACTGTCAATATAAAGGGGTAGGATCAACGGCACAAGGCGCTGGGATGAGCCGGATCCGCAGAGGCCAATTGCCCTCCGGGTGATTGCAAAAAGCGGACCAAGCCGGGAAGGCCCTGCGAACACGGCATTTCCCCCTCTCCCCTTGGGGGAGAGGGTTGGGGTGAGGGGATTGAGACTTTGGGCAATGTGCGCAGATCCGTTCTCATTTTTTTCCTTTTCCTGTCAGTGGTTATAATGGTGAGCGATGGCACAACTGCAGCGCAGCATGGTCACCACGGCGGCGGAGCTCGCGGAGTGCTGTAATTATCTCGCCGGTTGTTTGGTCATCGGGATGGACACGGAGTTTGTCGGCGAGCACACGTATCACCCTAATCTCTGTCTCATTCAGGTCGCGACACCTCAGCAACTGATTCTCATTGACCCACTCACGGTAGGCTCTCTGGAGCGATTCTGGGCGCTCGTCGTCGAGCCGAAACGCACCGTCGTGGTCCACGCGGGTCGCGAGGAAGTTCGGCTGTGCAAACTGCTATATGGTGCCGTCCCTGCAAACCTATTTGATGTGCAACTGGCTGCGGGCTTGGTGGGAATGGCCTATCCGTTGGGCTATGGCAACCTGGTGCGCGAGCTACTGCGAGTGAATCTGCGCAAACGTGAAACGCTCACGGAATGGCGCGAGCGGCCGCTCTCCCAGGAGCAAATCGATTATGCCTACGACGACGTCCGATACTTGCTGCCGCTTTGGAACAAACTCACCGACCGGATCGACCGCCTGGAACGCACCAATTGGGCTCGCGAAGAGTTTGAGCGCCTAACTCAGACGCCACTGGTCGAGGAAGAGGCGGTGATCGAGAAATGGCGGCGGCTCAAGGGAATCTCCTCGTTGAGCCGGCGGCAATTGACGGCCGTCCGCGAATTGTTCCTCTGGCGCGAGGAAGTGGCCTTGCGCACCAACCGCCCGCCGCGTACGATCGTCCGAGATGACCTGTTGGTGGAAATCGTCCGGCGGCATCCCACGACGGAAAAGGACTTGCAATCGGTTCGCGGATTGCCGCGCCGGGATCTGCCGAGCATCATGTCGGCGTTGGAGCGGGCTCGCCACATCCCTGCCGATGACATGCCGGAAACGGTCGATCGAGTTCAAGATCCGCCGAAGGTGGCACTCGTGGGTGGCGTGTTGCAGGCGGTCCTGGGCGATGTGGCCGTGCGCCGCCAGGTAGCGCCGAATCTCATCGCCAGCAGTAGTGATGTCCGCGAACTGGTGCGTTTCCGCGTCAACGGCGAGTCGTTACCGCGCCATTCGCCGTTCGCGCATGGCTGGCGAGCCAAAGACATATTACCCGAGTTGGACGCGGTACTGCACGGCCGCCGCGGCGTTCGCATTGCGGACCTGCAAGCGGAGTCGCCATTCGCGGTGGAGTAGGTGAAAAACGGAAGCTGAAAAACGGTGACAGAACTCCAAAGGAATTTCACTTCGAAATTCGAGATTCCGTGTTCGACATTCGATATTCGTCTGAGGTCCTGTAGGCGTTTTTCTCGACTGCGCGAGAAGATTACCGCTCCACCTGCAGGCTCTCGCGGAGCTTGTTGAGAGCTTCACATTCGATCTGGCGCACCCGTTCGCGAGTCAGGCCGAGATGTTCGCCAATGTCCTTGAGCGTCCGCGGCTCCTCGTGGCCGACGCCAAAGCGCATCTTGAGCACCGCGGCTTCGCGCTGATCGAGCCTCTCCAGTTGATCCAAGGCCTGAGTCAAATCGTCGGCCTCGACCATTTCGGTGTCGGGGGTCTTGGAATGGCCGTCCATGAGCATCTCATCCAGTGACCAGCCGCTTTCCGTCTGTTCGGTCTGCGGGGCAGAATTGTAGATGCGAATGGCTTTCTTAATGATATTCAACTTGCGGCGCGGCAATTCCAGGCTGCGAGCGACTTCCTCGGGTGTCGGGTTGCGTCCGAGTTCCTCGTGTAGTTTGGCCGTCGCCCGCTTCCATTTGCCGATGAGTTCCACCATGTAGGCAGGAATCCGGATGGTCTTGGCGGTATTGATAAGCGCTCGTTTGATGGACTGCTTGATCCAGTAACTGGCATAGGTGCTGAAGCGGGTGTTCAGCGTCGGATCAAAGCCCTGGACGGCACGCAGCAGCCCGAGGTTGCCCTCCTCGATCAAGTCCTGCAAGCCGAGGCCTTTACCCGTGTAGTTGCGGGCGATGTTGACAACCAGGCGGAGGTTGGCCCGCACCATGCGATCGCGTGCTTGCTTATCGCCATTGCGAATGAGGACCGCAAGCTCCTTCTCCTCAGCGGCGGTCAACAAAGCCGTGGCATTGATTTCGCGCAAATACGTTTCCAGAGGAGATTGCACAGAACTGACGCGTGCACGGCGCGGTTGGTTCATGGAAGTCGTCCCGGTGTTGGCAAAGGTGGCGATGAATCCGCACCCAATGCTTATCGACCGGGCAGCCGTGAATGTGGAGATGCCGCGAGGAGGGGGAGGGTACCAGGCCGGAAATGAGCCCGCAGGGACCGCGTCAAATGCCTCTTAGGTCCGGAAAGAATTGCCGTTACAGATCGTAAAATCGCTACGGTCAACCGGTATCGCCAACTCGCCCAACCGGATCACATGCATCAAAGGGGATCACTTTTTTGTCCCACAGTGATCCCCTTCAATTTCGTTTTAACTATTGGCAGCCATTGATGTTACGACATCCGCGCGCTTGAAGGGGATCACTTTTTGCATTTACGCGGCGACCACTTCCAACGCAAAGTTTGCCGCGTACCGCCTCGCTCCGCAAGTTAAGCGTGCATAGGACGCGATAACCCGCCATCGGTTCCAGGCCTTTCTGAAGAAATCGTGGCAGCGAACCGGAGCGGTCCGCGCTCGTCATCCTTCGAAGCGGTTCGTCCAGAGCAAGCCCTATCTTGGTCTCGTGATCAAGATGGCTACTTCTTGTCCTTCGTCGCCAACCGCTTGGTAATGGCCTTGGCCTCTTTGGTCAGGAAATCGTCCGCGGGGCCGGCAGCCAGCTTCTCCAGCAGTTGCCGGCTCTCGGCTGTATCGAGCCGTTCCACCACTTCCAGTGCCCGTAAGACTTGTAACCGTTCGGGCGGCAGCTCAGCTAACTTTTCGAGCAATCGCTCTAGTTGCTGCCGCGTTTCCAGGGATAGTTGTTGTCCCCCGAGAGCTTTTCGCAGGGCCGGCTCGACGGCATCGCCGAGTTTTTCCAGCTCCTCAACCGCCTTTTTGCGAACGGCAAACTCCTCGGAGTCAAGGTCGGCAAGCAAGCCGGGGACCCCTTTCAAGTCGGGCTTCTGGGCGGGATGAAGGTGTTCCTTCAGGAAGGAGAGCGTTTCTTTCGGAGCCGCTGTGAGCTTGGCCATACTCTTATAGGCCTGCGTGGCATCGCAGTTGCCGAGGTCGGTCCAGTGGGCATCCAAATCTTTTGAGGACGGGGCCGCGCTGACAACAGGTTTCTCTTTGAGAACGTGCGCCAAGTCCCAGATCAGGACGCTGGTATCGTCGCTGCCGGAAAGCAGGCGCTTGCCGTCGCCGGAGAAAGCCAGCGAAATCACCGGCCCGCGATGGCCTTCCAGATGCCGTCCCTTGCCTGTGACGACGTCCCAGAGACCAACGGAATTGTCCGAGCCTGTGGAAGCCAGATTCCTTCCATCGGGCGAAAATGCAAGAGAAAGGAAATGGTCGTCTTTCCGCAGTTCCGTCAGCCGCGCTCGCTCCCTGCCCGTGGAAACTTCCCACAGCATGAGAACGCACTTGTCGCCGTCGGCGTGCCATGCCGCTAGAGTCCGTCCGTCCGGAGTGAAGGCCAGGCCGAGTGTTCTTCCAAGACCTTGGATTCTGTATATTTCCTTTCCGGCAGCAACATCAAACAAATGGATCAGCTTATGCACTTCGTGCTGATTGTGGATGTTCGTTCCATCGCCTACCGCCAGCACGCCGCCATCCGGCCGGAATGCCAGACTGCTGGCGCCGGAAGGAAATCCCGTAAGCTTTGGAAGGTCCTTTCCCGTTTGAAGGTCGTATAAGTAAACTCCTTCTTCGTTTGTCGGCGCGGCAAGCATTCGTCCACTCGGCGAGAAAGCGGCTCTTCCCCACATTTGGCCCACCATGTTGGAGGGAGCTAGCTCCTTGGCGTCAACGATATTCCAGAGCCAAACGGTACCCGCATGACTGAGGGCCACGGTTCCTGCATCGGCAGACAGGGTAGCCGAGACGTGGGGGCTATCCGATATGAATATATTCTTGGGTCCGATCGCATGCGTATCGACCTGGGCGAGAGACTCGCCAGTGGCCGCATCCCATTTCCGAATGGCTCCGTCGCGGGCCACGGAAACCGCCGTCTTACCGTCGGCGGCAAACCCGACCGCGACCACGCTCCAGGCGTGGCCGTCGCCCTGGCAAATCTCCTTGCCGGTTTCTACGTCCCAAAAGCGGACCACGTAGTCCCCACACGCGGCCAGTACCTTGCCGTTGGGCGACAAAGTTACCGAAGCAACGCCATCGCGATGATTACTGATCACACGCAGTTCTTTGGCCGTGGCAACATCCCAAGCGCGGATGGCAATGCTTCTGTCATCCCTCCCTCCCAAACTCGCGAATAGCGTCTTGCCATCGCGGCTGAAGGCGATGCTGCGGGACCATATGTGCATGTTATTCTTGTCGCCATTGAACTGTTTAACCTCATCACCCGTTGCTACGTCCCACCAGCGAATGGCTCCGAGGCAGCCCGCTAAAAGTCCCTTGCCGTCTGGCGAAAAAACGACACCTGTAATCTGGTCCTCTTTGTTGCCGAAACGGCGGACTTCCTTACCGGTAGCCGCTTCCCAAAGACAGGCCGATTCTCCATCGCCCCCAGAGGCCACATACTTGCTATCCGGAGAAAAAGCCACGGATACGTAACCGTCCTTCGAACCTTGCAGCCGGCGCGGCTCCTGGTAGGTCGCTGTGCTCCAGAGTTCTATCGTTTTTTCGACGCCGGCTGCGAGCATGTTTCCGTCCGGCGAAAAGGCGAGAGAACAGACTACCCCATTGCAATCCACTCGGTGGATTTCCTTGCCCGTCACAGCGTCCCAGATGCGCATGGTCTTGTCGTAGCCGCCCGAGGCAAGCGTTTTCCCATCCGGTGCAAAAACGAGAGACATTAGGGGGCCATCGGTGTGTCCCAGGCAACGTCGCAACTCTTTGCCCGTGTCTGCGTCCCAGATGTATATGGCATGATCTTGGCAATAGGTGGCGAGCTGCTTGCCATCCGGTGAGTAAGCAAGACCGCCGACGTGACTACCGTGCCGGAAACGGACAGTGCCCAAGCGGGCTAGGGCTTCCGTCGGCAACGGGTCGCCAAAGCGGTCGAGGCGAGTTGGTTGCTGTTCCTCTGGAATCTGTTTGCCTGAATAGGCCGATTGGCCCGCGGGTTCCTTGTTGTCATCCTTGCTCGAAGCCGGTTGGTGGGCGAACAAGCCGGCTCCGGCGGCAAGCACGGTCAGCGCCAATAAGGCAGCGATGCTCAGTCTTGCCTTGGCCGCGACAATCATCGGCAAGCCCTCGTGCGCAAGGCTCAAAACCTGTGTTGAAATTGTTCCGGTTTTACCTGCCATGCAATGCAGTACGGCCTTGACGGTTGCTTTACGCAACATGGCCGTGGCTGCCGAAGCCGATGGCTGCGACAGCATGCTTGCAAACAGCCCGGCACTTAACGAAAAGCCCCCACGTATGAGTCGTCGTCGCAGGAGGTCGCGCCCTCGGTTGACGCGGCCGTGAACGGTGCTGGCAGTCCAGCCCAGGAGGCAGGCTGCTTCATCTTGGGTCTTGCCTTCCAAGTAACACAATAGGAGCGGCGCTCGGTACTTCTCGGGCAGACGACCCAGCTCGCGATCAAGGATTTCCTTGAGCTCCTTCCAGGTCACATGGTCCCGAATTACCGAGATATCGCTGATCGCCGCCCGGCTTTCGCGCCGGCGCCGTCGCGCTGCTGCTACCTTGGCTTTCGCCGCTACACGCTGGGCTACGCCATAAAGCCAGCTCGCCACCGATTCCACACTACGGATCGTTTGCGCTTTTTTCGCCAGCAAGAGAAAAGTAGCCTGGAAAGCGTCTTCCGCATCCTGTGTTTGCCCCAGAATTCGCTGACACACTCCCATGACCAGCGTTTCGTGGCGCCGCACGAGTTCGCAAAACGCGGCTTCATCGCGGTGCTCTGAAAAACGCTCGAGTAACTCCCGGTCGGCCGGCGCGCTGCCGCGCGGGTGTTTCATGAACCTACGAACTTCACGAAGGATGTCGCCCGATGCAATGGCCATGGTTGCGTTCTCCCTCCACCGGTTATTTGCTATGGATAAGTGCCCGCCGGGGAGGGGAGGAGAACGAGAATCTTGGAGAAAAGATGACGTGCAAATGAAATGAGCAGGTAGAATACTTACATGAACACGGCGGCGCTGCCACCGAAAACCGAAGCGGAAGTCTGGATGCGCATCCTTCATCCGGATGAAGAAATGTCACCTCGTGTTGCCCGCGCCATCCTTGGGCTTGCGTTCCCCAAGAACGACCTCGGTCAAATGCACGAATTATCAGCAAAGGCTCGTTCAGGGAAACTCACGGCCGAAGAAGATGCGGAGATGGACAACTTCGAGCGCGTTGGTTCGATTCTTTCAACGCTTAAATCAAAAGCGCGCCAAGTTCTAAAGCGTAGCAGCCGCAGCAGCTAACCTTACATGGATGTTGCTCTTGCTGAACTAGTGTGGGAGGGGCCAATTTTGGCGGGCCGCACCACTGTCGGCCGCGCGACCATCGCCGTGCTTGGAATTAATCTGGACCATCCGGCTGCGGCATCGCGCGCAGCTCATCGAGGAGGGCGTCTTTCCACCTGGAGTTCAATGAATTGACAATCCAGCGATCGTTGGGGGGCGTCATCAGGATGGTTACTTCTTCTCCTTCGTCGCCAACCGCTTGGTAATGGCCTTGGCCTCTTTTGTTAGGAAGTCGTTGGCGGGGCCGGCGGCGAGCTTTTCCAGCAGTTGCCGGCTCTCGGCTGTGTCGAGGCGTTCCACCACTTCCAGCGCCCGCAAGACCTGCAAGTGTTCAGGTGACAACTCCGCTAGCTTTTCCAACAATCGCTCCAATTGCTGTCGCCTTTCGAGCGACGCTTGTCCATCCTCGAGAGCTTTTCGCAGGGCCGGCTCGGCGGCACCGCCCAGTCTTTCCAGCTCTTCGACCGCCTTTTTGCGAATGGCAAAGTCATCGGCATCAAGATCGGCGAGCAAGCGAGGGACTACTTTCAAGTCGGGCGCTTCTTGAGGACGCAAGTTGTCCTTGAAGAAAGCGTAGGTTTCTTTTGGAGCTGCGCTGAATTTCGCCATGGCTTGGTAGGCCTGGGTCGCGTTGCCGCCGCGGAGAACCTTCCAGAGGTCTTCTAACTCCTTCGGGGACAAGGCCGCGCTCCTAGTCGGGCTCTCTTTGAGCACGCGGGCCACGTCCCAAATAAGAATGCTCGTATCCACGCTCCCGGACATCAATCGCTTGCCGTCGGCAGAGAAGGAAAGCGAGTAAACTCTCCCGCGATGGCCCTGGAAAGTGTGCAACGGCCGGCCGGTTGCCACGTCCCACAACTGGACCGTATTGTCCAGACCGGTCGTGGCCAACAACCTTCCATCCGGCGAAAAAGCAAGCGTATCGCGGCTGATCGGACGAACCGGTTCTTCTGCAATGAGCGCGCACTCCTGGCCCGTGGCAATCTCCCACAAGGCGAGCACCCACTTGTCCCGGCGGGAATCGTTGTGCCACGCCGCCAGCCTCCTGCCGTCTGGTGAAAACGTCAGCGCACAGGTGCTTCCACGAGCGCTCCATATTTTCTTGATCTCGTTGCCGGAAGCCACGTCAAATAAGTGAATGAGCTTGTTCGACTCCGTGCCGTCGGCAATCCCATCCGTTGCCGCCAGTATTGTGCCATCGGCAGAGAAGGCATGTACGTAGAAGCCCTGACCGCCAGCGGTTTTGGACAACCCGTCCAGGATCCGAAGTTCCCTTCCCGTTCCGACTTCGGACAAGCATATTCCTCCCGGAACCGGCACCGCAAGAATCTGGCTATCGGGAGAAAACAACGGCCGGCCGGAGGCCCCTTGAAATTGAAATGGGATCTTATCAAGCTTTGGCGAAGGCAATTCTTCGCCCTCACCGACATCCCAAACCCGAATATTGTCCGCGTATTTTAGGGTTGTTACGGACACCCGTTTCGCGTGGTTGGACAGGGCGCTTATTCCTTGACAGCCTGCGTCGATCTTCCCGAGTTCCTTGCCCGTGTTTGCATCCCATTTGCGGATGATCCCGTCGAGGCCTGTCGAAACGGCGGTCCTTCCGTCAGGAGTGAAGCCACTGCACCCGATGCTGGTTTCGTGGCCATCGGCGAAACGAATCTCCTTGGCGGTTTCGGTGTCCCATAAGCGAACCGCGTTGTCCCCGGCAGTGGCCAACACCTTGCCGTTCGGCGAGAGAGCCATGGCGCCAACGCAGTCGCCATGCTTCCCGAGCACACGCAATTCCTTGGCCGTTGCAACATCCCAAGCGCGGATGCTCGTGTCGCCTGAAAACAGCGTTTTGCCATCGTCGGCTATGGCGATGGACGGTACCGGTCCATTCTGTTTGGGACCGACGAACTGTTTGACTTCTTTCCCTGTAGTGGTCTCCCACCAATGAAGGACCCCGTCACTCCCTCCTGTCAGCAGGCCTTTGCCGTCCGGCGAAAAAAGGAGGCGGTAGACGTTATCTTTCTCAGAGGCCATGCGGCTCAACTCGGTGGCAGTGGCGAGTTCCCAAATTCGGACAGTCTCGTCTTCCGCGCTCGCAGAGGCCAAATGTTTGTGATCCGGAGAAAATGCCAGGCACGAGATCCTTCCATTGTGCCCCGTTATCGTGCCACGCTCGGCGCCGGTGCTCAGGTCCCACAGGCGCACGATCTTGAGGTCGCTGGTAGCCAGAGTCTTTCCGTCGGGTGAGAATGCTATGGATCTAACCGACGTGTTACAATTCCATTGCTGGATTTCCTTGCCTGAGTTCGGGTCCCAAATTCGGATCGTATGGTCAAGCCCAGCGGACACCAGTGTTTTTCCATCAGGTGCATAAGTGAGGCCAATGAGTTGATCCGTATGCCCGACACAGCAGTGAAGTTCTTTTCCAGTCGCCGCGTCCCAAATACGAATCATGTTATCGCGACCCGAGGAAGCAACAACTTGGCCATCCGGTGAGTACGCGATATTGAGGACTTTACCCCCGTGGCGAAAGCGCACGGTGCCAAGACGCGCTACGGCGTCCTCCGGCAGCGGGTCGCCAAAGCGATCTAGGCGGGCTGTTTGCTTTTCCTCTGCTACCGGCTTGCTTGGATCGGTAGATTGCGCGGTGGGTTTCTTTTCGTCATCCCTGGTCGAAGCAGGTTGATGGGCCAACACGCCAGCTCCGGCCGCGATCATCGTCAACGCCAGAAAGACGACAATGCTCAACCGGCCTTTGAAGGTAGTGATCATCGGCACACTTTGCTGAGCCAACGCGACAACGTCCGCCGACAGTGTTCCCACCGCCCTTCCGGCTGCGTATGGCAGCACGGCCTTGACGGTCGCCTTCCGCAAAAGCGCCATTGCCGCGGAAGTTGTTGGTTGGCACAGCACGGTGGCAAGGATTCCGGCGCCCAGCGACAACCCGCGCCCCGTCAATCGTCGGCGCAGCAGATCGCGGCCTCGATAGAGCCGGCCGTGAACCATGTGAGGAGTCCAGCCGAGCTGCCGCGCGGCATCTTCCTGTGTCAGACCCTCCAAGTAGCAGAGAAGCAACGGCGCCCGGTAGCGTTCCGGCAGGCGCCCCAGCTCCTCGTGCAGAACGCTTCGCACTTCCTGCCAGCGTACGTCATCCTGCGCGTCGTGCCTATCAAAAATGGCCGCAGCTCTTTCACGGCGGCGCCGCCTTTGTGCGGCAATCTGGGCATTGCCGGCAACGCGCTGGGCGACACCGTAGAGCCAACTCGCCAGCGATTCCTGTTTCCGCACCGAAGCCGCCTTTTGAGCCAACAAGAGGAATGTGGCCTGGAACGCATCCTCGGCATCCTGGGACTGTTGCAACACGCGCCGGCATACTCCGAGCACCAGCGTTCCGTGACGGCGCACCAGCTCAGCAAATGCGGCCTCATCGCGGTCTTGGCAGAAGCGTTGCAACAGTTCCCGGTCGGATGAGCCATGCCCGGGTTGCTTGATGAGCCTGCGAACCTCGCGAAGAAGTGCGGCAGATGAGCCAGCCATGCGTCCCGCCCCCGTACGAACCGTGTTTTCCTATTGATTTAGTTTGCGCGGGGGCGGCGAAAGTGACGCAACTTTCCCAGAAAATCACCGAACCTCATTCTGCGCGAATGCTGCGCGAATGTGCTGCGCGAATTTGTTTGTGCTAAGTCGTGTATCGTTACAGACTTCCGTCGATTCGCGCAGCAAGATCCCCTGACACACCCCTGAGGCTCTGCCCGGTTGTTCAAGGTCTTCTGGCAGCGCAGCCGTGCGAACGAATCCCTGTCGCAATAGGACGTCGAAACAAGCAATCGGTTCGGGTCTTGGTCAAGCTACTTCTTTGGCCCCAGCCGCTTGGTGATGACCTTCGCCTCTTTGGTGAGATAATCGTCGGCGGGGCCGGCGGCCAGCTTTTCCAGCAGTTGCCGGCTCTCCGCGGTATCGAGCCGTTCCACCACTTCCAGCGCCCGCAAGACCTGCAACCGTTCGGGCGACAGCTCAGCCAACTTGTTCAGCAATTTCTCGAGTTGCTGCCGCTTTTCGAGCGATGCTTGTTGTCCCTCGACAGCTTTTCGCAGTTCCGGCCCGACGGCACCGCCGAGTTTTTCCAACTCGTCAAAGGCCTTTTTGCGAACGGTAAAATCATCGGAATCAAGATCGGCAAGCAAGCGCGGGACACCAGTCAAATCGGGCGTTTTTGCGGCCTGAAGGTGTTCCTTCAGGAAGGCCAGGGTTTCTTTTGGGGACCCTATTAGCTTCCCTTCAGCCTGAAAAGCTCGCGCGGCATCGTCACTCTGGAGGTCGGTCCAGAAGGCTGCCAAGTCCTTCGGGGACGGGGCGGCGCCGGCAATGGATTTGTCTTTTAGCACGCGCGCCACATCCCAGATAAGAATAGTGGTGTCTTGACCGCCCGACAGCAAGCGCCGGCCATCGGAGCTGAACGACAGCGAGTAGACTGGCCCACTATGCCCTTCCAGGCGGTGTTCCTGTCCGGTCGCCAGGTCGCAAAGACTGACCCCATTTGTCCGTGCTGCCGCAAGAGTTCTTCCATCAGGAGAAAAGACCAGGCTGCCCCACTCCACAGTTTTTGACTCCATGAACCGGGCTCGTTCCCTGCCCGTGGCAACCTCCCACAAGAAGAGAACTTGTCCAGCCTGGCGGTGCTCCCGTGCGGCCAGAGTCCTGCCGTCCGGAGATAGCGCCAGACCATGGACGGTTCCCGGAGTGGGAATTTGGGTTACTACCTTGCCGGAAGCGACCTCAACCAGGTGGATGAATCTGTTTTTGTCGCGGCCGCCATCATCTACTACCGCCAGCATGGTGCCATCGGGCGAGAATGCCAGGCTATCGCGATCGGCGGACTCTAGTCCCATCAGTTTGCGAATTCTCTTACCCGTTTGCACCTCCGACAACCAGACTTCTCTTGCACGGGGGTCCCAGGTGGCAAGGAATTCTCCGCTGGGAGACAATGCCGGCGTTGCGCTCTGCCCGCCCTCGTTTGGTGAAGGCAGCTCCTTGCCGTTGACAGCATCCCAGAGCCGAACGGTCTGCACCGCCCCCCCAGTCATGATGGCTGCGATCTTTGCGTCGGATGATAGCCTGGCCTCGAGCACATGGTAATGGAACACGTCGCCAGGCGAGATGTCGATTTGGCCGAGCCCCTCGCCCGTCGTTGCATTCCATGTTCGGATGATTCCTTCACGGCTCACGGACGCTGCCGTCTTGCCGTCAGCGGAGAATCCAACAGCAAATACTTCGAACCCGTGGCCATCGGCGAGGACCATTTCCTTCCCGGGTTCAACTTTCCAAAGGCGGATCCGGTTCCCCGCACCCGAGGCCAAGACCTTGCCATCGGGGGACAGAGCGATGTGAGCAAGGGTGCCGCCGCAAAACTTGCCTATACCTCTCAGTTCTTTGGTCGTGGCAGCGTCCCAAACGGTGATATTGCCTTCATCTTGCGAAAGCAGGGTCTTGCCATCCTTGGTGAACACAAGCGATCGGGGTAATAACCCGCGCACCTTGAACTGCTTGATGACTTTGCCCGTGTCAAGGTCCCACCACTGAATCTGCCCCGGCAGGGTAAATACTGTTAGCAGTGCCTCTCCCGTTAGTAGTCCCTGCCCGTCCGGAGAGAAGCAGACGCTATCGATCATTGTTTGTTGCTTCGGATCTTCGAAGCGGCGGACCTCTTTGCCGGTGGCTACGTCCCACACGATGGCCATGCTTCCAGGATTGACCAGTGAAAAAGCTGAGGCCAATTGCTTACCATCGGGAGAGAATGCCAAGGACCTGGCCATAACCTGATTCCCTTTGGGACCTTGTAGCGTTGTAAGCTCCTTCCTGGTTGCCAAGTCCCAGAGGTGCACGGTGCCGCCGCTGCCCCATGCCAGCGTTTTTCCGTCGGGAGAAAAGTCGAGAGCGATCCCGTTGTTGTACTGGAACTGCACAAGTTCCTTAGCCGTTGTCACCTCCCAAAGGCGGATCGTCCCGTCCGCACCACAAGAGGCGAGAGTTTTTCCGTCGGAAGAAAAGGCAACGTGATAGACTTCATCTCCGGTGTGGCCCAGGCAGCGGCGGAGTTCCTTGCCGGTGTCTGCCTCCCAGATGCGAACGACGTTGTCTCGCCCTGAGGAAGCCAGCAGCTTGCCGTCCGGCGAGAAAGCAACGCAGCGAACAAAGGGGTGGCGGAAACGCAGCGTTCCCAGGCGACCTACCGCGTCATCCGGCAAGGGGTCGCCGAAGCGGTCCGCGCGAGACGGTTGCTTGTCGTCTTGAACCTGCTTGCTTGGATCGGCGGATTGGGTGCCGAAAAACGGGGACAGGACCTCTAAATTCAAAGGCCCTGTCCCCGTTTTTCGGCAGTCATCGTTGCTCGAAGCAGGTTGATGGGCAAACAAACCGGCCCCGGCGGCTATCATCGTCAGCGCGACCAGGGCGGCAATGCCGGTTCGTACGGTTGTGCCTGAAACCATTGGTAAGGCCTCTTTGCCGAGGGCCACGACCTCGGCTGACATCGTTCCGGTCTTGCCTAGCGTATGAGCGACGACGGCATTTACGGTCATCTTCCGCAGCAAGGCCGTCGCTGCTGAAGCCGATGGTTGGGTCAGCACGCTGGCAAACAGTCCAGCACCGAAGGCAATGCCACGGCGTGTCAAGCGGCGTTTGAGAAGGTCTCGCCCGCGATAAAGCCGACTATGCAATGTAGCGGTCGTCCAGCCCAATTGTCGCGCTGCCTCTTCTTGAGTCTTGCCTTCCCAATAGCACAGCAGGACGGCAGCCCGATAATGTTCTGGAAGCAGCCTCAACTCCGCATCGAGCACCGATTTCAATTCCTTCCAGGTGACGTCTTCCCGAACCTCCACGGCGTCTGTCGTTGCAGCGAGCCTCTCGTGCCGATGCCGTCGTGCCGCTGTGACCTTGGCCTTGAGGGCGATGCGTTGGGCCACCGCGTAAAGCCAACTCGCCACCGATTCCTTCTTGCGAATGGAGGCCGCCTTCTTGGCCAACAACAGGAATGTAGCCTGGAAGGCGTCTTCGGTGTCCGGGGCGCGGTCGAGAATTCGACGGCACACGCCCATGACCAGCGTTTCATGTCGCCGCACCAGGTCGCCAAACGCCGTTTGATCGCGGTGCTGGGCGAAGCGTTCAAGCAACTCGCGGTCGCTTGACAAGCCGTCGCGGGGATTCTTCACGATCTTGAGGACTTCACGCAGGATATTGCCCGACGCACTAGCCATGATTCTCGCCTCCGCCGCCAGTTGTTACCTATAAAAGTGCCCAGACGAACGGCGAGAATATCGCGACTTTTGATGAAAAGCGGTCGTACCAACGAATTGAGCAGGGACAGGTGTCAGTCGATTACCGATTAGAAGAAGTCTTAAGCAGATGTTCGAGGGCCCCATCCAGCACGGTATCGCGGCCGGCGCGTACATCGGCTAAGGTGGGCCGGATCACCACATCAGGCTGTATGCCGATGCCGACAAACTCTTTGCCATCAGGGTAGCTGTCCCGCTTGACGCACACACGGGCGCGACCGCCTCCAGGTAACCCAAACAACAAGGGCTGACCGGTGCTTCCTCCTGTTGGCTCACCAATGATTTTGCCACGCTTCATGTAATCAAATGCCACGCAGAAACTCTCCGCTGCCGAATACGTCCGCGCGCTCGTCAATACAACCACGGGCCTGGAGTAGAGGCGTTTGCCATCCGGGGGCCAGTTTTGAGCCGATTCACCGTCCCAAGTCAGCAGATCACCTCCATCCCAAGCTTGGTAAGCAGGTCGATAGTCCAGTGTCTTCCAACGAAGCGTCTTAAATGGTTTATCCGTCAGCCAGCCAAGGATGTGGTAGCCAATCGTATCGCTGCCCCCGCCATTATCTCGTACATCCAAGATGAGCGCGTCGGTTTTCGCGATGTCGTCAAAATGATCGTCTTCGATAATATTTCCAAACGAACGCAGGGCCAAATATCCAACGTTGCCGCGTAAGACTTTGAATTCAACCGGCGGCGGAGGTTTGTCCACATCGGTATAACCGCCGCGGTCTAAAGTTTTCGTGACTTTCTCACCCTTTTCGTCAGCGAGTACCAGCTCGACGGGTTTATTCTTGGCGCCGCACAGCAGGGCCTGAGTAAAGGTGCGCATCTGGAGGCCCTGTTTGGTGGATGCGCTTTCATAAGGCGCCACTCGTTTTTCCGCGTATTCCCGCGTGGACACGCCATCGATCTGCACAATTTCGAAGCCGGGCCGAATCCCTTTTTCCCGGAGGCTCGCGCTTAACACTTCGACGATGATCGCCTTATCCTCGATCAAGGCCGTTCGAAGTGGCGGACGCCCGGAGAGTTCATCTTCAAGTTCTTTCGGTACATAAACATTGGTGTGGCCGTCCTTCAATCGGGCGCACATCTCCTTCAACACCCGATAGTATTCCAAGGTATTCTTCGTTTCGCGAACCTTTGGAAGGTAAGCAAGATACAGCTTGTCCCATTCGACGTCTGGCACGAGATCGAAATTGGCGAAGTTGTATTTGACTTGAGACCAAAGGACGGAAAGCCCGGCAATCTTTTCGTCCTCGCCAAGGTTTTCCTTGTAGGGAGTCTGAAATCCGGCACCCCTCCATCGCTTCATTTGTAGCTCATACTTCTTGTCGATCTCCTTGAACGCTTCATCTTGCGGCAGACTTGCCAACCAGTCGCTCCTGTTCTGTTGAAAGGCCGCAAATGTTTCCGACGACTCGGGAAGGAACTTGCCCAGCCAGTCCAGCGCCTGCTTCTTTTGGCCCAGCCGGAAATGGATTAACACCAGGTCGCCGTAAACATCCTGACGCTTGAATCGCAGCCAGAGGTTGCCGCGCGAAAGCTCCATGATCTGGGGTCTATCGAGAAAGGGTATAACCTCCTTCTCGAGAATTATTTTGGCTCTTTCGAGATCCTTGATCGATGGCTCCTTTTGCTGCCACAACTTAATGGCTTCCGCTCGCTTGTGCTGGACATGCTCCCAGGCTTCCATGGCGGTCATTGGCTTTTGCCCAGCAGGGGTTTGGGCAGAAGACCCGTCCTCAGCAAGTGCGAGCGCCGCCAGTTCCGGCACCCTTTCCACCTTGGGATCTGCGGATTGCTTTGTGATCATCATCGCAGCGCCGAAACCGACGCTTGCCGGCAGCAGCATTGTTATTGCAAACGTGAGTTGGGAGACGGACTTGCCTTTCAGCACTCCTTTTGCCAAGGCGACAACCTGGTGACTTATCATAGTTCGGAGTCTCCGTCTGGGTATGAACTCTGCGTCCCGATCTTATGGCACCGGCAAGGTTCACAGATCATTTATCAGGAGAAGCCTTCAGCAGGTGATCGATCGCCCCTTCGAGTACGGTATCCTTATCAGCGCGGACATCGGCGATGGTGGGTCTAATCAGTACTTGGGGCTGTATGCCGATGCCGACAAACTCTTTGCCGTCGGGGTAGCTATCGTGTTTGGCGCAGACACGGGCGCTACCGCCACCCGGCAGCGCAAACCCCAATGGTTGACCGGTGCTTCCTCCCGTCGGCTCGCCTATGATCTTGCCGCGCTTCATGTAATCGAACGCCACGCAGAAATCTTCCGCTGCCGAGAAGGTCCGCGCGCTCGTCAAAACAACGACCGGCTTGGAATAGAGCTTTTTCTTATCGAAGTACCAGTCGGTGCCCGGTTGACGGTCCCAGACTACTCCGCCCCCTTGCTCCCCTTCCCTCCATACCTGATCAGCAGATCGATAAACCCGTTGCGCCTGAGCCGACAGCTTGATGTGTTTGTCCGTCAGATAGGCAAGGATTTCATAGCCAAAGCCGCTACTGCCTCCCCCATTGTCGCGCACATCCACGATGAGTGCGTCGGTGCTCGCGATCTTGTCAAAATTGTCTTCCATACACTTGAGGCAAGCGTCATTTTCAAATTCACGCACTGCAAGATAGCCGACGTTGCCGCGCAAGACTTTGAATTCGGCCTGCGGCGGACCTTTGTCCACATCGGTGTAGCCGCTACGGGCCAAGGTCTTCGTGACTTTTTCCCCTTTCTCGTCAGAGAGTTCTAATTCGACGGGTTTATCCTTGGCGCCACTCAGCAGGCCGTAAGTAAACGTCCGCACCTGGAGGTCTTGCTTGGTCGAAGAACACGCATACGGTGCCACTCGTTTTTCCGCGTACTCCCGCGTGGGAAGGCCATCGATCTTTACGATTTCGAGACCGGGCCGAATCCCTTTTTCACGCAGGCTAGCGCTGCGAACCTCGACGATGAGCACCTTGTCTTCGATCAAGGCCGTGCGAACGGGCGGACGCGCGTACACTTCGTGTTGAAGTTCCTTCGGTGGGTAAACATTGGTATGCCCATCCTTTAACTGCGCGCACATCTCCATGAGAACCTGATAGTATTCCAGGGTACTCTTGGTTTCCCGAACCCTCGGAAGCGTAGCAAGATACAGTTTGTCCCAATCGAGGTCCGGCACATGATCGAAATGCACGAAGTTGTCTTTGACTCGCGACCAGAACAAAGAAAGGCCGGCGATCTTTTCGTCGTCGCTGAGGTTTTCCTTGTAGGGAGTCTGGAACGCGGCACCCGACCATAGCCTATCCTCCCACTCATATTTCTTGACAAGGTCCTTGAATCCCTGTTCCTCGCGCAGAACTGCCATCTTGTTGACGTCAACCCACCAATTCAACATCTTCACAGTTGTGCCGTCCCCGTCCTCCATGAGCTTGCGCAGATAGTCGAGTGCCGCCTTCTTGTGGCCCAGCCGTACGTGAGCTGCCGCCAAGTCGGCGTAAACGTTCGACTTCCTGCTTCGCATCCAAGACACGCCGTTCGCGAAATCCACGATCTGAGGCTCCTCCAGAAAGGTCACAAGCCCCTCGAGAATCTTGATCGCTTTTTCAAGGTCCTTGGTCGATGGCTCCTTCTGCTCCCAGAGGTCCGACGCTTCGTTTCGCAGTTGCTGTACATAATTGTTCGCTTCCATAGCGGTCATCGGCTTTTGCGCGCCAGGAGTCTGCGCCGAAGAACTGTCTTTATGAACTGAGTCCGCGACCGGTGCCGCCTCCTTTTCCACCTCGCCATCTGCCGCCGCCCTGGTCATCCTCACCGCAGCTCCGAGACCTACGCCTGCTAGAAGTAGTACCGTCATGGCAATCAGGAGCTTGCTCAGGGACTTGGCCTTCAGTACTCCTTCTGCCAAGGCGACAGCCTGGGCCGACACAGCCGGGCTCATCGCGAATTCAGAGGCAACCACGGCCTTTGCCGTCGAGCTCAAGAGCGTCGCGGGAACCGCCGCCGAGATGGTTGTCTCTTGGAAGAGTGTGGCCGCCAGAGCTCCCGACAACGCCAAGCCGAGCGAGGCCAGCCGTTCGCGCAACCGCTTGCGTGCCTGCTCCAATCGCCCCTTGAGAAGGGTCGGCGACCAGCCAAGCTGACGTGCCGCCTCATCTCGGGTGAGACCTTCGAGGTAGCACAGGACGAGAGGGGCTTGAAACTTGACAGGGAGCCGAGCCAACTCCCGGTGCAAGATCTCGCGCGCTTCCTGCAGAGTAAGCTCGGTGCCGGGATCAGCCACTCGGGCGGAAACGGCTCGCATTTCGTGTGCGTGCCGCCGCGCAGCGGCGACTTTTGCCTTCTGGGCAGTACGGTGAGCCACGCTGAAGAGCCAACCGCTCAACGAATCTCGCGGGCGCAGCGAAGTGGCCTTGCGATTAAGGACCAGGAAGGTCGCCTGAAAGGCATCCTCGGCATCGTGCTCGTTGTGCAGGGTCGCGCGACACAGCCTTAGCACCATTGGGCCGTGGCGGCGAACCAGCGCTGCGAAGGCAGCCTCCTCGCGCTGGCTGATGAATCGGTCCAACAGTTCCTGATCGGAGAGTGTGCGGGCATGTTCTGTTGCTGCCACCTTGCGGATGTATCGGAGAGCCGGGTTCGCCTGGTTGCTTATCATGGTTCGGGACCTCGGGCTAGGTATGAAATCTGGATTTCTCTTTATATCTAGTTTCCTTGAGCCAGCGGAACGGCAAACTATTTTCCGGGAAAAATGAACTTTGGCGTGGTTCGTTCGCCAGCTCACGTCCTCGCCAGGAAGGCGCTGGGAATTCTCACCGCCAAAACTGGCTTGGCGGAGCACTCAAAAAGTGACGAAATCTACGGATCAGGCATTCCGCCAAGGGGGTGAATTCCGGGCGGAGACCCGTCGCGGCTTGCGCTGTCGCAGCAGTAAGTACACATACCACGAAGAGCCGTTCAATTCGGTCAAAGCCGCATACGGTTAAAGGAAG
>Ga0207150_1074_pt1 | contig 20418 bp, 14 predicted proteins | sample Alteio_BWMinHeat_32_FD_153526 | JGI IMG/M metagenome (GOLD analysis project Ga0207150, IMG submission 153526) | Enriched cells from forest soil in Barre Woods Harvard Forest LTER site, Petersham, Massachusetts, United States -... | ecosystem: Environmental > Terrestrial > Soil > Temperate forest >...
GCAGAACGGCGCGACTCGGGAGAAGGCGGGAAGCCAGCCAGGTTGCCAGTGGTCCTGCACCGGCTCGTTAGCATCTGAATTGATGCGTACCGCATCTTGTATCCGCTCCACCACCCACCACGCTCCGCCCGAAAGTGCCAAGCACAGGAAGTTGATGTAAAGGAATGGCTGGAACAGACCCGGGCCAAAAGCCATCCAGGTGACAATGCCAACCTCATCCATGAGCCACGCTTGCCAGACGAGGACGCCCGCAAGATTCACGAGCAGGCCGGAAGCATAGACCAGCCAGCCGCTTCGGGACCAGCAAGCGAGTAGTCCCAGGAGCAGGCTTGCGGCGAGTACGGCTCCGGCCGACCAGTACGGTCGCGATGGATCCCCCCAGGTGCCGCGCAGCGCCAGAAAAACGACGGCTGCGGCAATAATCTGCACCCATATTCGCGACAGCAAACCTCCGAACCACATGCGCAGCGTGTCTGCCGCTCGGGCTCGACGCTCTGGACTCCAAACCATCGGGCCGATCGCACGGACCGAAGAACCCATCCACGCGGCCGCCAAGATGACGGCTCCCAAGAGACTCCAACTCACCGTCACCACATGACAGGCAATCCACCCGCCGGTTGCGTCGCCGCGACCGACGCTGCAGCCGATCACAATGCCGATCAAGAGACCGAAGATTGCCGTCGCGTGGACGACGTGACTTGGCGTTTCGCGCCGAACCGTGTGGAATACGGGAAGCACGGTAGCAGCGAGCGCGGCCCAGCCTAGCCAACCACCCGCTGTCGCGGTCCACTCCGGTACCTGCGGCGGGCCATTCAAGGGAAGGCTGGGATGATACAACGGCAAATTGGACAGGAGCCCGGCGAACGCCGTGAAGAGCAATATCAAGTTGCCAAATAGAGCGAGACCAATCTGAATCAGCATTAGCGGTCGTGCCAGCGGAGCGTCTCGCCCTTCGCGCCAAGCGCTGACCCAACGACGGCTCAAGAGCCAGAGATACGCCCAAAGCCCCGTTGCCAAGGTGCCGATCTGAAGCATCTCAATGCGGTTGTGGTCGCTAAGAGCGCCGCTTGTCAATACCCTTTCCAAGGCATAGCCGCCAACGACCGTCACGAGCGCCAGGATGCCAGCGCCAAAGGCGTAGCCCGCCGAGCGCTCCCGCAGACCGTGGCCGACAAGCGCCGCGGATAGCAGTACCAGCGGAATGAGATTGGATGCGACCAAGCCCAGGCGAGCAAAGACGCTCTCGGCTGCAGGCCCTGCCGTCATAGTCCCTTCAAAGCCGTTCTGTGCGACAATAGCCGTCAACACCAGGACCGGCAGGAAGGTGCAGATAAACAGCGCGCCCCGAAGACTTGCAAGCGGTGGGAAGGATACGTGCTCGCCGATTCTCAGCCGTCTCCCAAATGCCACGATCGGCTCACGCAGCCAGAGCGCAATCGAGAGGAGCACGTACATGATTGCCGCGCCCCAGCGCCACGCCGAAGCGCACGCATTTTCGTCGCGAAAGCCCGCCGCGACCAAAATTGGCACAGTACAAAACAGGACGATCAGGCGAATTAACCCAGTGGCCCGCTCCCGCTCCCATAGCGAGGCCACGACCACCAGGAGCACCACGGCGAACAACCACCACGCGCCCGGATCAACGGCCTCGATATGAGCCTCGGTCCATATGAAGAGCTCAGGATTGTCGGCGGCCAACTCGCTCCCCAACCCCGGAATGATCCCCCACAGCGCCAGGACCAGCTGACCGACAACGAGGAGAGCCAAAATCACCCGGTCCGGCGCGGGCCACAGTTGATGGTGAGGATCAACGAGTTGGTGCAGATTTTGAACTGGCAGCAGTCGCAAGATGAGCCAGCCCAAGCAAAACAGGGCCAAACTGATGCCATAGACATGCAAGGCCCGCGGTTGCCACAGATCATTTATCCCATGCGCCAAGCCATGGACATGTAACACATTGGTTATGGCAAACAGCAAGGCGGCGGCCAAGCCGACCTGCACCGCTGTTATGAACGGCGCCCAGCGGCGGGCGATTCCCAGCGCTGCCCAGATCAAGGACAACCAAGCACAGCACATGGCGCAGTGCAGCAGGCCGTGCCAGCTCACGGTCAGGTACAAGGGCCCCAGGGCGAGCACGGTTGCGATACCCGCTGCCCACGTGCACTTGTTGGCCGTTCGCTCATTGAGTCGCGTCGGCTCGCGCTGGTTCTCGAGCAGCGAGCGACGAAACGTAAGAAGCAAGACAGCTAGCGCCGCCAGACTCGCGACAATGAGCAAGGGCAGCAGCATGCGCCACTGCAGCAGAAGATCATCGCCATATCCCGCATACAGCCCGTGCCAGACCGCTGCTAACCACAGCAACGAAGAAACGTAGACCCAACCCGAACGCCGCGTGCGGATCAGCAGATCAATACAAACGACCGCATATAAGCCCTCGACCAGCGCTGCCCAAAGGCGCTTTTCCTCTATAGCATCATCGGCGAGATTTTCAATGTTGCGAGCATCCACAACGACAAGGACGACGCTCCATAATGCCAGCGGCAGCGCGGCGATCACATAATGCCAACTGAAAGCGCCGCGCCCGCGCCGAGCGAATTGATCGGCGATGAAGAGAAGGAGGACTACAACCGGTGCCAGAGCACGCCCGGTCATGCCGCTCTTGAGCGTCTCAACGATGGCGGCACCGAACGGCGGCGACAGCATTCCCGTGAAATGATTGACCGCGACGATGTAGCCAAGGATGAAGCAAGCCAGCCCGCCCGATTGAAGGATGGGCCGATCAAATCGAATCGCGGCTGCCATGAGGACCGCGGTATTTAGAGCACACACACCGATTAGAAGTGTTGGGTCCGGCCAAGCCGCCACCACAGCCAGAAGCATTACGACTGTTGCGCCCAGCATGATCGCCGTGCCCGATACGGCGAGTTCAGCATGCGACTCCCTGTCCACGGACTCGGCGCAGCGACTGATGAAGATCCCGCCCGCGAGTGCCGGCAGCGCCGCGACGGACAAGACCGGTGCCATGAGTTGCCACACCGTCGCCGTTCCGCCCGCCCAATAGATCAGAAAGCCGAGAGCCACTGCGAGCGAAAAGGTGCTCAATCCCAGATATGCCAACGCAAGACGTGCTTGTTGCACCCGCGGCAGGCCGGAGACTATGAGCCGTCGCATTAGACCCGCGGCCCCGGCGACACTGCAAATGACGGGCAAACTTGCGAGCAGCTCAAATCTCCATACTTCGGCAGCCGACCGCTCAAGTAAGCGGGGCACCAGCAGTTGACCCAAACAGCTTCCAACGATCGCCGGCGGCAGCCACCAGCCCGCAGGCGGTACGAGGACTTTGCTCGTCAATCGCAACAGCCAGACGAATAGCGCCACCGCCCCGAGTTGAATGAGTGCATCCGGTTCGCTGAGACCGGCCTGCTGTTGCGGCAGCCCAGCCATCACCAGGAAATTCAGGGGGACTAGCAGCGTGGCAATCACAAGAAGCCCGCGGCTCGTGGACTCCAGCCGCCAGCGGTGCAGCGTATACAGCCCGGCCCCGAACAGAGCGGCGGTCGAGGCGGCGATGATCAGAAAGGGAAAGTACGGAATCTGCTCGAGCGTTCGCCACAGGCTGATGACCAACGCCACCGAGCAGCCGACAATGAGCAGGCCGCCGACAACCTCTCCCCAGAGGATATTCTTTTCTTCCATGAAGCCCGTGAGCATTTCGGCTAGCGAACGGCGCGGGGGCCGCGGCGGGCGTGGCACAGCAGGCTCGTCCCGGCGACTGGGGAACTCAGCGGCCTCAATTGGAGCTAGACTTGTGGACGGAAGGGCGGCGGATTCGATGGCGGGAACCACATCAACGATGTCGCTGACGGATGGCTTCGCCGGGACAGCGGCCGGGCGCGACGTCCGGCGAAGCACTTCCAATCGGCGCACGTGTAGCGCTAGTTCGGCGCTTTCTAAGGCAGGTGCGTCGAGCCTCCCCTCTTGGACGAGTTCACGCAGCAAATCTTGGGTGATGGCAACTCGGCGCAGCTCGCGGTCCGTGGCACTATGGAGACGGAGCCCGCAAGCCTGACAGCGCCAATCCCGCAACGAGAGCACCGCACCGCATTGGGCGCATCGGCCGTTCCAACCGACCGGCAGCACAGGCGGTCTGCTTCGCCGCGCCACCAGAATGACGATCAGCACTGGGACGGAAACAGCCAGTACGACCGCCGCAAAGCACACGCAGGCCAGGTATTCCACGACCCTTCCTGGAAGAAATGGACACGCTTGGCAGCCGGTACTGGGCAGCGGCTTGCGAGACCAAGGATTTAGTGTACCAGCGCGGGGGGAAATCGGCGAGACGAACGGGTGAGGCGTGGAGTGGTGAGTGGTGGAGTGGTGAGTGGTGGAGTGGTGATTGGTGAGTGGTGGAGTGGTGAGTGGTGAGTGGTGGAGTGGTGAGTGGTGGAGCGGTGAGTGGCCAGCCCCAAAGCCACTTACCACTCACTACTCACCACCCGACGTACTGTTGTGCGTCCGGCGCCGATTCGGTATCCTGAAATGCATGCTACCGGTACTTTTCGAGATTAATCTCCACTTTATCAAAGTGCCCATTTACGGCTTCGGCCTGATGCTGGTCATCGCGCTCGTCGTTGCAACCTGGCTTGCTTGCCGGCGCGCCGAAAAGGAGGGCATCGCCAAGGAGCGCATCCAGGACCTTGCCCTTTGGGTCGTGATCTGTGGAATCATTGGGGCACGCATTGTCTACATGGAGCAATACAAGCGCCCGCTGAGCGAATTCTATCAGCTATGGCAGGGCGGTCTTGTGTTCTACGGCTCGCTCGTCGGCGGCGCGATCGGTTTGCTGTTGGCCCATGTCTTTGTCTTCCGAAAGTACCAGCTGTCCTGGTTGAAGATGGCCGACGTGATCGCTCCGTCTTTGGCCATTGGCTTGGCAATCGGACGGGTCGGCTGCCTGCTCAACGGCTGCTGCTATGGCGAGGTCGCCTGCCCGCAATGTTTGGCGTTACATTTTCCCATGTCGGGTCCCGCATACGGACAGCTCGTCAGCCGGGGATTGCAGACGTCGGCAGGATTTAGCATCGATAACAGTGGAACGGATCTCACCCGGGATTACCGCACACGCGTCGGCCGGGTCGAGCCAGGTTCACCGGCGGACGACGCCGGCCTCAAGGACGGGGATTACATCATCGCTTTCAACAAGCACCCCAATCGCATCACATTTCAGATTAGCGAGCTTCACGAAGACGAGACCCGGCTAGCCAATCTATTCAAGAACTTCCAGTCACGCGGCGATGTGGAAGAAGTCAATGTGGATAACCGGCTCGTTGCCGTCCGCGTCCATTATCCTCGAGACGGCTCCGAAAGTTTGACCCCGGACGATTCCAGCTCCTTGCGCGAGGACGAGGGGACGGTCAACAGCCAAGACGCCCCCTTCAGCTACTTCGACAAAAGAAAGTATGACGATCTGTCGCAAGCTCTTGCCGATTGGCCGCGCAACGGCACTCAGAGTCTGCAACTGACGGTTCGCCGCGAGGGTAAAGATATCGAGCTGCCGGCTTTCCGTCCGACCAGCCTGGGTCTGCACCCCACACAGCTCTATGAGACGATCAGCATGACCCTCCTGTTCTTGCTTCTAACGGCATATTTCCCATTCCGTCGGCTCGAGGGTCAGATCACTGGCCTGTTCCTGACGCTTTATGCCGTGCATCGCTATTTCAATGAGTTGCTTCGAAACGATACCCAACCAGTCGCGCTTGGCATGACCTTGTCGCAGAACATCAGCGTGCTCGTGCTGATCGTGGGTTTGATTCTGCTAAACCGCGATCGGGTGGCTCAAGCAATTCGGCCGGTTCGGCGGGCGCTGGTGGGCGGGTGAAGCCACGGTGCCTTAGCCACAAGCACGCCAACACACCCAAACCGACGCCGGCCCAATCAAGGGCGACATCGCGCACCGAACCATGCCGGCCAATGTCCATGAACCATTGCGAGTATTCGGTCCCAATCGCCTGAAGGGCTAACACTCCGAATAGCACCGCGCGACTCGACCTTCCGACTGGAAGCCAGCACGTCATGGCTGCCCACACTGCATTGGCAGAAACGTGAACTGTCTTCGCAAAGAGGAACAAACCCCAGCGATATGCTTCTTCTGCCCGTTCCGGTACCTCGGGCAGTGGCGGCGGCGGCACTAACAACGCAGTGGTCCACGCCAGCGTGTACGCGGACCAAATGGCCCATCGCCAGGCCGGAGAGATTGCCAGCACCAGATGCATGATTCTGCGCATCACTCCCCTCTTGTATTGCTGACTGTGTCTGCCGACAATACTTCCCATGCAATACTACCGCGACGACCTGGCCGGCATTCATGATGCGGGCTTCACTCACTATGCCCGCAATGCCGCGCCGCTGCTTGTCGAAAAACTCCGTGAATCCAATCTGAATCGCGGGCTGGTCATTGATCTCGGCTGCGGCAGCGGGGTTCTTTCGGAGCACATGGCGGCGAAAGGTTACGATGTGCTCGGCATCGATCAATCACCGGCATTCATCGCCATGGCCCAGCGGCGTGTGCCAAACGGCCGATTTCGTGTAGGCTCGATCTTCAAAGAAGAGCTGCCGAATTGTGTCGGCGTCGCGGCCGTCGGCGAAATCGTCAATTATCTCTTCGACGCCGATAACTCCCGGGAGAGTCTCACGCGCCTGCTTGAACGCATCCATGCCGTGCTAGCGCCCGGCGGAGTTTTACTATTCGACGCATCGGAACCGGGCCGTGTCCCCGGTCCCGGCCCTCTGCAATTCAATCGCGAGGGCGATGGGTGGGCCGTACTCGCCAGCAGCGAAGAAGACACGAAGACCCAAATTCTTTCCCGCCGCATCGTCAGCTTCTGCAAGTCCGGCGAGCTCTATCGCCGTGATGAGGAGATTCACCGCCTCCGTTTAATACCGCGCAGCGAATTGGCGGATACTCTGCAAGAATGCGGCTTCCAGTTCGAATTCAGTGACGGTTACGGCGCCCAGCGTTTACCCAAGGGCATGGTGGCTGTCGCGGCGCGGAAACTAGCAGGCCGGGAGGGGAGGGTAGGGTAATTGGTCAAAAAAAATGGAAAAGGGACCGCCAACCGCCAAGCCTTGGCGGAGCGGATATTCACGAAAAAACCCTAGAAACATAGGGTTTCGAACCACTTTTGGAGCACCGCCGCCAACACCATATGTCGTGCCGGCAAGCCTGGGCCTCGCGCGAACCCCTTCGCACCAAACACGTCCTTACCCGAAGGGCGTGTAAAGCAGAAACATTACACTCGATCAAACTTCTTGTCGGTCATTTCACTTATCGAGCGGCCCAGCTCCTCGGCATGCTTGCGGTCTTGGCCGCGGTAGATGATTTCGTCGTCGCGGGCTCCGCCGCAGAGGATGACCCGGTACGTTGGACGCGCCATCACGCGCACATACCAGACAACCCCAGGCACGATGGCCAGGACCAGCAAAGCAATCATGATCAGCCAATCCCCCGTTTCGGCTCCGTTAACCGCCGACATCCGCACGCGATCATATTTGGCGAGCGGTACATCGTAGAAACTCGCCGGGATGAACCCCACGCGCCACTTTTTGATCAGATGGATATCGCCCAGCGAATTGCGATAAAGGGAGGTGCGATCAAATGTTCCCAGCAGGATCAACAGCAGAACCGACCCGCACACGGCAGGTACCAACATGCCCATCGTGTCCCCGCCCCACGGCAGTTCGGGCGATACAATGCCCGAAATCAGCAGCATGTAAATGAGAAACTGAGTGAGTAAAAAGAGACGCACGCGGTGGGTGAGAGTTGGACCGGTATCCCACTGGCGGAAAACCGGTTGGGCGTTTGTCCCCGCACGCCGTGCGATATAATGGTCGTCCTCGCCGTTCAAAGGCTCACGAACGAGTGGCGTGGGATCCCCTATTCCGGCGCGCTTCTTGCCGCGAAGCTTTACTTTGCAGGATAATCCGCAATCCGGACAATCGACGCGGCTTTTCGAGGTGTCCGCGGCGATGCTGAATTGATTGCCGCAGCCATCGCAGCGAATTGACAGCTTCACGTCGCTTGGTTCTCCCAAACCGGGCTGCCCTCGTGCTGCATGGTAAGGATTGGCTCGCTCCATGTCCATTTGGACTCCAAGAGGATGTTGAGCTATACTACGCCGCTCGTTTGCTTTCGGATCGTGAAGTTTGCGCAAGTTTCTCTTCTCTTTGCGTTCAGACTCGTAATAAGATAATCCGCGGGTATCGCCCCTGTTCCTGAACAGGTGTCAAGAGAACTTCCCATGCTCACCTCAGAATTGCGTTTGGTTGTGTCCGCCCTGCTGGTCGCGTGCGTTGCGCTGACAGGCTGCTCCGACAAAGATAAACACGAGAAACCGGGATCCGGCTCGCCTTCCGACCAAAAAAGCGGCCAAGATTCCTCGGATAAGGATGCCGCCAGCAAGAAAACGATCGACTTCTTGATTGCCCAGGGCAAGAAGGCTCTCGAACAAAAGCGCTATCAGGATGCAAAAGAGCTGTTTGAAGGTGCTCTGGATCTCGACCCGCACGATCATCGGGCAAAGAGCGGATTGGATGATGCGAAGGAAGGACTCAAGGCCGATAAGGCCTCCGGCGATAAGGACGCGCTATATGCCGAGTACATGAAGACCGGGAATGCTGCCATGGCGGATAAGAAATTTGCCGTGGCCTTGACCAACTTCCGGCGTGCGTACGAACTCACCAAAGACGAAGAAGCCAACACCGCCATGATCGCCGCCCAGAAAGCCCTCGACGCCGACACGGCCGAAAAGGCCAAGCTTGCCGACTTCGATGCTCAAATCAAGGCAGGCGATCAGCTGGTCGCGACCAAGAACTACAAAGACGCTTTGGTCGCGTTTAACAAGGCGCTAAACCTTCTGCCGAATGATCCGGTCGCGATCAAGAAGGTCGCGGATGTCGAAAAGCGTCTGGACGATATCAACAAGAATAGGTCGGAAAAGGATAAGTACGATTCCCTGATCGCCGATGGTCGAAGGGCTCTGGACGACAAACATTTTGACAGTGCGATCAAGTCGTTTACGAAGGCGAACAATCTCATCCCGCAAGAGCTCGAAGCTACCCAGCTCCTCAAGGACGCCAAGGACAAGCAAAAACAAGCGAAGGCTGATTATGATGCCGCCATGCTTCAGGGCAACTCCAGCGCACAAAGTCTCATGTTCGATATTGCCCGAGCCTATTACGAACAGGCCCTGCAAGCCTACCCGGACAATGCCGACAAAGTGGCCGCCGCGAAAAAGGCGGTCCTGCAGGCCGAGACCAATATCGTCACTTACAACCAGGCAATTGTGCTTGGCAAGCAATTCATGAAGAAGAAACTGTACGCTGCCGCCATGGAACAGTTCAATTTGGCGCTGACGCTGTCCCCATTGGACGCGACAGCGTCAGCCTTGCTCAAGGAAGCGAGTGACAAGCTCCAGGACATAAAGGCCGCCTATGACAAAGCCGTCACCGCGGGATCACGGGCACTGGATCAGAAGAACTTCTCGGAGGCCCTCAAACGATTCGATGAAGCACTGCAGCTTGCCCCCGGTGATGTCGTCGCCACCGCGGGTAGACAGAAAGCCGAGGATGGTCTGCATCAGCAAAAGTTCGATGCGGCCGTCAAGGCGGGAGATGCCGCCCAACAAGCAAAAAACTACAAAGAAGCCGTGCGCCAATACGAAATCGCGCTTACCGAAAAACCCGGCGACGCCATTGCCACGGGGAAACTGAATCAGGCGAAAGTCTTGGCGAAGTGAGTACCCAGTGCATGCGCAATCTTCGCGGCCTCGTGCTTTGCGCCCTCACCCTCTTGCCGTTGCCCGCGCTTTGCGCTGAGGACGACCTCTCGCGCCTCATGCCCGCCGACGTTGATATGGTCGTGTACCTCAACGTCAAGCAGCTCATCGGCTCGGCGCTGCTCAAGCAGTGTGCCCTAGAAGATCATAAATCGCTCGAGCCCGTCAAATCGGCACTGAAAGACAACAAGGAAGCTCTGCAATTGTTCGCGGCCATGGGCCTCGACCCGTTGCGGGACATCCACAGCATGTACCTCGGAGGCCAGGCCAATTCCGCTCCCAAGCTGCTGCTCGTCATTCGAGGCGCTTTCGATGTAGATAAGGTGCATAAATCCGCCGCCGATTATCTGAAGCAACATCCGGACAAAGGCAAGCAGCATACGGACGGCGATTTGACGGTCTACGAAATCAGTGAGAGCGGCGTTACGGGGTTTGCCATTCTGCTTGATCGGCAAACCGTCATTATTGGCCGGAGCAAAGACAGCGTCGTCACTGCCGCGCGGCAGAAAGACAACAAGCTCAAAAAGGAATTGCAGGAGTTGATTCACGATCAGGATGCCAAGCAGAGCCTTTGGTTCGCCGGTGTTGCGACCGACGATATTCGCAAGCAGCTCGCGCTCGACCCGCGTACGGCATCTCTCGCGGGAAAAGTCACCGCGGTCACCGGCCGGGTTTTGGTTACCGATCAGATCGTCTTGGAGCTGCGCATCCAAACCACCGATGGACGATCGGCAAGCATGCTCCGTAAATTCCTGAACGACATAAAAACCATCAGCGCTCGAGCCACGGAAAACATTGATACTTTTGGTCCCTTCCTCTCGAAAGTCGTCGGTACATTCAAGGTTTCCATTGATGATTCCAGCGTCGTGCTCTCGGCCACGATAACCGCTGAAATGATCAAACAGGCACTGGACGAAGAAACGAAAAAGTGAGGCGGCCGTAATCTATTTTTATCTCCACGACCGCCGCTGGTTTTGTGACGAACTTGTGCCCATCATGACCCGTTGCCGCCTGCAACAGTCCTTTGCTCCATGTATTCCCTTATGCCAATCATTGGCACCCGCGGCGGTTCGTTTCCACGAAAGATACCACCTTGGCAACGACCGCCCGCTGCTTTGCCGGTTGCATGAGCCGACGACTTTTTCCCCAGTCGTCTGGCGTTTGCTCGTCGGCGAAATGATAATCTTCGGCGCAGCCGACATCCCTGAGCTGCTCCAGGCGCCGGAATTACTGTGCCATCTCACTTCGGAGAGCCCATGCAGTTTTGATCCTCTCCGCCGCGCCGAATTCGCACCTATCCAGCAAGCGCACCTCGGCACACGGGACTTGTGCTTTGGCAGCATCCCTTTTCGACCGAGCTACGTTGGCTGGAATGCCCAAGAGGATGTGGACCGCCTGGCCGACTATCTCGCAAAACTGCAATCCACCGCCTGGTCGCCAAGCATGCTGGCGCACCGGGGCATTGACGAAGGTCAACTTGCGGACGAGTTGGACTATACCCTGATGTGCCTAAGCGAGCTGCGCGACATCTATCGACGAGCGGCCACGGCGCAGCATGTCATCGTCGCCGAACTTATCGAATAGCATGGTTCTGCGCCTGTCACCGTAGCGGCCGGCTCGGAAGTCGCCGAAGGCTTGTTCGGTGGGCGGAGTTTGTCGGTGATTTCTTCGACCATAAAGGCGTCTTTGAGGGTGGCGAGGGCGAGGGGACGGCCAGTGGGAAGTTGGGTGATTGACTCGATGCCGTGGCGGGCTAGAACGGATTTGAAGGGTTCGGTTTGCAGGAGTGCTTGTTCGGTTTTGCTGAAGGACTTGGATGCGTGAATGATGATGGGGCCGCGATGCTGCGGTTTCCAGTTGCGGGTTTCGTAGTGCTTTTTGCCCAGTGCGATGAGTGATGCCCAGGGTTGGTGGATGCTGATGGCTTTCATAGGGGTGGTCCTCGGGTGTTGAGAGGAATGTAACCAAAATAAGGCCTAGCAGCATATGTAACGTGGTGAAGGAAGATGGCGGTTGTATACGAACTCGTGGTGGATTTCGGGGCAAACGAGGGGGCGGCTCAAAGGTACCGTGAGTGGCTTTTGAATCAGCCAAAATCTGTGACTGTGGGGGACAAAGAGATTGGCTTGCATGATCCACTGCTTGAGCGAACACGACAACATTACTTCTCGGTTGACATAATCCCTGTTCGGATCGGCTATAGTGTCGGATTAGATCATGGTCTGGGCGAGAGAATTCCATTGACCAAAGGCGAATTGGCTGACCTCGGTTTGAAGTTGTATGAGTTCGTTCGTGGTAGACCCGGCTACCAGCTCGCGATGGTTGGTTGGGACGTGGATTATTGGCTGTTTCCGGAAGAATTGAAATCCGAATGGAGACAAGAGATTACCGAGGGGTCGCTTAAGGGTTTGGTTATTTCGAAACAGCTATTGCGTGAATTTCCCGGGGCTTGCAACTTTATGCCGTTCGACGATGAGCATGACTGGGTTCCGTATGTCGGTGACAGGTAACGAACGACATATTAGTCTGTACCCCTCCCATCTACCCTTCTTAAGGTGTCTTGAAGGAGCGGAGGGCGGCTCCGCTCCCGGCTGTGGCTCGCGTTCATCTCACGACGCCGCAGGCTTGTTCTGCTTTAGTGCGGCCAACTCGGCCTTGAGGACGGCCAACTCTTGGCTCGCACGGGTCTTGATCGACCCCATCGCTTTCATCACGATCCAACGGGCTCCGTAGAAAATGTCCGGGATCAGGAACCTCAATCCAAGCAACATGACCGACCAGAGCGTCCACTGCACACAGCAATTCGCGTCGCCGCCTGGAGTGTGCGGACAGTCGGGGCAGTCATCGACACGCAGGTCGCGGTCCTTCTTTGGGTCGTAGTTCGGATCGGCCTTGCGGATGGCTTTGGCCAGTCCCTCGGCACCATCCGAGTAATCACGCTGGACGTGCAGCACCACTCCTCGCCCTTGGCCGTAGGGCGGAGCCTGGAGGACAATCGTTGGCTTGCCGTCATGCGGCAGGCCGACGCCGGTTATGGCCAGCTCCGGAGGAGCGCCGTATCGTAGCCCCGGGTGAGGCTTTGCGAACCCGGGTGAGGCTTTGCGAACCCCATAGGCATCAAGTTTACGAGCGATTGAGCTTTAAAAAAATGGGAAGTCCCTTCAGAATCGCCGGATAACAACAAACGGTGATTCGGAAGAAGGAGCTTCCCGTGCGGATTATAGCCAAGGTAGGCGCGGCTTTGCATCAGCTATTTGGCAAGGCCGCAGATGAGGCCGCTGAGAGCAGCGGAGTCATCATCCGGCAACGGAAGTTCACCGGCTTGTCGCTGGCGCGAACGTTTGTTTTGGGATTCTTGCAAAACCCTCAAGCCTCCGACGAAGAACTCGCCCAGATGGCCGTGCAATGCGGCGCGGAGGTCACGCCGCAGGCCATTGATCAGCGCCATACTCCGCGACTGGTCAATTTTCTGAAAGAGCTGTTTTGCCAAGCTACCAAAATGGTCGTGGGATCCCACAAGGCTTTAGCGCCCCTGCTGGAACGGTTTAGCAATGTCACCGTGCTGGACAGTTCCACGATCACCTTGCCGGACGAGCTGCGCGATCAATATGCGGGGTGTGGCGGCAGTTGCGGGGGTGGAGCATCAGCGATGAAGCTGCAGACGGAGTTGGACCTGCGCAGCGGCGCGCTGTCTCATGTGGAAATTGAGCCTGGTCGTAGTCCCGATGGTGCTACCAGTCGGCAACACGCTCGGCGGGGTCCAGGTTCGTTGCGGATTACCGATCTGGGTTACTTCAACATGGCCGTTTTCGCCGAGATGGACCGTGAGGGGGAGTATTTCTTGTCGCGTTTGCAGTTCGGCACCAGTGTGCTGTTGCCCGAAAAGGGAGCCATTGTCTTGCTCGACTGGCTGTCCAAGCAAGCGGGCCCCTGCGTCGATCAGCCCATTCTCCTGGGTAAAGAACAACGGCTGCCATGCCGCTTGATCGCCTGGCGCGTACCCGAGGAACAAGCCAACCGACGTCGGCAAAAGCTGCGGCGGGAGCACCGGAGCAAATACGGCACGGAACCGGTCGCGGAGCGTTTGGCGTGGTGCGACTGGGTCATCCTGGTGACCAACGTTCCGGTTGAAAAGTTGACGCCTGAAGAAGCGGCAGTCCTATACCGCGCCCGCTGGCAAGTGGAGTTACTGTTCAAGCGCTGGAAATCGCAAGACCTGGTCGCGGTGTTGCTGGGTTCTACCGTCGCTCGAAAGATGGTCGGCGTCTGGTCGCGTCTGTTGGCGGCCTTAGTGCAGCATTGGTTGGTGATCGCCAGCGCCTGGGGCGATGCCACCAAAAGTCTGAGCAAAGTCTGCGAGGCGATCCGAAAGTTCGTGGGTCGACTGGCGGCCGGCATGGACAAGCCGTCGGAATTAGCCAAAGTACTCGCCGACCTGGTCGCCGTCTTGGCCAAGACGTGTCGCCGAAATCTACGCTCCAAGCCAGGGACATTTGAACTGCTTAACGATGTCAGCCTCTTGGACTACTCCCTAACTTGATGCGTATGGGGGCGATGGATCGTAGCCCCGGGTGAGTCTGCGAACCCGGGGATATCGAGAGCACCAACCTTGCAAAACCCCCGAAGGGAGTGACGGACTCGATTTCGTTTCCGTCGCCCCTCCGGGGATGAATAAGAGGTTTTCGCAATTCACCCCGGGTTCGCAGACTCACCCCGGGCTACAGTCCGACGCCCCTGCTAAGAAAACCAGACGATCTCTTTACAGGGCCTATGCCATGCTGAGATGCACCAGCGCAATCCTCTTCGTCATTTGCCTTGCAAATCCTTCGTTCTCCGCCGACCCCGTTCCGGAATGGATCTGGTCCAGCGACAAACCCAAGGATGGTGAGGTCGTCTACTTCCGCAAATCCTTTACGCTGACTCCTCCCAAGGGCAGCGTAACGCCAAAGAGCGTTTCGCTTCTCGTCACCTGCGATGACCACTTCACCGCGTACTTCAACGGCGAGAAAATGTCCTCCGGAGATGATTGGCGGCAGCCGGTCAAAGTCGATGTTCTCAAGTGGCTGAAGACTGATAAGAACATCATCGCTGTGGAGGGGAAGAACGATGCCGGCGCCGCGGGGCTGCTCGTACGCCTCAGTATCACCTGGCCCGATGATACGACGGAGCGCATCGTCAGCGACGCATCTTGGCTGATGACATCGGATAAAACCGACAACTGGCAACAACTCGCATTCAAGGATGAAGCCTGGAAGAAGGCTCACAGCTTTGGCAAACTCGGCATCGGTCCCTGGGGTGACGTCGTCGCGGGTCAGCCGGGCGTCGGCGGTCCTCCGGGAAGCGCGACGACGCCCGATGCCATCACCACTCTGCCGGGCTTCAAAGTCGAACTGCTCTACTCCGTGCCAAAAAACGAACAGGGCTCATGGGTCAACATGTGTTTCGACGACAAGGGCCGCATCATCACCTCCGATCAAAATGGCATTCTTTATCGCGTCACCGTTGACAAGCCGGAGAAAGGCAAAGTCACCGTTGAGCCCATCGAAGTTCGCACCAAGCCGGACGCCAAACCCATCGGCCGGGCTCACGGACTTCTTTTTGCCTTCAACAGTCTATATGTGATGATCGCCGATGGCGGCGGCGAAGGGAACGGGCTCTACCGGCTGCGCGACACCACCGGCAGCGGCAAGTTCGACTCGGCCGAGCTGCTCCACAAGCTCGATGGCGGCGGTGAGCACGGGCCGCACGCTATTCGCTTGAGCCCCGATGGCAAGTCGCTCTACGTCATTGCCGGGAACTTCACCAACCTGCCCAAGATCGATGCCAGCCGCGTCGTCCGCAAATGGGACGAAGACCAACTGTTGCCACGGATGCCCGACGGCAACGGCTTCGCGGCCGACATCATGGCGCCGGGCGGTTGGATCTGCAAAATCGACCCCGATGCCAAGAACTGGGAGCTGATCTGCAGCGGCTTCCGCAATCCCTTCGACTTCGACTTCAATCCCGACGGCGAGCTCTTCACCTGGGACGCCGACATGGAATGGGACATCGGCTTGCCCTGGTACCGCCCCACCCGGCTCAATCACTGCGTCAGCGGCGCGGAATTCGGCTGGCGCAATGGCAGCGGCAAATGGCCCGAGTATTATCCCGATAGCTTGCCGCCCACAGCCAACGTCGGCCTCAGCTCGCCCACCGGCATCGAATTCGCCACCAAGGCCAAGTTCCCCGCCAAATACCAAGAAGCCATGTTCGGCCTCGACTGGGCCTACGGCATTATCTACGCCTTCTATCTGCATCCCAACGGTTCGTCGTATATCGCCTCCTCCGAGAAATTCCTCTGGGGCAAACCTCTACCCCTCACCGACATGGCGTTCGGTCCCGATGGCGCGATGTATTTCACCATCGGCGGCCGCGGCACGCAGTCGGGTCTCTATCGCGTGAGTTACGTCGGCAAGGAATCCACCGAGCCGGTCACGCCAAAGGTGGACGCCGTTGCGGCCAAGGCCCGGGAGCTGAGGCATCAGCTCGAAGCCTTTCATGGCAAGGAAGATGCCAAGGCCATCGAGTTCGCCTGGCCGCATCTCAGCAGCACCGACCGCTTCATCCGCTACGCTGCTCGCACCGCCATCGAACACCAGCCGGTTGAGCAATGGAAGGCCAAGGCACTTGCCGAGCAAGATCCTGAGTCGCTGATCACCATGATGGTCGCCTTGGCACGATGCGGCGATAAGTCGCTCCAGCCGGCGATTTTCAACGCACTTAACGCCCTCGATTGGAAATCGCTCACCGAAATGCAACGTCTAGAACTGATTCGTGCCTATTCTCTCGCGATTATTCGCATGGGCAAGCCCAACTCTGGCTTGGCCAAGGGCGTGATCGAAAAGCTGGATCCGCAACTGCCCGCCGGCTCCTACGAAGTTGATCGCGAACTCTCCGCACTGCTCCTTTCGCTCGACGCAGCCAGCGCCGTCGCCAAGACGATACAACTGTTAACCAAGACCGACGTGCCGCGCGAACAGATCGCCTATGCCTACAATCTACGGCCGAGCAAGCACGGTTGGACGCCGGAGCTGCGCAAGGCCTACTTCGAGTGGTACCAGACCGCGGCCGGCTACAAAGGCGGCAACAGCTTCGCGCCCTACCTCCGCAACATGAAGAACGAGGCACTTGGCCTCATGAGTCCACTGGAAAAGAACCAACTCGCATCCACCTTCCTGGCGAATAAGGACTTCACCGCGTGGGTGTCCATCTTGAGTGAACAAGAAAAAAACGCGCTGACCGAGGCGCTCAAGCTGAACGACGACGATAAAAAGAGCCTGCTGACGGTACTCAGTACCAAGTCAACGGATACGAAGCCGGTGGAAGTCAAGCCGCGGCCCTTGGTGAAAGAATGGACCTTTGACGAACTAACGCCGATCGTGCAGAGCGGGCTCAAGCAGCGCGACTACAGCAAAGGCCGCGCTCTTTTCACCGCGGCGCGCTGCGCACAATGCCACCATTTCGACGGCGACGGCGGTCCGTTCGGCCCCGACCTGACCGGCGTCGCCGGCCGCTTCAGCGTTCGCGATCTCGTCGAAAAGGTCGTCAATCCCAATAAGGCCATCGCCGAGCAATATCATTCAACGGTGCTGAGTCTCAAGAGCGGCAAGGAAGTCTCCGGCCGCATCATCAGCGAGCAGGAGGGCAAGATCCAGATCATCACCGACCCCAACAAGCTCGACCAGATCACCACGATCGATGCCAAGGACGTCGAAAGCCGCGAGGTGTCGAAATCCTCTTTCATGCCGGCGGGCTTGCTGAACACGCTTAACAAGGAAGAACTCCTCGACCTCCTTGCCTACCTGCTCAGCGGCGGCGATCGGGGCTACCCGGCATTCAAGTGATGTGTACCCGCAGGCGCAGACCGGAGTACAGCTATGAAAATCGTCGTCATCGGCGGAAGCGGGCTCATCGGAAAAAAGGTCGTCGTAAACCTTCGTCGTCACGGCCACGAGGTGGTCGCGGCTTCCCCCTCATCAGGCGTCAACACCGTCACCGGTGAGGGGCTGGCCCAAGCACTCGCCGGCGCTCGGGTGGTCGTCGATGTCTGCAATGCGCCCTCATGGGAGGACAGCGCCGTCTTGGCCTTTTTCGAGACATCAGGCCGCAACCTCTCGGCCGCGGAAGCCGTCGCGGGCGTCGGCCATCATGTGGCGTTGTCGGTGGTCGGCACCGACCGGCTGCTCGCGAGCGGCTACTTCCGCGCGAAGTTGGCTCAGGAGAATGGAATCAAGGCTTCCCCGATCCCTTACTCGATCGTGCGCGCCACGCAGTTCTTTGAGTTCGTGGGGGGCATCGCCCAGTTTGCGACGGTGGGGCAGACGGTTCGGGTTCCACCGGTTCTGATGCAGCCCATTGCGTCAGACGATGTCGCCGCTGACATGGCCGACGTCGCCCTCGCTGAGCCACTGAATGGCACGGTCGAGCTGGCCGGTCCTGAACAGATCCGTCAAGACGACCTCGTGCGGCGATTCCTGAACGCAACCGGGGACGCGCGGACGGTGATTACCGATCCCAAGGCTCTCTATTACGGCGTTGAGGTGAACGATAAGAGCCTCACCCCAGGCGACCGCCCGCGCCTGGGCCCGACACGCTTCGACGACTGGCTCAAGCACAACGCGAAATGAGACACTGCACCTGAGCGCGGCGGTAGTTACTACGCGCCGGCCCTCCAATGGTGTATCCAAATGGGGTCGGTAACCGTATGAAAGCCGACTTGCACTAGCATGGATTGGACTGTTCGGCGACAATGCCGCGATGCGCTGGTATTTGGCGTTGTGCGGTCTTTTCATGTTGGTCTTTTCGCTGTGTGCCCTGGCAGGACCGGGGCGAATCGACATTGCCGATGGGCAGACTCGCTATGCCGTCGCCTGCAGTCTGTTGGAGCACGGTGACTCTATTGTCCGTGACAACTCCGCGTGGATGGATGTCTTCATCGGTCGCAACGGCGAGCACTATGCCTGGTATCGTTTGCCGCAGAGCTTGCTCGGCATCCCGGCGATTCTGGCTGCAGACGCGACGGCGGCACCTGAAGTTCGATCCACGCCTGATCGCCGTGAAATGCGGCGGCAGTTTTTCTTTTCGCTGACGAGTCCGTTCTGTGGGGCCGTCCTCGCCGTTTGCTACGCTGTCTGGTTCCGGCAGCTTGGCTGTCCTGTACGAGCCAGCATGCTTTGGGCTTTCGCCGGCATTGTTTGTACGCCGAGCTGGTACTACTCCACTAGCAGCTTCGATGACATTCTCGGCACCGCTGGCGTTGTCCTGGCCGTCACCGCCGCCTGCCTTGGCCGGGATCGCGCGCCACTTGCAGGCGCGGCGGTTGCCGGGCTTGCCCTTGCTTGGTCGTTCAATTGCAAGGAACCGCTGGGCATATTCGTGCTTCCCGTGCTGGCGGCCTTCTATCGTCCAAATTCATGTGGCATAAGACGGTCAGCACCGCTTGCCATTGTCATCCTGCTGCTTGCAGGGGGGTGTGCGGCGCACTTCGCTTATGAGTGGTACAAATTTCCGCCGGGCACAACGAACCCTTCCGAACAATTCACGCGCCTCTACGGGCCCATCTGGACCGCGAACCCACTACCTGCCCTCGCCGGACTGACGGTCAGTGCTTCCGCCGGCGTGTTCTTTTATTGCCCGACGATGTACCTCGCCATTCGCGGCTGGTGGGCGTGCATGCGCAGCTCGGAATGGATGCCGCTGAAGGACTCGGCGCCGTTGTTCTGTAAGCTGCTGGCTCTGGCGTGCGGTGTTTTCACGCTCTTTTTCTGTTTCCTGACCTTCTTCAAGGGCGACCCGGCGTGGGGGCCGCGCTATCTTACGCCCGTGTTTGCCGTGGGTTGGCTTTTTGTCCCGGCGGCCGTGTCACGTGTCCGCGACTTCGTTTTTCGCGCGGTCCTCAGTCTCGGCGTTATCGTGCAGCTACTTGGACTTAGCGTGGACCCGATCCGCCTCTTCTTCAGCACGCCGATCCACTTCGGTTACTATCACGAAAACCCGTGGCTCGGCTTCAACCCACAGTTGTCGCACTTGATGCAGCGGCCGCGAGAAATCACGGAATGCCTGCAAATGCGCGATTCTCAGCTCGAATTCTCGCCGGCTCCTCTGCCCACCGCCGCGGATAACCTGAACTTCTCCCAGGCGATCTTCTTCGCTCAGATTATCGGCTACTCCATGGATCCGGCGGGACGCGAACCCCTCCATCTCTTAACGCACAATCAAGCCTCAGTACAGCTCAGCATGCCCGAAACGTACAAGCTGATCGCACGGAACTACCGGGTCTTTAACTCGTTGCGGCCTTGGTGGATCAGTCAGCGCACGCTGCCGGCGCAGCGGCGGCCGGTAAATCATACCGCCGCGCTCTGTTTTTTCATCGGTTTGGGGCTCGTCGGTGTGCTTATGATTCGGCTTTATCGTAAGGAGCCGGCAAGTTTCGCTTATCTTGCGCCCGCCACGCCGCCAGGCTCAGGCCCATGAAAACAACGCTTGCCGCCCACTGCAGCGTGATTGTCCACAGATAGATGCGGTGCATGGCGTCGAAACGCTTGTA
>Ga0207150_1075_pt1 | contig 20225 bp, 20 predicted proteins | sample Alteio_BWMinHeat_32_FD_153526 | JGI IMG/M metagenome (GOLD analysis project Ga0207150, IMG submission 153526) | Enriched cells from forest soil in Barre Woods Harvard Forest LTER site, Petersham, Massachusetts, United States -... | ecosystem: Environmental > Terrestrial > Soil > Temperate forest >...
GGGGTATGGCCACGTCAGCGTCCGTGACCCGGGGAATCCCAACCGCTATATGATGTCTCGCTCCATCGCGCCGGCGCTGGCAACGCCGGCCGATGTTCTGACCTTCGATATCGACAGCAATCCCATCAACGCGCCAGGGGCGGAGCTCTTTAATGAACGTTTCATTCATGGCGAAATTTACAGGGCGCGACCGGATGTGAAGGCTGTGGTTCACGCCCACGCCACGGCGCTGATTCCGTTTAGTGTCCTGGGAATTCAGATGCGCCCGGCGTGGCACCTGGCCGCCTTTATCGGACAGGGAGTGCCCATCTTCGAAATCCGCGACACTCGGGAAGCAAACGACGGGTCAATGTTGGTTCACACACCGGCGCTGGGAAAGGCGCTGGCCCGCGCGCTCGGCGACCATCCGGCAGTTCTTATGCGCGGGCACGGCGCCGCGGTGGTGGGATCTTCGCTGGGGCAGGCGGTGTCCCGGGCTGTTTACCTGCAAAAGAACGCGATAATCCAGGCGCAGGCGATGGCCCTCGGCCAGAATATCAATTATTTGAACGCGGAAGAGGTCGGCGCGATGGGCGACAATACCTACGATCGGGATTGGGATATCTGGAAGCGCCAGGTCGCCGTCCGGTAGAAGCAGAAACGTAGGACTTGCTATAGAGATTCGCCTGCGAGCCAGCGTTTGCCGCGGGCGTACAGGGAGTCGACCTCCGGCCCCTTCAGGCCAGGCATGTCCGGCTTAACGGCGTAGCCGATGGACGTTTGCAGATAGGCAAGATGCCGGTAACCCTCGGGAAAACGCTCGAGCAATCGGGAATCGAGTTGCAGCTTCGCAGATGGATCCACGGGGTCCATGCGATCCTTTTCATAGATGGGCTGGCGCAAGACGATTCCCCAGCGACCAGAGTGACGGACCTGAAGTCCTTCTCCACCAGGAGCGGGAAGAACAATGTTTGACCAGGATCTACCAAATTTTTTTCGGCTGCGTGAGTTCCGGGAATCGCAAACTCAATTTGCGGGTAAAAAGAAGCCGACAGGCCCGTGTGTTCGTTGTCGTAGAAGTTGAATTTAAGGCCGAACTGGGCGGCTCCGATGCCTACCTTGAACGGGTCGCCCTGCTCCTTCGCCCCGGAAAGCGGAAATTCGAATTTCACCTGGGTGGGAAGCCCGTGCCCAATGATCCTGGGCAGGACTCCATAATTGGCGTCGATCAATACAAAATCATATAGGCCCAGGGGCTTCGAGAAATCGGCTTCCGGGCCGATATTAATCTCGTATTCGCCTTTATCCGGAACGCCGGGGTCGTCCACTTCTAGCGGCGGCGATTGAGGAGTGGCGTCAATAACCTGAATGCCTGATTCATTCTCGTACATGCCTCGCCGGTGTCTGTGAAACAGCGGCGGAGGCGGTGGTTTGACGGGTTTCTTGCCGGCGGTCTGCGGCTGACTTTGCTGATTCTGATTCGCGTCGTTTGTCTGAGCCAGCGCGTGCGCCGGCAGGACAAAAATCAGCGAAAGAACCAGGATCTCTTCGATGCGCGAAAACCCGCCGGAAAGAGCGCCCATGATATGACAGGTAAAAGTGTCGCACAGTATGGCCCCTTCGAGACACATTTTGTCGAGGCGAATTTGACCGGAACGATTGCCTTGCCGACTGGCGCTCCTGGTTGTATTGACATGCGGGAGCAATAGGTATAAAAACGCGCCCAGCTAGTGGGCAAGCTGACCTGCATTTGTGTTTCAGCCACGCGGGCCCGGCCTCTCGGTACGGGTATTGAGCGGCCCTCGCGGCGAACGCTGGAGGTTTAAGCCATGTCTCTTCTCCCCACAGCCCTCAAACGGTTGTCGTACTGCTTTCTTCTGGCTGCGTTAATTCATCTCCAGGCGCCTGCGGCGTCCGCGCAATGGATTCATGTAACACTCGCCGGAACGCCCAGGACGCCGGACGGCAAGCCCAATCTGGCCGCCCCGGTTCCAACAGCCCCCGATGGTAAGCCGGACCTCTCCGGCCTCTGGCAGGTGGATAGCGGAAAATATTTGCAGAATCTGGCGGGCGAAGGCGTGCAGGTCCCGCTGCTTCCGTGGGCCGCTGCAGTTTACAAGGGGCGGCAGAGCGATTCCGGCAAGGATCGCCCTTCCGTGCACTGCATGCCGCATGGTGTCCCGGACGCGATGCTGGTATACCCGTTCAAGATCGTTCAAACGCCCGGAGAAGTGATTGTCCTCGAGGAGGAATTCAATCAGTATCGCCAGATTCTGACGGATGGCCGCGCCCTCCCGCAGGACCCTGAGCCCGCGTGGTTCGGATACTCCGTCGGAAAATGGGAGGGCGACACGTTGGTTGTGGAGGTTGCTGGATTCAAGGAAGGGTCCTGGCTGGATGACGGCGGTTACCCTCACACGGACGCTTTGCACATTACCGAGCGTCTTCACCGCCTGACCTTCGGAACGATGGAGATGAACATCACCATCGATGATCCGAAGGCGTATTCCAAACCGTGGCAGGCGGCGCCCATTCACTTCAAATTGCTCCCGGATTCCGATCTCATCGAACACCTTTGTGAAAATGAGCAGGACCTTCAGCATCTGCAGGGGGGGCATTAGTGTTCTGTGCGGCGCGGACATAGGCCGCCGGTTTTCCAGGCGAGATGCGCAATGAGGTGCCCAATGAGGTGCGCAATGAAGACGCGGTGCATCGTGATCCTACTGGCAATTGGATTTTTCCTCACAGCGCCGCCGGCGCCGGCGCACCATGCCTTCGCGGCGGAATATGACGTCGATAAGCCCATCAAGCTGACCGGCTCGGTCACCAAGATTGACTGGCGAAATCCGCACGCGTGGTTTTACATCGACGTGAAGGACGAAAACGGAAAAATCACCAACTGGGGATTTGAGCTGCCAACGCCGAACACTCTCATGCGCGCTGGCTGGACCCGCAATTCCATGAAAATTGGCGACATGGTCATTGTCGAAGGCACGCGCTCCAAAGACGGCACGGCCAACGCCAATGCCAAAACGGTCACACTGTCCGACACCGGCAAAAAGCTATTCGACACCGCCACTGCCACCATAGCCCCGGAATAACAGGAAATCCTGGAGCTAAAACCCTCGTACTGATATGAGGACCATTACCGCAAGTCTTGAGGAGCGATCATGGAGAGAAAAACCAGTAGACGCGAGTTCGTCCAGTTAGCGGGACTTGCAGCGACCGGATTGATGGCAATCAGGCCATTGGACGCGCAATCCGTTCCCGCATCGCAGACGCGCTCGGCCGCAAGAACGCCGGCAAGAACGATGGGCGCGCGGTTTCGCGAATTGCTGCTGGGAACGGAGCCGTTTCCATGTCCATCCGCGTATGATGTCCCTTCCGCTCGTCTGGTTGAAATGCACGGGTTCAGGAGCATTTTTCTCGGCAGCAGCTCTGTCAACCTGGGTCTCCTCGCTCTACCGGACCAGGCGGTCGTGACCGTCTCCGAGATCATCAACTGGGACAGTATCATTGCGTCGAATGTCGATATTCCCGCTGTCGCGGACGTGGACGATTTTGGCGCCACCCCTCTGAACGTTTACCGCTTCGCGAAAGAAGCTGAGAGACGCGGGATCGGCGCCGCTGCCTTCGATGATCGAATGCCTCTCAACCGCGCTACCAACTATGCGGCTCCCGGAGTGCAGCCAAAGAACCGCATGATCGACAATATTCATGCCGCGGCGGATGCGCGTACTGACATGGTTCTTATCGCGCGCTGCCTTGCTCCCACCCCAAACGGTTCGACGGACGAGCTGTATGACCGCGCAATGGCTTATGCCGAAGCAGGCGCCGACGCTTTGTGGCTCGACTTTCGCACGCCACAAGATTCCTTGCGGGTTGCGGGCATGATCAAGAAGCCGCTGTTCGTCACCGTCGGCTCCCAGAATTTCCCCGCCTCCGTCGCCGCCATGAAGGCAGCCGGCATCATGTGTGGCGACGTTGGAGGTTTTGTAAACGTAGCGCTTGGCGCCGTCGACAAAGCCCTCGCCGAGATGAAAGCCGACGGCTTGCTGACCGAATCGGCTAAAGCTTCGCTGAGCCGGGAGAGTTTCGCCAGGCTGACGCAAGTCGAAGACCTTAACGCTCGCGCGCGCAAGTATCACCTCCCTACTATCGGATCAGCTCCAGAACGTTAGTTTGTCTTTCGTTCGCGACTCTGGCGCCCCGCCGTGATCGCGGCGACTATTACTTGACATGAGCTGATGGACTGGCCTATGGTCCCCGCAGAATGCAGCGGAAACCGGAACCCCACCTCAACGGCCGCCGGTCATTGCCACCGGTTTCTTTATGGAGAAACCAATGAGAAAAACGATTCTATGGGCGTGCGCATTTCTAGCAGTGTTCGCCGCGGTCGAGTCGCGTGTAAATGCCAAAGATGCCAGGGATGTGCTCGCCGACATGGTGCATGCTATGGGAGCGGCTAACCTGAAGACGATCCAGTATTCCGCCACTGGCACATACTTCTGGCTGGGCCAGGGTTACAGATCCAGCGACCCGTGGCCGAAATTCACACTGCGAAACTATACCCGCACTCTTGATTACGAAAATGGCGCCTATGAAGAAAAGTTTGCGTGGACGGAATCTCCCGCCGATTTTGCCAATCAACAACGCGGCGGCGGACTTACGCCTCTTAAGGGCGAGGGCATGGGGCAGGACAATTTTCTGAGCGGAGATTATGCCTGGAACCTGGGCCCGAACGGGAACGCAGTTCCGCAACCGGCCGCACTGGCCGCGGAACGCCGGGTCAGACTGGCGATTACCCCGTACGGTTGGATTCAGGCCGCGATGAAGGCCAATCCAATGATGAAATCGCAAACCGTGAGCGGCAGAAAAATGACGGTGCTTTCGTTCACCCTGGAAGGTAAATACAAGGTGAATGGATATATCGACAGCCAGAATCTACTCGACAAGGTCGAGACCTGGATTCCCCAGCCCATTTTGGGCGACATGCTCGTCGAGATCACCTATTCCGATTACAAGGATTTCTCCGGCGTAAAATTGCCAACCAGGATCGTGCAAAAGGAAGGCGGGTTCCCCGTATTGGACCTTACCGTGACCACAGCTAGTCCGAACCCCGCGGTCGCCATCAAAGTGCCGGATGCGGCCAAGGTTGCGCCTGCTCCGTTGAGCGTGGCAACCCAACCGCTTGGCGATGGCGTTTGGATTCTCCGGGCCGGCACGCAAAGCCTGGCCGTGGAATTCAAGGACTACGTTGCGATCATTGATGGAGCAGGAAACGAGGCACGCTCCCTGGGGGTGATCGCGGAAACCAGGAAGCTGGTTCCCAACAAACCGATTCGGTATGTGATCAATACCCACCATCATTTGGATCACTCGGGCGGCCTGCGCACCTTCGTCGCGGAGGGAGCAACGATTGTCACCGCAGCCGAAAATAAGCCCTACTTCGAAAAGATTTTCCGGCTGCCCCACAACCTTGATCCCGATGAACTTGCCAGGAATCCCCGGCCGGCCAGGTTTGCGACGGTCAATGAGATGTACGTCCTGAGCGACGGCAATCAATCAATCGAACTCTATCGCCTGCACGACGACAAGTACCCGGATCATTGGAATTCTCATGCGCCCGACATGCTGATCGCCTACCTGCCAAGACAGAAAATTCTAGCGGAAGCCGATTTCTACAATCCAGCCGCTCCCGTTCCTGCGAATGTCCCGGTCGCCACGATCAATCTGATTGGCAACAAGGAGGATCTCGCCCAGAACCTCCAGCGGCTCAAACTGGACGTGCAGAGAATCGTGCCGATGCATTACAACAATGGCGCGGTTCCCTACGAGCAGCTGCAGACGGAAATTCAAATCGAGCGGGAGCAGTTGGCGCAATTCGAAAAAGACGCCAATTCCCGAATCGCCGGTCGCTGATGGCCTTCCGGCTAGACAGCAATTTCAGATCGAAATAGTGTCAGGCTTCCTGCGACTACTGAGGGCGGAACGGCCAGTTGGTTAGACTGCCGCCCCGCCCGCCATTGCTTCGGGAGAGAACTTCTCGCTTACTGTTCAGACCCGCCGGAGGCGGATCGTGAAATTGGACGGTCCGACTTTGCGAAGTCCGCCGACGACTCACCGGTCGAAGAGATATCCTCCGCGCCGGTTCGGGTCACGATTTCCTTCGCCTTCTTGACCCAATCGGAATTATCGCAGTGGACAGACAGCAGGATGCCGCCCCTGGAGACGCGGCCCTCATAGCGTTTGGCTTCGTATTCGGGGAAGCCCGCTCCGATCAGCGCGCCGGCCAGGCCGCCAACGGCGCCGCCCGCACCCACGCCTGCCAGCGCCGCCACAATCGGTCCCGCGGCGAGCAAAGGACCGATTCCCGGAATCGCAATCGTGCCGATACCTGCGAGCAGGCCCAGGGTTCCGCCGATCACAGCTCCCGAGCCTGCGCCCGCTGCTGTGCCTTCGGGGGCCTTCGTGGCCTTTCTGGTTCCGATGTCCTTCGAGCCAAGATTTTCTGGTAGCAGGACGGAGATATCCTCAACGCGAAAACCGCCGCGCCTCAATTCGTCGATGGCGTCCTCCGCGGCCGAACGACTCGCATAAATTCCGAACACTGCGGTATTTTTTCCCATGGCATCCTCCATGCACTTGATTAATTTTTGATGTTTGCTGCTTCCGACGTTACTGCTTGATGCTTACTGCTTCGCGCCAGGTGCGATTTCGATTCCGCCGCCTGGCGCTTTCTCCAGCGACCTTGGCCTCTGCTTGTTTTATTCCTCTTCGGACCGCACGGGCCGCTTCAACCTGGTTTTTCGTTTCGCGCGATGATCTTGACGCTGCGGGCGTCGGTCAAAGGGCCCTTGCTGCTCAGACTCTTAGCGCTCCCAGAAGATAAAGGATCAGGACGATCACCAGGACGGTCCCTAGAATCCCCATTCCCCCTCCGGTGCCCCATCGCGAATAGCCGTAGTAGCCCCCACCGCCCCCGAGCAAAAGCACTAACACGATGATAAGGAGTAACAGCATGTCATTCCCTCCGACGCGGTTTTCCCTGCACCAACCGCTGCGCCCCAGACGATAAGTCCTCTACGCAGCCGGGCCAATCGGACAAAACCCCTAAGAATCGCGGCGATTCGTACTAGTCCATCGCTCTTCCGCCCGTTTCAGCTGCGCAAAATACAGCATCCCGCAAGGAAATCTCTTGCCTTTTCTGTAAGCGCGGCAAAAAGGTGTTTCCTAAGGCTCCCAGGGCCAGGGGGATCGATTGCAAAGGCCGTTGATACGGGCGCAGAACACGATTGCCTGTTATCACAAATACTCTCCGCACGCATCCGGCGGGGATATGTCGGAATTTGTTTGAAGGGCATCTAACTTGATAGGAAGACGGTTACTCACACGCGTCGGATGTAGCGCGAAAAAGGAGACGAGATGAAATCCACTGCCGTTCTTGGTGTCGTCCTGGCCTTGCTTGGTGTCATTGCCCTGGCCTATCAGGGCTTCACCTATACCACTCGAAAAAAGGCTGTGGACATCGGTTCACTTCAGATTACGACCGAAGATAAGCACACCGTTCCCCTTCCGCCCATCATTGGTGTGGCCGCCATTGTCGGCGGACTCATCCTGATCGTCGCCGGCAACAAAGGCGCCCACGCCAGCTAGGCGGGTTGCGGCTTACTCGACGATGAAGTCACTCGGGATGATGAACTGCTCTGGCGTCTGGCCCATCTTTCGCGTAGCCAAAAGATGAGGTGATACGTTACGAGCGGGGTGGCTCATCTTTTGCGCACCAAAAGGTGGGGGGGATCGGGCGGGTGCCGCACCCTTTGACCTGTAAGGATGCGGGGTTTAACTTTTCCAAATCGCAGCGAAGGGGCGCTAGCGCGCCTCGTTCACAAACGCCTGACGAATCTAAAGTAGAAAGCCGCGAACACCAGCACAATGCCAATATTCACCGTCAACCGTCCCCAGAATCGGTTTCGGAAGAACGCGAGATCCACACCGACGATGACGGCAGCCATCGCCACCACGTAAAACACGCTAGCTAGTCTGCCCATTCGAGCTCTCGCCTCTTGATTGGATCTTATGGGATCAGCCTACTAGTACAGCATTGGCGCGGCAAGGCCGCTTATTTTTCAAACTGACCCACTACCGCCACCCTACTGGAGATCCTCGGATCGATGGATTTTAGAGCCTTTAGTTTTTGGAACATTGCATCCCAGGTACAAAATTGACATGAATTTGGAAACAAAAGACGTATGTTTGTCTCCAGTTCTGACTCCGAAGAGACTTTTCACCCCCTGTACCTCGACTGTACCAACAGACCACTTCCCACAAATTCCACAGGCGAATAAAATGTATCCATACTCGCGCGATTCGAGCGGTCGGCAGCACTCTGCCCGAAGCGAAAGTCACCGGTAAGGGAACTCGCGCCTGCCCGCCGTGGCGGGCGGTAAGCGCGTTAGAAAGTGACGCGGTAAATAAAATAACAGGAGGTTTCGTGCCTGCGCCTTTGGCTGTCATTCTGAGCGGAGCCTGCCTGCGAAGCGGGTAGCGGAGAGAAGAATCTCTCCTCGCTTTTTCTGCAGCCTTTCAGGTGAAGTTTCCGGCAAGTAAAGCAAGACCCAGCCCCGGAGGGGCGGCATAACGTAGCCCAGCGCGTAAGCGGTGGGAATCGATCGAGAGAAGAGACAAGGCCCGTAGGGCCGGCACAAATGGAACCCGTACAATGTGCACAAAAATGCAGCACGAAGTGCGACTAACTACCTTTAGAATGAACACTTACAAGAAAATGCGCCCGTAACTAGCTTTAGAATGAACACATACGAAAACAAAGGACTTAAAGTACCTTTAGAATGAACACTTACAGAAAAAGGGGGGTAGGGGGTAGTGCCTGGAGAGTTACCCCTCCGGAGTTTTTGTAGCTCAGGGCGCACCGCCGGGGCTTTCGCCCTGTAGCGCCGCCCTTTTTGACGGCATATCCCGGCAACCAGGCCCCGGGGACCAGGCCACGAGCTTATAGCCGCAACAACCGCATCGCATTCCCTTTCAATATCCGGTCGCGGTCCGCGGCCGGCAGCTTGAACTGGTCCAGCACCGCGCTCGGATATTCGATGTCTTTCGCGGCGAAGTTATCCGTGCCGACCACAATGCGGTCGGACCCGACCAGCCCCATGAGGAAGCGGAACGCCTCCGGGTAATAAATCAGGTAGTCGTAATGGAACCGGCGCAGGTAGTCGCGGAAAGGACGTTGGATGGTGGTGCTGTGGTCCGTCATGTGAAAAAGGAAATGCTCCACCCGCCCTGCAAGGTAGGGGAAGGCGCCGCCCGCATGCGGCAGAACCATTTGCAGGTTCGGATATTTGTCCAGCGTGCCGGTATAGATGAACTTGCTCGCCAGAAAAGCATGTTCAATGGGAGCGTCGATCCCAGCGGCCAGCGGAGGAGGCCCGGCCGTCCTGTCGCCGCCGAACGTGTTGGGCACGCCATCCAACTGGTGGAAGATGATTGGCAGGTTCAATGCCTCGATGCGCGCCAGGACCGGCGCAAACCCCGGATCGAATATGTAATCGCGCTTTTCGAGCGAATCCGGCAGGTGGACCGCCCGCATGCCGGGTTGTCCGGCGATGCGGTTCAGCTCCTTCAGTGCGAGCTCGGGGTCGCGAATCGGCAGCTCGGCGGCGATGACAAAGCGGTCGGGATATTTCTGGTGGACCTGCACGCCCGTATCATTAATGACCTGGGCAAGATGCGCTCCCTGTTGCGCCGAAACCCTTTGCCAGGGCATTGCGCCTGAGAGCGTCAGGCAATGCATCAGGTCGCCATGGTCGTCCATCCATTGCCGCCGCTTGTCGAGGTCGTAATCGAGCGGATAGGGATTGGCGAGGGGCTGACCAATGGCGGCGAGCGCCTTGTTGTAGGGTTCCGGAGACCAGTGCGCGTGCATGTCGATCGCTTCCGGCTTGCCCGCTTTGCCGTTCGCGGGTTTCGCCGCCCACCACGGCACTCCCTGCGCCGCCGGAGCCTGTGCCGGCGTGGAGCTCGGCCACAGAGCGGTCATCGCACTCGCCAATGTCGCGGCGCCGGCGGCGCCGGCGCCCAACTTGATGAAGTCACGCCGCCGAATCGCGGATTGTTGATCTTTCTCTTTCATGATTCCCTTCCTTTGCAAAGTCGACGCGTAAACCAGCCGCGCGAATTGCTGTCGTTACCGTTGTTGCCCCTGCGCGGGCGCCGCAGCAGGTTGCTGTGGCTGCACAAGCGGAGGCTGCGGTCCAATCACCTTCACGATTGCCTGATAGGCGCACTGCTCGTCCGCATTCCCGCCACCCACTCCGACGGCGCCAATCAGTTGATCGTCCGACACGATCGGCAAACCGCCGCCCACGAAGTAATAGTCGAGGCCCTCTTCCTTGCCCAGTTCCAGCCGAATCAGCCGTCCATCAACCGTGTTGAAGCGCTGCGCGACGGCGGCCGACGATGACCGCGCGTACAGCGCCGTCTTGGCCTTCATCAGCGCCGTCTCCGCGCCAATCGGCACGACTCCGTCCATCTGGTGGGAATCGATGATCTGGCCCGTCGGCGAGAGGACAAAGATGGCGATCGATACGTTTCCCGGCTGGACCTTCTGCCACTCCACGCATGCGTCCACGATGGCCCGGGCGGCGTCGGCGTTGATGACCGCCTTCATTAACGTGCGCTTGGCAACGTCAGCCGATACCGTCACCTTGTTGAACGGAGCGGGTGTCGCGCCCTGCGCCCAGCCGGTGCCGCTGCCAACCGCCATCGCCGCCACAGCCGCCACCACGCAAAACAACTGCCTCTGCTTCGTCATATTGGTTTCCTCCTCATTCCACGCGGAAGTTCCATCGGAGATTTCCCGGAAGTCGCGACTCTATATCGCGCAGCCCCACTTCGCAAGGAATCAACTCGGATTCCAGGTCGTTATCGGGTGGGTTGCTGCCTGTGTCGGGTGTGGGAATTTACTGCACGCACTTGAAGCTTGTGGCGGCATTCTTGTCGCCGGAACCTTCATAGCGGGGCCAGGCCGGGTATACGCACAACGGGCGCGTGCGGCCATTGTTACCGGGATTACCGTCGGTTGCGGTCAAGGTGGCTGGCGCGATTCCCTTGTCGACCCACGCGTCGAGGGCGCCCAGGGAATCGAATTTCGCGTCGAACACGCCGTTTCCGTGGCCGAAGCCCGGGATGTAGTAAAAGCGCGCGAACGAGTCCAGCGCCGGCTGCCCGAACTTCGCGACCAGCCGGTGGTAATAGTCCAGCGTGTTGTAGGGCGTGATGGAATCGTCGATCGCACCAACCATCAGGAGGAGCTTGCCTCCTTTGCTCATGAACTGGCTGAGGTCGACGCTGTTGGTATCGATGATGCCGGATAACTCGGTGATCCGCGCGGCCCATGCATTGGGATCGAAGGTCAGGCTGTCGAGCGTGGGGTTTTTCGTGATGAGATAGCGAATCGTTCCATCCGATGGTTTGTACTGGAAGGCGTCGCCGTTAGCGGGCGGGATCGAAGGCCTGGGCTTGTCGCCCAGGGTGTTGGCGAGAAACGTCGCGCCCTCGAGAATCGGCCATTTCGGATACGTGGTCAGCCCGGCATCGATGGGAAAGGCCAGGCTGAATGGCGAATTGAGCGCCTGCACCGCGTCGATTTGCGCGTCCGACAGGCAGGCGTCACCAGCATCGGCGCCGCCCGGACAACGCAATTTCGTCTTCACGGTGTCGATGGTGAACGCCTTGTTGCAGGCCGCCACGTTGCTGATGATTCCATCCTCGATGCCGTCGAGCGCGTCGCAGGCTGCGTACACCGCGGCGACCAGCGTCTTGACCTTCTTCGGATTGATCCACGCCGCTCCATCCTTCGCGTAAATCGCTTTCGCGAAGTAGTTGGCCCCGAGATGCATCAGCGTGAGGTCATAGGCGGGATACTGAGCGACGACGCCGTCGAAATCGGCGGGATATTTCTGGGCCGCAATGAGCGCCTCGTGCCCGCCCTGGGAGCCGCCAATCAAATAGGAATGGCGTGGCAGCGAGCCATAGTACTGCTTCATCAGAAACATGGCCGCCTCATGCGTCTTCTTGATCTGCAGCCGCCCGAAGTTCGCCAGAGCTTCATCGTTCAGTCCGAACCTGCCGTCGAAGCCGTTCCCTTCGTGGCCGGAATCGCTGCCCAAGGTGACGTAGCCCTGCGCGAGCGGCGTTGGCGAAGACGCGACCTGGTTTGACGCGCCGCCAAGGTCGGTGACGAGTGAGCCGTCGTTGCCGCCGCCTCCCATTTGCAGCGAACGGTTGTTCCAGTTGTCGGGCAGGTTCACTTCAAAGTGGATATCGGGCGCCGTCACGTCCACCGGCCGGATGGAGCCCAGAACTTTGCAAAACTCGCCGTTGCGATTGCCTGAATCCGCGGCCTTGACCAGCGATGACGACACAATGACGGCTCCATTGGTTGGCAGCGCGATCGACGCAGAGGGGATCGTCATTCCCTGAAGGGCCTGGCAGCGGCGCGCCGCCGGCGCGGGCGGGGCGGCATTTTGCGCGAACAGCTTGCATTCCGATTGCAGACACGCCAGGCAAACGATCAATACAAACAGGCCGTGCGTCATTTTCCGCTTCATTGGTTCTCCTGGTGAGGCGCAGCAGCGCCCGCCGGAGCGGCTGCTTTCTTGATGTTGGAAGGTACGGGAAAAACCACGTAGGGATTATTGGCGTCCCAGGTTTTCACTCGGATATCCATTACGGGGCGGCCAGCCTGCTTCCTCACGATGTGCGCCGGCGATTTGATGTCCGTCGCGATTTCGCCGTGATCGGCGTAATCCGAGTACTCGGACTCGGTATTCAGCGCCGGATCGCCGGACTTGGTTTCCACCCTGGTAATGAAGTTGTTGGCGTCCAAGGTAGCCTTAACGGTGACGCCCGAAAGCGGCCCACTCAGTGGAAAAGTAAGGACCGTGGCCCCGTCAGCCGTTGAAACAATGGTCTTGTCGCCCGCCGCGATCGCCGCCTTCACCACGCCATACGGGAGGGTCCAGAGCTGCAAAATGCGATCCTTGGCCGCCGAAACCTGGGGAGTTGCCGTGCCCTTGCCCGGAACCAGGCCGGCGCCGAGTTCGGACTCATCCCAGGCATAATCTTCGCGCACTGTCTGGATCGTGTGCGCCCCGCTTCGAACGGTTTGCACGCGCATTCCGGGCGGATTATAGGCAAGCTCGACGTCATATTCGGCCGGAACGGGCTGGCCGGCGGTGTAGCTCGTTCCCGTGGCCTTAAATTCCATCGTGTTGATCACATCAATGCCGGGCAGGCGCGTGTTCCCTCCCCCGATATCCGACCAGCGAACCATGCCCAGCGCGTCAGCCGCGCCTCGAAGAATTTTGGCGCGATCGGCTGTGCCGCTCGCTGTGGTGGATGGCACTACCGGGCTCGGGGCCGATTTCGCCTGTGCCGCAGCGCGCGTCGCAAAGCCCGCGATTGCCATCGCGCAGCACAGGAACGTCGTGGATCGGCTTACGGACATATCGTCTCCAACATTAGTGATGTTCCTTCGTGACGATGTGGCCCAGGTCGCGTTCGCTGCAGGGATCGGATTCGGGCAGCGTGGCATTGGGGTTGGCATTCAACACTGCGACCCGCGGGGTTGTCGTCCAGGGCTCCAGCAGGACTTGCGGATCCTCGACGGTCGCTGTCCAGGTCAGCGTGTTTCCGTCACGGTGGAAGCGCTCGATCACGTGCATGTCTTCGCTGTGAAAATAGCCGCCGATCTGGTCAAACCACGTACTGCTGTTAAAGCCCCAGCTGTCCACGACCAGCGTATCTCCCTCCCAGTGGCCGATGCTCTCGCCGGTGTAGGTCCCGTCCAGATCCGTGAGCGGAGTATGTTTGTGGCCGTCGAGCGGGATCATGCGATACATCGTCTGTGTGGCGATCAAGCCACCCTGGCCGGGGTAGATGAACATGACGTGGTTCGGTTCCTGCCCGATATATGAGGGGATGCCGCCGCGAGGAATGCCCGCGGGCATGCAATTATTTGTCGGATCCTCGTCATTCGCATTGGCATCGAGCTGCCTTACCATCTGCCAGTACTCGGGCTTGTAAATTGGTCGGTTCGCCCCTGAGCGGCGCAGCAACGCCGCCGCGCGTTCGTCCTCTTCATTGTTCAACGGCCGGTTGGTGTTGCGCGGAAATGTAGTAATCTTCGCGCCGCTGAAAATATCGTGGGCGGAGGTTGGGCTGTCGACGGATATGCCGTTGTTGGCCATCTGGTTCGGCACGCCATTCAGGTTATCTCCGATGCCATTCCACACACCGGTCAAATCCGGATGGCCGTCCGCGGTGCGCGGCGTTGTGCCAGAGGGCCGGGGCGGGGCGTTGTCGGTCCTCCGCTGCGGTGGAGGGGCCTGCGCGGGTGCAACCACTGAACACAGACAAGCAGCGATACCGGCCGCAAGCGCCCTGCGAATCAAAGACGGCATCTTGACCCTCCGCCGCTCAATTTCCATTTGGGTCCGGGGTGAACTTGAACTCGCGGCCGTCAGCTATTTTCAACTCCCTAAGGTAACCGGTATTCGACCCGTCCTTGGCCGCCATGGCGGTGACGGTTACTTCATCCCCCGGCTTCAGGCCGCCACGATCAGCCCTGCTCAAGCCGGCCCTGCGAAGCAATGCGAGGGCGCCCAATTCGAAGGCCCACTTTTGCACGTTGCCGTCGGCATCTTTTACGTTCACGGTGAGGTAGGAATGAGGGTTGATCCATTCGATCTTGGCAACGGTTCCTGAAACGGTGACCATTTTCTTGATATCGAACTCCGCCTGCACCGAGTGGTGCGCCGATGCCGGTCCGGCTGAGACCAGACCAACAAAAGACGCGCAAAAAAGCAGCGGAATAAAACGCCTCATTGTTCGCTCCTTCGGATTCGTGGGACGCATTCCTCTGCGCGTTCGAAATGCCCTTCACATTGCAAGAGACGGCTTCGACCGGGATTTTACATCGGGATTATACGCCTGCCAGCTATTCTTTTCGCTGCATCTTGCTGCTCGCCGTGTGTCTTCTTTTGCGCCCTGCGGCAACGGGCCTTGGTACGCTTCTTTAGCCTGGCGATCACTAAATTATTGCGTCGAGGGGGCGGAAGAACGTGTAGGATACGCGGGGTTGGAGCCCCAATTGGGATTCCCGGCCAAGGAGAGGCCCGGGCCATTCGGGCGCAAGGGAGGCATACGAAAATGACCAAGTTGGCGAACGCGGTTCTTCTCATGACTCTGCTGGCTGGCGCGGCCCATGCGCAGACCAATGCCGGCGAACAGAAACCCGATCCCAACCTTCCCTTCACCACAACGCAGGTGGCGACTCTCGATCTGCCGTGGCGCATCGCGTTCCTGCCCGATGGCCGCATGCTGATCACCGAAAAGGTTGGCCGCGTCGATCTGGTCACGCCGCAAGGCGCCAAGACCGAAGTTGCCGGCGTCCCGCCCGCCTATTATCAGGGGCAGAACGGCATGCTCGGCGTATTCCTCTCGCCCCATTACGCCACTGACCACAATGTTTATCTCACATACGTCGAACCGGGTGATTATGGCGGCGGCCTGGCGCTGGGGCGCGCCCAGCTTATGCTGGACGGCGACAAGGCCAGGCTGGCCGGATTCCAGGTGCTGTGGCGCCAGATGCCCCGGGGCAAGGGCGGTCAGGCGGGCGCGCAGATCGCCTTCTCGCCGGACGGCAATTACCTCTTTCTCGCCGTGGGCGACCGCCAGCGCATGACCCCTGCCCAGGATCCCAACGAGCCAGTCGGCAAGATCCTGCGGCTGACACTCGACGGCAAGCCCGCGCCCGGCAATCCCTGGGAGGGCAAAACCGGCGCCGCCACCATTCCCTTGATCGATCCGCCGGCCGATACCGAAAAGGCCAAGACCGCACCGGTGGTCAGCAACTATACATTCCCCGGGCCCAACCTCACGCCGGCCGAAACCTGGACCAGCGGCCACCGCACGCCCTACGGCCTCGCCTTCGGCCCCGATGGCCGGCTCTGGGAAGTTGAGCACGGCCCGCGGGGCGGCGACGAGCTGAACCTGATCGAGCGTGGCAAAAATTACGGCTGGCCACTGGTCTCCTATGGCCAGAATTACAACGGCGTGCCAATTCCCAGCCCCGATACGCGGCCTGACCTCGCCAAGCCAGTGATTTATTGGACGCCGGTGATCGCGCCGGGCAACCTCATGTTCTACAACGGCAGCGCCTTCCCTCAGTGGAATGGCAACGCCCTGGTCAGCGGACTGGTCACCAACGCGATCGTCCGCATCACGTTTGACGGCAAGGGCGGCGCCACCGCGGTCCAGCGTTGGAACGTCGGCGTCCGCGTCCGTGATATCGAAGAGGCCCCGGACGGGTCCCTTTGGATGCTGCAAGACGACGATTCCGGCGGTCTGTTCCACCTCACGCCGAAATAGATCGGTCCATGTTGTATCGGCAATTCGGTCAGTGCGTCAGACACGCGGACCGACATTGGGCGGAACGAATGAAAACGCCACCGCCATTTTCGATTGTACTGGCTTCCCGTCCAGGTGAGCCGGCCGGAATTTCCATTGCTGGATGGAACTCTCCGCAGGTTCGGTCAACGATGGAATACCGCGTACCACGCGCACAGCCGTGATCTCGCCCTTATCGCCGAGCGAGATCTCCAGCACGACCGTGCCCGAGGCGATGCTCTGCAGGGGATAGATTGCCTCGACCGTGCTGACCACCGCCGGTGGATCATACGGCGATGATTCGGCTTTCTTCTCTTGAGCCGCTCCGAGGCCGGCGACTAATCCTATGAAACAAATGAATACCAAGAGTGAACGCATGATCGAGTTCCTCCTTCTCATCTGATGGCTCAACGATACACAAGGGCCCGCCACCCGCGACGCGGTAAAATTGCGTGCGATAGATGCGGGTCTTCAGATGCGGGGGGCAGCCTCCGTGCCAGGCTCGGGCGTCACACCCAGGGGCAGGCCACAAACCGTCCCTCTTTGAATTCCAACAGAGGCACGGCATCCGCGCACGTAGGCCTCGCAATCGGGCAGCGCGTCCGAAACGCGCAGCCGGATGGCTTGTTGATCGGGTTGGGAACGTCGCCGGTCAGCCGGATCCGCCGGTCCCGCGCCCCCTCCGGATCAGGACGCGGCACCGCGGAGAGCAGCGCGCGCGAGTAGGGATGCATTGGCTTGCGGTAGATCGATTCCGCCGGCCCAATCTCCACGACGTTACCCAGGTACATCACGGCAATCCGGTCGGAAATGTGACGCACCACGGAGAGGTCGTGGGCAATAAACAGATACGACAGGCCGAACTCATCCTGCAGATCCTGCATCAGGTTGACCACCTGCGCCTGAATCGAAACGTCCAGTGCGCTAACCGGTTCGTCGGCGATCACAATTTTTGGATTGGTCGCCAGCGCCCGCGCGATGCCAATGCGCTGCCGCTGCCCGCCGGAAAATTCGTGCGGGTAGCGATTCATCTGCTCCTGCGTGAATCCCACCTTGCCCAGCAGCCAGGCCACGCGGTCCCTCCGCTCCGCCCCGGTCATTTTGGCGTGAATGCGCAGCGGATCTTCCACGATCTGCCCCACCATCATCCGCGGGTTGAGCGACGAATACGGGTCCTGGAAAATCATCTGGATGTCGGGGCGGTACGGCCGCATCTTCTTGCGACTGAGCCGCGCCAGGTCCACCGTGTCCTGCCCGTGGTGATAAAGCACGCTGCCGGACACCTCCACGCCGTACACCATTGTGCGCAAGATGTTGACGATCGCGCGCCCCACCGTGCTCTTGCCGCATCCTGACTCGCCCACCAGTCCGAGCGTTTCGCCCTGCTCCAGGTCGAAGCTGACACCATCCACCGCCTTCACTTCGGCGATCTTTCGCGCAAACACACCTCCGGTCACCGCAAAGTTCACGCGCAGACTCTGCACCTCGAGAATCTTTCCTCGACCGTTCACGGATTCACCAGATGGCAACGCACCCAATGCCCCGGGGAGGTTTGGATCAGCTTGGGCTCTTCCACGATGCACCGGTCAAAACGCTCGCTGCAACGAGTCTCGAATTTGCAGCCCTTCGGCAGGTCGAGAATGCTCGGCACATTGCCGGGAATCGCCGGCAGCCGTTTGCGGAGGTCGCCATCCACCGCGGGCAGAGAAGCCAGCAGGCCGCGTGTGTAGGGGTGCAGCGGATTTTTGAACAACTCGATGACCGGAGCCACTTCCTGAATTTTTCCGCCATACATCACGATCACGCGCTGGCAGGTTTCCGCCACCACCGCGAGGTTGTGCGTGATCAGCAGGATTGCCGCGCCCTGCCGCTCGTCCTTGATACGCAGCATCAGCTCCAGAATCTGCGCCTGGATGGTCACGTCGAGAGCGGTCGTCGGCTCGTCAGCGATCAGCAGCGAGGGGTTGCAAGCCAGCGCCATGGCGATCATCACGCGCTGCCGCATGCCGCCGGAAAACTGCTGCGGATAGTCGCTCATGCGCGACGGTGGATCGGGAATGCCCACGAGCTCAAGCATCGCCACCGACCGCTTGAACGCCTCCGCCTTGGACACGCGCTCGTGCGTCAGCACCGCCTCCATAAGCTGCATGCCGATGGTGAACACCGGATTGAGCGAGGTCATCGGCTCCTGGAAGATCATGCTGATCTCTTTGCCGCGCAGCGCCCGGATCTCGTCCCATGCAAGCTTCAGCAGGTCGCGGTCCTTGAACAGGATGGACCCGTCCACAATCTTCCCTGGCGGATCAGGAATCAGCCGCAGGATGCTGAGGGCGGTCACGCTCTTGCCGGAGCCCGATTCGCCGACGAGGCCAAGTACTTCGCCGGGAAAAATATCGAAGCTCACCCCGTCCACGGCCTTGGCGGTGCCCGCTTCGGTGTGGAAATAGGTCTTGAGGTTCCTGACCTGCAGAAGGGGAGTGGGGCTCACCGCAGCCTCGAATACTCTTTGGGATCGAACGCTTCGCGGACGGCCTCGCCGATGAAGACAATCAGAAGCAATGTGACGAACATCGCGGCGAGAGGAAAAAAGACCAGCCACCACTTCGTCAGATTCTGCACTCCCTGATCAATCAACTCGCCCCAGCTTGGCGTGGGAGCGGGCAGGCCGAAGCCCAGGAAATCCAGCGCCACCAGGGCCGCGATGTTCGCGACGACCATGAACGGCGCGAAGGATACGACGGGCGTTAGCGCGTTGGGCAGGATGTGCTTGAAGATGATGGCGCGGTCGTTGGCGCCCATGGCGATGGCGGCGCCCACATAATCCTTGGTTTTCTCGCGGTAAAATTCGCCGCGCACATAGTAGGTGATGCCCATCCAGTCGAACGCAGTCAGAATGAAAATCAGCAGCCAGAACGAGGGCTGCAACACCAAATTTTTACCGGGAAGATAAACCGGCACGACAATCGAGCTGACGATAATGATCGTGTAGAGAAACGGCAGCGACGACCATATTTCGATGGCGCGCTGACCGAGGATATCCACCTTGCCGCCGAAGTATCCCAGCGTCGCGCCGACGGCAACGCCAATGCCGAGGCTGATTCCCAACACCAGCAATGCAAAGGAGAGCGACACGTTGAAGCCGTAGGCCAGCCGCGCAAAGATGTCCCTGCCGCGGTCATCGGTGCCGAAGATGTGCTGCCGCGAGGGAGGATTCGGGGGAGCGCCGGGCAGATCAAACAGCGACTCCGTGGGGCTGTAGGGATACGGCGAAAGGAGCACCCAATCGCCCTTTTTCTCGTCACGCAACGTTTGCGCGAGGTCGCGGTAGTTGGGTTCACCGACACTCTGCTGACCAAAGGTCACGGCCGGGTAGTAGCGCACGATGGGAAAATAAAACTGGCCTTGGTAGCGAACGATCAAGGCGCTGCTGCTGATGAGAATGGGCAGAAAAAACGAGATGATGTAGGCGGTGAGCAAAATCACAAATGCGTAGTAGCCGCGCTTGATCGTGCGAAACTTGCGCACGCGCTTGCGAAAGATGGAAACGGAGGGATGCTCCACGGGAATTTCCGCCTGCGGATTCCGGAGTGTCGCTTCGATGGGGGGCGGCGGATCGACGGGGAGTGTCACTTAAATCGAATCCTTGGGTCCACGACCACGTAGATCATGTCGGAGAGGATGTTGCCCACCAGCAGCAGCAGGCTCGATATCACGAGGATGCCCAGCGCCACCGGATAGTCGCGCTGCACAATTGAGGTGTAGCCGAGATAACCCATGCC
>Ga0207150_1076_pt1 | contig 20219 bp, 17 predicted proteins | sample Alteio_BWMinHeat_32_FD_153526 | JGI IMG/M metagenome (GOLD analysis project Ga0207150, IMG submission 153526) | Enriched cells from forest soil in Barre Woods Harvard Forest LTER site, Petersham, Massachusetts, United States -... | ecosystem: Environmental > Terrestrial > Soil > Temperate forest >...
AACTGACACGAACACTGGGACAACGACTTTAAGCGGTAATTTAAGCGGTTCGGGTAATATCACAGAAAATGCCAGCGGCGGTACATTAGCCATTTCAGGCGCAAATAATTCTGGTTATTCTGGCGCAACCACTCTCACAGCTGGCACATTACAAATTGGTGTAGCGACGAATGCACTGGGAACAGGATCGCTTAATTTAAATGGTGGAAATTTACAATCAAGTTTGACGGCAACACTCACAAATAATTTTACACTCGGTGGTAATACTGGAATCAATGGTTCAAATAATTTAACCTTAAGTGGTACAGGTACATTAAACTCTGGTAACACGTTAACTAACACAAATACTACCACAACCACTTTAAGCGGTAATTTAAGCGGTTCGGGTAACATCACAGAAAACACTTCTGGCACTTTAGTGATTTCAGGTGCAAATAATTCTGGTTATTCTGGTACAACTACCCTCACTAATGGCACATTACAAATTGGCGTAGCAACCAATGCTCTGGGAACAGGATCGCTTAATTTAAATGGTGGAAATTTACAATCAAGTTTGACAGCAGCACTCACAAATAATTTTACGCTCGGTGGAAATACTGGAATCAATGGTTCAAATAATTTAACCTTGAGTGGTACAGGCACATTAAATTCTGGCAACACGTTAACTGACACAAATACTACCACAACCACTTTAAGCGGTAATTTAAGCGGTTCGGGTAATATCACAGAAAATGCCAGCGGCGGTACATTAGCCATTTCAGGCGCAAATAATTCTGGTTATTCTGGCGCAACCACTCTCACAGCTGGCACATTACAAATTGGTGTTGCAACGAATGCGCTCGGAACTGGCGCACTGAATTTAAATGGCGGAAATTTACAATCAAGCTTAACGGCAACACTCACTAATAATTTTACGCTCGGTGGTAATACTGGAATCAATGGTTCGAATAATTTAACCTTAAGTGGTACAGGTACAATTAGTTCAGGTGATACTTTAAGTGACACAAACACTGGGACAACGACTTTAAGCGGTAATTTAAGTGGTTCGGGTAATATCACAGAAAACACTTCTGGCACTTTAGTGATTTCAGGTGCAAGTAATTCAGGTTATTCTGGTACAACCACGCTCACCGCTGGCACATTACAAATTGGTGTAGCGACGAATGCACTGGGAACAGGATCGCTTAATTTAAATGGTGGTAATTTACAATCAAGTTTGACAGCAGCACTCACAAATAATTTTACGCTCGGTGGAAATATCACCATCAATGGTTCAAATAATTTAACCTTAAGTGGCACAGGCACATTAAATTCTGGCAACACGTTAACGGATACAAATACTACCACAACCACTTTAAGCGGTAATTTAAGTGGTTCGGGTAACATCACAGAAAACACTTCTGGCACTTTAGTGATTTCAGGTGCAAGTAATTCAGGTTATTCTGGTACAACTACCCTCACTAATGGCACATTACAAATCGGTGTTGCGACGAATGCATTGGGAACAGGATCGCTCAATTTAAATGGTGGTAATTTACAATCAAGTTTAACAGCAGCACTCACAAATAATTTTACGCTCGGTGGAAATACTGGAATCAATGGTTCAAATAATTTAACCTTAAGTGGCACAGGCACATTAAATTCTGGTAACACGTTAACTAACACAAATACTAACACAACGACTTTAAGCGGTAATTTAAGTGGTTCGGGTAATATCACAGAAAACACTTCTGGCACTTTAGTGATTTCTGGTAGCGATAATTCTGGTTATTCTGGCGCAACCACTCTCACAGCTGGCACATTACAAATAGGTGTCGCAACGAATGCACTGGGAACAGGATCGCTCAATTTAAATGGCGGTAATTTACAATCAAGTTTGACGGCAACACTCACAAATAATTTTACGCTCGGTGGAAATACTGGAATCAATGGTTCGAATAATTTAACCTTAAGTGGCACAGGCACATTAAATTCTGGTAACACGTTAACTGACACAAATACTGGCACAACGACTTTAAGCGGTAATTTAAGTGGTTCGGGTAATATCACAGAAAATACTAGCGGCGGTATATTAGCCATTTCAGGTGCGAGTAATTCTGGTTATTCAGGAACAACAACTCTCACCAATGGCACATTACAAATTGGTGTCGCAACGAATGCATTGGGAACAGGATCGCTTAATTTAAATGGTGGAAATTTACAATCAAGTTTGACAGCAGCACTCACAAATAATTTTACGCTCGGTGGTAATACTGGAATCAATGGTTCAAATAATTTAACGTTAAGTGGTACAGGCACATTAAATTCTGGTAACACGTTAACTGACACAAATACTACCACAACCACTTTAAGCGGTAATTTAACTGGTTCGGGTAACATCACAGAAAATGCCAGCGGCGGTACATTAGCCATTTCAGGTACAAGTAATTCTGGTTATTCTGGTACAACTACCCTCACTAATGGCACATTACAAATCGGTGTTGCGACGAATGCATTGGGAACAGGATCGCTCAATTTAAATGGTGGTAATTTACAATCAAGTTTAACAGCAGCACTCACAAATAATTTTACGCTCGGTGGAAATACTGGAATCAATGGTTCAAATAATTTAACCTTAAGTGGCACAGGCACATTAAATTCTGGTAACACGTTAACTAACACAAATACTAACACAACGACTTTAAGCGGTAATTTAAGTGGTTCGGGTAATATCACAGAAAATGCCAGCGGCGGCAATTTAAATATCACTGGAGAGAACACCTTCAGTGGAGCAACTGAAATCCAATTAGGTACTCTGACAATCAATAATTCATCCGCACTTGGAAGCAGTAATATTATTGTTTCCTCTGGTGGATCGCTTAGTTTGAATGGTAATAATTTATCAATCGGAAATTCCATCACAATAAATGGCACCGGCGTCAATAACATAGGCGCGTTAGTTGATAATAGCCCGAGTGGGTCACAGAATTTTTATACAGGTCAAATCACATTGAGCAGCGACAGCAACATAGGCGTTTCATTTATCAACACAGTGCTTACGGTAACAATACCGTTAGCTGGTAATTTTTCAATGACAAAAGTAGGTATCGGTACATTAATTTTGCCGCATTCATCGCAACAAACAAATAATAACACAATAGATCAAACAAACAATAATCCAGAACAACCTCGAACAAACAATACTGTTGACAAAACAAATAATAATGTAATATCCCTTAGTTTAATCAGTCGCAATTTAAATACACAAACGTATTTAAATCAAAAAAATATTATTATAAATTCATCAATAATACCGACATCACATAATGTCATTTCTATTGTAAAAAATACAGACAATAATACCACTTCAATAATGAAGCAAGCTAATAAAACGATTAAACTGTTTTATCAAAATAATAATGATATGATAATGGATAAAAATTTAATTTATTTTATGGAACTCATGCTTGCGATAATGACTATACGATTTGCATTAATTCATACACCAAATTATCTTCAAAATAAAAAATTGATATCTAATATTTTATTTAATATACGCACTTTCCTTATGGATATATTAGGATTTGCTAAATTAATTGCGATGAATCCTACGCATGTATACTGTAAAGAATATGTTTCTAATATTTTGGCTGAATCAAATGAAATTCAAAAAATGATTTCAGAAATTCAAACTGCGAAATCAAAAAATGCAGATAATATATTAAAAATAATTAATTTTAAATTAAGAACCGCATTGACAGGCATCATTGGCTTTACTAATCTTTTACAAAAAGATCCTACAATGCATCTTTATCCTGAAGATTTGGAATATGCTGATAGTATTTTAATTGGAGCAAATAATATTTTGGCATTAGCAAATAAAATTTAATGTTCAGCCTATCAACGTCCGCACTAATAAAAGCTGCTTTGGACGCTTTCCCAGCAAGTCATTTAATCCCCCCACTCCCTACTGTGCACACATTTTTGTGTTCATGTTCACATTTGCTGCTTCGTCGTCTTGAAAAAAATTCGCCTATAATTTCACGAGCTCTCGTCGTCCTGAAATAAATTTCGTCAACGAAATTTGATCACTGTCAAGTTTGTTTCACGAAATTTATATTCAGGATCCATGACTAACCATGTTTGAAAACCTACTGGAGAATTCAATGTGCGCTGCATACGTATACATCATGTCAAATAGAAAAAACGGAACTTTGTATATTGGCTCAACTGTTGATTTAATAAAACGTGTTTGGGAGCATAAAAATCATATTTTTTTGGGTTTTACTGCGAAATATCATTTAACGAAATTAGTTTACTTTGAAGAGCATGAAAATATTATAGATGCAGGGACACATGAAAAACGTTATAAATGTTGGCGTCGAGAATGGAAAATAGCACTTATACAAAGACAAAATCCATCATGGAATGATTTGTATAAAATTATTCGCACATAAAGCATTACTAGCATATTTCAAACGCGATTAGTCATGGATCCTGAATATAAATTTCGTGGAACGAACTTGACAGTGATCAAATTCCGTTGACGAAATTTATTTCAGGACGACGAAAGCGCGTAAAACTATAGACGAATTTTTTCAAGACGACGAAGCAGCAAATGTGAGCATTAACACAAAAATGTGTGCACAGTAGCCTTCACTCCAATGTTTTTTATTGGATGGAAGGGGATTAAAAGCAATGCTGATAATATTTTAATTGGAGCAAATAATATTTTGGCATTAGCAAATAGAATTTAATATTCACTATGTTTCAAAATGATGTCTGAAATAAGATGCGGAAAGGTTGAGACATCGATTGGTTTTTCAATATATTCATTACATCCAGCAGATAACATTTTTTTGCGGTCACCTGGCATGGCATAAGCTGTTAAAGCAACAATAATAATATCCTTATATTTTTCATCTTTTTTAAGCATTTCGGTCAATTGAATTCCGCTATAACCAGGCAGTTGAATATCCATTAAAATAAGCGTTGGATGAATTGTTCTTAATATTTCAAACATTGCTTGACCATCCGATGCTGAATAAATTTGATATTTTTCAAGATCTAGAACAATCTGGATGAGCTTAAGATTAATAGGATTATCTTCAACAATAAGAATCGTTTCGTGACTCATATCATTGGCATCCCTAAAAGATTAAGATAATATATTCTATATTATAACAAATCTTACGATACACGATATATTAAATAAATTCGTTTTGAAATTAATAGAGTAGGATTTTTCGTTTCTCGGAGGTAAACTGCTATGAAAAAATATTTTATCTTTTTATTCATATCGTTTTTTCATATTTCAACCACCTGGTCTTTACCTGCACCAAAATATTTGAGTGTTTATCATTGGAAATATTGTGTTCACACAACCCAGAATGGAACAGCTTATTTCGTCTGTCTGCCTCTCAAAAAGCCTATTGCTTGTCCCTCAGCATCTTGGCAAAAATTAACCCAGAACCATCTGATTGGAAATTGCCCGATTTTATAACAAAAACTGTAGACAAAAAAAAATGATTTTGGCACTATGCCAAGTCACACTCACTTGGCAGGAAAAAAGAATTCATGTTCCGTTGTTATAGATCATTATTACTATCGATAGTATTTATCCTGTGTCTCATAACCAACAACACATATGCCGAGAATCGCCTCCAAGATGTAAATGAATATCATCTTATGGTGTTGGGCGATATTCATTTGGGTGCAAAACAAAAAATGGATACAGCACCTGCAAAAGCACATTCTGATAATGATTTAGACCTGAAAACATTTACCGCATTGTTATCTGATATAGATCAATTAATTTCATTAAAAACGATTTCTCCGAATTCGTTATTAGTCATGGGTGATTCTGTGGACCACTTTGATGGCGACAGACAAACTGGCACACCCTCTGGGCGAGAATCACAATTACGCTTAACGTTTTCAATATTATTACCCACGTTCAAAATGCCTATCTCATACGTTTTTGGTAACAATGATTCCTTACTTGGCGATTATCAACAATATTTTGATATTGAATCCACAGGTCATTCAGCTTATGAAATTGCAAAAAATGCAGGTTGGTCAGGTGGGTTTTCATCTATAAGTAATGATTGTCAATCAACGGACGTGACATTTCCCTGTTTAAATAAAAATACGGAAAGTCAAATGGATGGATATTATTCCGAATATCTCGCTAAAGGTTTGAAACTTGTTGTTTTAAACAGTGTATTATTTGAAGCATCGCATCCTGACACCTATCACGGTAATTATTACAACGGTGAATTAAATTGGTTTAACAAAGAACTTGCTGATGCCTCTAAAAATAGAGATTCTGTTTTAATCGCGATGCACGTTCCGCTTGGTATTAATCTTTATAATAAAACGTCTTTTTGGGAACAAGATGCCTATGATGATTTCACCACCACACTCAATCAATATGCCAATGAAGTCATCGGTATTTTAGTAGCGCATACGCATAACGAAGAAATTCGACTCTTTAAAGATAAAAATAATCATGTCATTCCCATTATTTTTACCGCTGGTTTATCAACTTCACACGGAAATGCACCTTCATTTAAATATTTGACAATTCATCGTGATCAAAATAGTAAATGGATCTTAGATAGTTATAAAACCTACTATTACACAAACAATCAATTTAATTTTCTGTATGACTTTACTTCAACCTATTGTAATGGACTATCGACAATTGCAAATTGTCTTGATGATTATTTGACACAAAAAAAATTGAGTTCGTTGCTTACAATCATGAATCAATTTTACACGGCAGGAAATCCTAATAATCACAGCGGTGCGCATGATACAGATGCCAATGATTTGATCGTAAATTAGATTTGTCTTGGCCAAACAATGACAGAACTCATTGAAATTCCACTCGATGATATTGACGATCCTGCGAAAGAAGAAAAATCTCAGCATGACAATGCGGTTAAGAATTCCACTCATCATGGACAAATAATCCTTGAGACACTTTTTTATTTTTCATTAACTATTCCCGTAACACTGCTGACCGTGATCATGGTACTGGCTTCGGGAAATCCCAAGATTTTTGAATCTATCCAATCACCGTATGATTTCTGGGTATTACTAAAAGACAGCACAATCACAAATAAAATTCTTGCCATTTTATTTGCTTACGGTACAACAAGGGCACAATTGATCCTGCGTCAGACTTATTTTAAAAAATCAGTTGAAAAATTATTAGCGCTTATTAAAAATGATTGGAACGCTATTCAAGCGTTTTGCCTGCCGTTTCTTCCACGATTTGATACACCAAAATTTGATTCACTGCTACTAGAAAATGTTTGTGCTGCACTTTCATTCATGACAGCGCTAATCTTTGGATCACTGGGCGCTAAAGGAATGCGTTTTTTAGGCGAAATAGCTGAAATTCTCGGATTTAGCATCAGTCTTATGAATGTTTTTATCTTACGATATGCTGGAACCGCCGCATTGCGAACCATATTATTTGATGATGATTATAAACTGAAACACTATTTTTCATCGATATTACTCAGATTACCTGAACAAGCTTATCCAGAGCCCGAAACAATTTTAGATGATAATATTATTAGCGCGCTTACACGCTATCTCACACACGCAGAAACAGCATTTGATACACTACCTCCAATACGCACGCATAATATTCTTTATCATTCAGTCAATACAACAAGTGACCTGATGGGCGTCGTGTCAACAGTCATGCTCAATTTTGCGCTGATACCCTCTGCTGTGGATGGTTTTAATTTATTAACAGGTTCACATATCGGCGTTGAAGCAGATTATCATGATGGTTGGTCATTTTTGACGAGTACTCCACTCAATCTTCTTACGCTGATCTTTTATATTCGCGCCAATATGAGTTTACTATTCGAATTTTTACGTACTGGGCTGCTGATTGAAGAAAATATTCGTCATGCTGAATGGTTAAACGTGTTTCGATTGTTAGCTAAAACACTTCTTAACGGTCTGGAATCGTATATGGCGGCTTATGCCTTCCAAGCAGTTATCAATCTGAATAAACAAGAAGGTGATTTTTCGTATCTCGGCATTCTTTCGGAAATTCTGCCGGTGTTTGCAGGAATAATAAATACTTTTATGCTTTGGGATCATGCGCAATTCAATTTGAATAATGTCGAATACTTTTCCGATGAAACTGAATCACTACAAAAAATTAATCATAAAGAAGCTGCTTTTCTACTGCGTCAACAGGATACAGATATTTCACAATTCAAAGACGGATTTGTTTTTACTTTATGGGGTGCATCACGTCGAAAAGAAAATGATTTACCGGAACGGGAACAATCTCTTTCACCCTGTATTAATTAACGCGTCGATTTTTCTGATTCGAGCTTATAACGATGCAATGCCATTTCAACAGCAATACTCAAATCACGAAAATTAAATGGTTTTGTAATATAGCCGTAAGGATAAGCTAACTTCGCTTGAGCAATAGTATTCACGTCGCTGTAAGCCGTCAGAAAAATAATGGGAATTCCATGACGATGGTAAATAACATCTGCGGCTTCAGTTCCTTTCATTACTCCATGCAATGAAACATCCATCAATATCAAATCAGGCGCTAATGCTTCAGCCAGTTCAATCGCTTTTTCAGCTAAATCACAAATACCGACGACTTCATAGCCTCGATTTTCCAAATTCACCTGCAAATCCATTGCAGTGATATATTCATCTTCAACAATCAGTATCTTGTCTGTCATGATTAAAATACCTATTCAAGATATTATTATATAACAACATGAAAGATATAAAAAAAATTAATAATATTCATAGAGCTAGCGACTGATTGGCATTCAGTTGTGCTAGAATAAAGTACAAAAGGAAAGGGAATGGAATGAACATATGGACAGTGAACCTGTAATAAATTCATATGCCAATTCGTCGAAAGCTATTCATACGATGAAAAAATTATTATACATCGTGCAACACCTATCAATTGCTCGCAATTTAGAAAGTGTTATTTCTATTGTCAGGCAGGAAACACGTGAATTAACCGGCGCCGATGGCGCTACTTTCGTGTTGCGTGATGGTCATTATGGTAATTATTGTTATTATGCAGAGGAAGATGCGATCGAACCATTATGGAAAGGCAAACAATTTCCTTTAGATAGTTGTATTAGCGATTGGGTAATGCAACATGCAGAATCTGTCATTATCCCTGACATCAATAAAGATCCTCGCATACCTCACGACGCGTATCGACCAACCTTTGTAAAAAGTCTTGCGATGGTTCCCATTCGTAAAGAATCTCCCATCGGGGTAGTTGGCGTTTATTGGGCAACATATTATCGCCCTACTCACGATGAATTAGATTTACTGCAAGCACTCGCTGATAGCATTTCGATTGCTATAGAAAATATTCAAGTTTATTCAAATATTGAAACACATCTCAATGAAATGACATCGCAAGAAGAAAAATATCGACTTCTCTCAATTAAACTTCAAGAATCATTAGATGAAAAAAAAGCTTTATTAAAAGAAATTTATCATCGTGTAAAAAATAATTTACAAGTTGTTACGAGTCTGATTTGCCTTCAAGCGCAAACTGAAAAGGATGCGTCAATACGTAAGTCGCTTATTGTAACAGCAACACGCGTCAAAACAATGGCGATTGTTCATGAAATGCTTTATCAAAGTGAAAATATGGTTAAAATTGATATGAATTTATATGTTCAAAATTTAGCAAATTATTTATATGAAATTTACAATATCAATCCCGAACACATTTTATTTTCAGTCGATTGTGATGAAGTCATTTTTAAAATTGATTTTGCTATTCCATGCGGGATGATCATTAATGAACTTATTTCAAATGCGTTCAAACACGCATTCAAAGAATCAACGCGTGGAGAAGTTCGAGTTTCCTTAAAACGTGATGACAATAAAATTATATTAATCATTCATGATAATGGTTCTGGAATATCAAACACTATTAACATCCAAAAACCTAATTCGCTAGGTATGCAATTAATCATCAATCTCACTAAACAACTACAAGGTAATATTAATTTATCAAGAGACAACGGAACAAAATTTGTTTTAAGTTTTCCTTACAACACTCTCACATAACTCGTATTCAAAGTTTTTTTAATCGCTGTTCTGCGCGAGCTTTTTCAATATCAGGGGGCGGTGGTGGCAACTGATCTTTTATTGCATTTTTTGCATATTCAACGACTAAAGGGCCGCAATCATTATCATTACAAATGGATTGATGACCTAATGCACGTTCTTCAAAAGTGATTTCAGGAAAATATTTTTTACATGTATTCATAATATAATCATAATTTTCGTGGAATTGCTCAATTGAACCACGAGAAGCCAATACAGATGAAAAAAATTTATAGGTACGACTTAATACAAAGGTACGAGAATCATAACATTCTGCGCGATTATCAAGTGGATCAATCACCAATAATTGAAAATGCCGCCTAACGAGCTCAGCGATCGGGATAACTAATCGACGACACGGTTTAACATCTGGGTTATTTTCTAAATAATCACAATATTGTTTTAATGCCAAATCAAGCGTTTCAGCAAGACCCGGCATACTGCGTCGACTTTCGCGTGGCGGGTTATCAACAACTGCGCGAAAAAGCGCAATTTTTCTACCCTCCACATCTTCAAAAAATTTAATTAACGGCGGACCATTTTCACTCTTTAATATTTCACAAAGGGAATATTTTTTTTCTTCAACTGCTTCATCTAATTCAGTCGCAAGAATACTATCCAGTTCTGTCACATAATATCGATTGGTTGTGGATGGATCTTCCGTCACGACAATATAATCTTCGCTGTCTTGCGAAAAGGATAATTCGTCTTTATCTTCACTAAAAAATCGATTCAGACTCATTGTAAACTTCCTGTCAAAGCGTTATTCAAAAATTATTTTTTAATTTGTTTGGTTTGATAAATTTGAAATGAGTTTGCTGCCATCCTGCCGCTGAGAGCATAACAAATCCTTGTTAACGAGAGAGATAATGTGCCCGAGGCCGGAATCGAACCGGCACGAAAGTTACCCTTCGAGGGATTTTAAGTCCCTTGCGTCTACCAGTTCCGCCACCCGGGCAATTCGAAAAAAAAGCGGAAACTATGAAGTAACAAATTTAGGCTGGGGTCGGGATCGAACCGGCGTCCACGGCTTTGCAGGCCGCTGCATAACCACTCTGCCACCCAGCCGTTTACATCATCCTGAAAACAGGATCCAGCATCTAAAATTGGAGCGGGAAACGAGACTCGAACTCGCGACCCCAACCTTGGCAAGGTTGTGCTCTACCAACTGAGCTATTCCCGCACGATGTTCCAACACAATAGGCGCACATTCTAGCTCACGACCTCTGAGAGTCAAGAGAAAAATCGTTTTTTTTAGAGATTTATTCACTCAACAAAGGCCAAGCCGTCTTCAGGTAGATCATCATGGACCAAATGGTTAACAAAGCAGCAACGTACAACAAAATATATCCAATAATCACGATCGGCGTTCTTGTTGCAGCATCACAAAATAACAAGACAGACAAGGCAAGCATTTGAATACTGGTTTTTACTTTTCCCAGCCAGGACACGGCAACACTGGTTCGCTTTCCGATTTCAGCCATCCATTCACGCAAAGCTGAAACAATAATTTCACGGCTAACAATAATCGCTGCGGGTAACGTTAAAACAACCGCTGGCACTGTATAAACATGATGTGGAAAACCAATAAACTGAAATTGCGGTTCACCCACCACCAAAATCAACACAATGCAGACCATGACTTTGTCAGCGACCGGATCCAGAAACGCTCCAAAACGCGTTGCTAATTTTAAACTTCTTGCTAAATAACCATCGAGCCAATCCGTGATGCAAGCCAACGCAAATAAAATAGCAGCAACGGAATGCCCCCACCAATTGGGCAAATAATAAAAAAGTAAAATGAAAGGAATAACAGCCACACGTAATAGCGTCAAGAAATTGGGTAAATTTAACAGTTTCATGATCCAGACCTGTGCAACAAATTAAAAATTTTTTCAGCCAGCGCTAAACTAATACCAGGCACTTTCGCAATTTCTTCGAGACTAGCACGACTCATCGCTTGAATACCACCAAAGTAACGCAATAATTCACGACGCCTTTTTGTACCAATGCCAGGAATTGATTCAAGTGTAGATGTAATGCGTTTTTTGTCACGTCGCATCCGATGTCCGACAATCGCAAAACGATGTGCCTCATCCCGAACTTGTTGAATAAAATGTAAAGCTAAAGAATCTGGCGCTAAATGAACTGCAGGTTGATCAATAAAATGTAATGTTTCAAAGCCTGGTTTACGTGTAGATCCTTTTGCAACACCGATTAACAATACCGATTGAATATTTAAATGGATCAATACTTTTTTGGCTGCATTGAGCTGCGGGATACCGCCATCAATTAGAAGAACAGAAGGTAAATGATTTTCTTTTTTTGATTTTTCATAACGTCGTGTTAACAACTGTGTCATCGCGGCAATATCATCACCGGGCGTTATTTCGATGATATTAAAACGACGATAATCATTTTTGCGTGGTCCATCACGATCGAATACCACACAAGATCCCACTGTCGCTTCACCCATTGTATGACTAATATCCACACATTCAACGGTATGACACGAAAATGATATTGCCAAGACATCACAAAATGCACCGAACCGCGAATGTGTACTCGCGCGATCTAACAAACGAGTTGAAAGCGATTGACGAGCATTCGTTTCCGTTAATTTAAGCCATTTGCGTCGCTCGCCTCTCACTCGCGTGGTAAATATAACCTTATGTTCTGCTTTATTGGCTATCACCTCTTCCGTCCAATCTTGTTCAGCAATGGCGTCAGAAAAAATAATTTCTCTTGGAATATCTTTGGGTAATTGTTTCGGATCAAGATAATAATGCTCAATAAATGAAGCTAAAATTTCTTTTCTCAATACATTCGCTGGCATCGATGGAAAAAATGCACGGCTGCCTGATATACGACCTTGGCGAATCATCAATAAATGAATACATGCCATGCCTGCAGACAAAACACAACCAATCACATCGATGTCACCTGCCTGACTATTGACAGATTGTCCTGCCTGCATTTCCCGCAATTTCGAAATAAGATCACGAAGCTCTGCTGCTTTTTCAAATGCCTGTTGTGTCGCTGCATGTTCCATTTGATCAGTGAGCTCTTGAATGACTTGTTGATCTTTGCCTTGTAAAAATAATACAGCATGCCGAATATTGTCGGCGTAGTCTTCTTCTGAAATATATTTTGTGCAGGGCGCAGTACATCGTTTGATGTCGTATTGAATACAAGGTCTTTTGCGTGCCGCAAAAAAAGCGTCTGTGCAATTTCTTATTTTAAATAATTTTTCGATAACAATAATGGTTTCTCGTACGGTAGTTGTTTCTGAAAAAGGCCCAAAAAATTGCCCTAATTGTGCTTTTTTGGCGCCACGGTAAGACATAATTCGTGGAAAAGAAGACGCTGTCAGTAAAATATAGGGATAACTTTTATCATCACGAAATAATATATTATAATGCGGACGATGTTGTTTAATGAGATTATATTCTAACAATAATGCTTCGTTCTCATCGTGTGTCACTGTAATAATAATATCATCGACATGTTTTATTAATGCAGATGTTTTAATATCTTTTTCGCGCGATGAGAAATAAGTTGCTAATCTTTTTTTTAGATTGCGTGCTTTGCCGACATAAATCACTTTACCCGATGCATCGAGCATTTGATACACGCCAGGATAATGCGTCAAATGAGCAAGAAATGAAGGAATGTCGAACATGCGCTATCCTCAGCTCACTTCGGCTACATTTCGTTCTCCGATCAAACCTAATCGAATCGCTAACAGCGTTAATTCAACGTCACTGTCAATTTCTAATTTTTTAAAAATCCGATAACGATAGCTATTGATAGTTTTTGGACTGAGACATAATTTTTCTGAAATTTCTTGCACTTTTTGACCCGACGTAATCATGAGCATAATTTGCAATTCTCGCTCAGACAAAATATCAAGCGGTGATTTTTCTTCATGCGCAAAACGCTTTAATGCAAGTTGTTGAGCGATACTGGAACTAATGTAACGTTGGCCTGCATGAACGCAGCGAATCGCGCGGATCATTTCGTCTGGATCACACCCTTTCGTGATGTAACCTGCAGCACCCGCTTGTAAAAAACGTGAGGGATAAGGTTCATCGTTACAAACCGTTAAAGCTAAAACACGAATATCCGGATTATGACGTAACATTTTTCGCGTGGTTTCAAGGCCACCGATGCCCGGCATTTGAACATCCATCAAAACGACATCTGGATTTAATATGCGTGTTTGTTTGATGGCTTCTTCGCCAGTACTCACCGTACCTACGACACGAATACCACTGACGTCTTCCAACAGTCGCTTGATTCCGATACGTACGAGTTCGTGATCATCCACTAATAAGACTTTTATCAACCCGGCAGCTCCCACCTGGTGATCCTACTTTGGCGGAGAGAGAGGGATTCGAACCCCCGGAGCCCGTGAGGACTCAACGGTTTTCAAGACCGCCGCTTTCAACCGCTCAGCCATCTCTCCAGAATTTGTTAAGCGGGAAATATACAGTGATTTCTAGCGCAGTACAATAATGTTATACTCATCGGGGCTTTCGTCAGTTATTTGGAGAAATTTTTATGCAATTTGAACAACTCGCAATTCGACGCGAAGGATCTTTACCTTATTCTTCTGTTCTCAGAAATACTTATTTTTTACTCAGCCTCACACTTCTCTTCAGTGCGGGCACAGCTATTTTTGGCATGGCTCATCCTGTTGTAGGCGGTGGTCAGTGGATCGTATTTATCGCTGGTTTCGTTTTGTTATTTGCAACGATGGCACTTCGCAATAGCGTCTGGGGTCTTCTGATGGTCTTCGCCTTCACTGGCTGCATGGGATTTTCTTTAGGGCCTTTTTTAAATTATTTTATTCGTGGTTACACCAATGGCGGTCAATTGATTCTCATGGCGCTCTTTGGGACAGGTGCGACTTTTTTGCTTTCTTCGGCGTACATTCTCGTCACGCAAAAAGATATGAGTGGTCTCGGAAAATTTTTGATGATCGGCCTTGTGGTTTGTATCGTTGCGGGCATCGCAAATATTTTCTTGAAAATGCCCGCGGTACAATTAGCCATTTCAGCCTTAATGGTTTTCATCTCAACCGCATTGATGATGTTTGATACGAGTCGCATCATCCATAACGGTGAAACCAATTACATCATGGCAACGATAAGTCTTTATCTCGACATTTTAATATTGTTTCAAAATCTGCTTATATTGTTAGCTGAGTTGACAGGGAATCGTCGGAGTTAAAAAAATCATCTTCAATGAGATTATCACTGATCGATTCTTGCTTTTTATACTCGACAGGATCATTAAAATCTAACATGCGTTTGTTAAAAAATGCATCAGGATATGATCCTGTTTTTCTTTCTTCAAAAACGGATCCTTGAGATAAAAGAAAATTTTGCACCTCGAGCATACAATTTTCATTCAGGGAAAAATCACATGTCAGATAGTTAGAAAAAGTAATTAAACTATTTGGATTAGAAGTGGCTTTATCAAAAAGTAAAAAAAGGCTTTGGTCTGTGCATAAATGATATTGATAGAAATATTTAATAATCTCCGAGAGACAAGCCAAAACGGAATCAGCATTTTCTAATACAATCAGAAACGACAATTTTTGATAAAATTTTTCAGGGTAATCTTTATTAATCGTATACAAATTAACAAGAATTTCAGCTTGCCGCCAACACAAAGGTGATTTTAAGACAAGTGTATCTTGATAATTTTCTAAGAAAAATATGTCGTGTTTAAGTAATAATTTAAATGCGGTCGCGATTTCTATTGCATTTTCGGGACAAATTGATAAGTCTTTAAAATAACTTCTCATCAAACGAATGTCATCTTTGGAAGATTTATAATTAATAAACTTCTTAAATGCGCCGGCTAAAATACCATAGGCATGAGCCAATGGCATAGCAAAGTTAGGATTGGAAGCCACAGCTTCCTTATATAAATCCATCACACCCAGACTTATACAAATGTGATAATCGTTTCGAAAATTATTAATTGTAGTGATTGTCATACCAAGTTTCCTTCATTTTCTTCCAACCATGCACATTGCCCTTTTGAGGCAATTTGTTTTAATTTTTGTTGATGCAATTCAAGCTCATTGTTATCCGCATAAATCACACGAAGCGGATTTTGCATGTTAGAAAATGAATGTGCAAATGAAATATCATGCGTTATTTGTTTTTTCTCAGGCATGATGACAGATTCGTCAAATAAGCTTCCTTGACCACCCGTCATTGCTAAATAAACTTTAGCTAAAAGATGCGCGTCGAGTAATGCGCCATGCAGTTCACGGTGACTGTTATCGATAGTATATCTTTTACAAAGCGCATCAAGACTGTTGCGTTGCCCTGCGTGTAATTGTCTCGCGAGTGCAAGCGTATCAATAATTTGACAGTAACTCGCTAATGGTTTCCAAGATTTTTTTGTTAAATTAAATTCATGATTGATAAATGCCGTATCAAATGGCGCATTATGAATAATGAGAATAGCATCCCGAATAAATGCAATTAATTCATCGACGATATCAGCAAAAATAGGTTTGTTTTGTAAAAAATCTTGTGTGATCCCATGAACGGCTAACGCGCCTTCGTCAATATTACGCTGTGGATTAAGATAACGATGAAAATGTTTCCCCGTGATTTTGCGATTAATCAGTTCGACACAACCAATTTCGATAATACGATGTCCTTCTGAAGGCTCAAGACCGGTTGTTTCTGTATCGAGTACAATGTAACGCATGGTGATTCCTGTTTTATGCTTCATATGAAATTTTCGAATTTTTTACTTGATTTGACCGCCAAACAAGGTCTCCTGACCTGGTTTGGCTCGAGCCGTTCCATACAGCTCGTCAAATCAGCGTACAAAATTCGAAAATTTCATCATGTGAAAGTTTTATTTATTTTTCAATTCCACAATCGCATCGCGCGCCAATTGATCAACCAAATCATTTTCTGGATGATCATTATGTGCTTTCACCCAATGCCATGAAATTTGATGTCGAGTCACAAGATCATCAAGCTGTTGCCAAAGATCAACATTTTTGACGGGTGTTTTGTCAGCTCGCTTCCAGTTCTTTTTTTTCCAATTGACCAACCATTGTGTAATGCCTTTTTGCAAATATTGTGAATCCGTGTAAAGATCCACGCGACATCGCTCGCGTAATAATTCTAATGCACGAATCGCTGCTGTTAATTCCATACGATTGTTTGTTGTTTCAGGTTCAGCACCTGATAATTTTTTCTCATGATGAGCATAGCGCAGTAATACACCCCATCCGCCAGGCCCAGGATTTCCACTGCACGCACCATCTGTGTAAATAACGACATGTTTCATATCCGTCAACTCATAGAACCTGTCAAAACACTTGGTTCAAAATCTGCAAGTTTTTGTTTCCATTTTAAACGTATAGGCGTTAAGGGAATGACTTTCGCTTGCGCTAATATAAAATAAACACCACCCAACGGTTTATATAACTTCTTACCAACAAATTCGAGAAATTTAAGTTGATTAAAATACTGTTTCTCTGGCAGTGGCGGACGAAAAAGTAGCATATCTTGCTTCAGTAATGAAAATTCTGCAAGTCGTAACCATTTTTTTATTCTTTCTCTTGGCAAAAAATTAGCGCCCCAAGGACTTTGTTTACTTTGTGTAAATATTTTTCTGATACCCCATAAACCGCGCGGATTAAATCCCAAAATAGCGATATGTCCTTCGGGTTTGACAATGCGACACGCTTCATTAAATAATCGATGAGGTTGAGCCGCATATTCAAGGATATGTGGAATAATGACTAAATCGATACTGCCAGAAGCAATTGGCAATTCGGTCAAGTCACTTTGAAAGGCAGATAATGCATTTTCTTTTAATGTCAAATAACTCATCAAAGCGGGATAGTGAAAATCACAGACGGAAAGAAAATCTATTTGTTTTGGCACACCGATGAGTAAAGCGTGTCGCCCAAAAAGAATAGACAAATGACGCGTGAGATATTCACGCTCAAGTGCGAGCAAATCTTTACCAGCAGGTTCAGTTAACCATGAATTCCATTCTTCGAGTGCTCGATAGACTTTACGCATATCGTCAATCCATATCAATTGAGGACACTATACTCTGCTCTATTGAGATTCTCAAAATATCTTGAGCAGTATAGAATGCTTAATCTGCAAAAAAGAGACAAAGAGCCCAATCATGAAGTTATTGCAGTTTGTCATATGCTTATTGACGCTTATTTATAGCGGAATACTTGCTGCTGATGCGAGAAAAGGCATCTGCTCATACCCATACCATCAAGCAGAAATCATACAAGCAGACATCGATCATTATTATCATGCGGATGATTTATGGTCGGAGCTTCGTCAATCCTTTCGATTACCGCATTACGAAAATGACCCCTTGGTTCGAGAGCGTATCCAATGGTTTTATCGTCATCCTGATTATCTGCAACGATCATTATTGCGCGCAAAACCCTGGCTCTATTTTATTATGCAAGAAACAAAAAAACGTAACTTACCTGCAGAACTTGTCCTTATTCCTATCATTGAAAGTGCTTACAATCCTTATGCAAGAAACGCAGATTCAGGCGCCACAGGGATTTGGCAAATCAGGAATGCTTCCCATTATGGCGTACGACAAAATTGGTGGTACGACGGTCGTCGCGATGTCGTAGCTTCAACACATGCAGCGCTCAATCATTTATCTGATCTTCGAAGTTTTTTTGATGGAAATTGGTTGCTTGCTATTGCAGCCTATGACACAGGCGAAGGCAACGTATTATCCGCTATCCGTCACAATATTCGCAAAGGACGTGACATCGATTTCTGGTCATTACCGCTTGCTGAAGAAACCCGTGATTATGTTCCACGTTTACTCGCTCTTGCATCGATCATCCAACATCCTGAGTTATCCCCTATTGATCTTCCCTCTATACCAAATGCACCCTACCTTGCTGAAGTCGATACGACCTCACAAATTGATTTAAAACAAGCGGCTGCACTTGCGAATTTGCGTTTCGATGAATTACAACGACTCAATTCCGGATATAATTTCACAACAACTGAACCGATCGGTCCGCAACACTTATTTTTGCCTATTGAAAACGTTCTTTCATTTTCGAAAAATTATGCAGGAATCGCACAATATCCAAGTTTGCATTGGATACGATATCATGTGCAACCGGGGGATACACTACTCTCCGTTGCAGAGCAATTTGCACTAACACCCGACCTTATTCGAAAACATAATCCTAAATTAGGTGACACGCTACAACCTGGCTCCCAAATTCTTGTGGCACAAGCCGCGCCACCGAGTACATTCAATCATCCTTCGACAGGAACAGGTTTAGCTGAGACGGTTGGGACATTTTTCAAAAAATCTTATGATTTACAACCTGGCGATACCTTATACATGGTGCGTAAAGGTGATGACATCGAAAAAATTGCTACGCATTTCCAGATTAAATCCACTGATATTTTGGCACTTAACCAAGTTAATTCAAATCCCTTACCAGGACAAATTTTGATAATTCCTACCCATCAAACAGAACGCATACAACAATTTCAATTAGTACCCGGCGATACAATTTATGTTGTGAAACATCATGAAACGCTTGAAGAAATTGCCAATCGTTTTCATACTACGCCGTCACAAATTCGTCTGGCAAATTTGATGATGGATAGCCATCTCACACCCGGCGACCGTTTAGTCATACCAGCGAAAGTGGGATAACCAATGCAAGTCAACCCAACATTACATTTAACTGATTTTCAATACGCAGAGCTTTTTGAGCCAAAAGGTCTTGCGCGTCTCGATCAAGCTTTTTTACACGTACTTCCCAAGCAGTTGCATGACACATTATTAGAATATCGCTCAGGAAAATCATTTACGCCTCTCGAAATCAGTGAATTATTAATTCATAGTGCAAAATATCTCGATGGATTTATTTCTCGATTATTTAATATTGAAGAAGCAGCCGCCGCCGCACAAGCTAAAAAACTTTATAACAATCACGTTTCTGAATTCAAACAATATTTTGTTTTACGACGCGCCAAAAAATTATTACAACAAATAGACGCTCTTCCCTCATTCAAAGAACTCGA
>Ga0207150_1077_pt1 | contig 20001 bp, 19 predicted proteins | sample Alteio_BWMinHeat_32_FD_153526 | JGI IMG/M metagenome (GOLD analysis project Ga0207150, IMG submission 153526) | Enriched cells from forest soil in Barre Woods Harvard Forest LTER site, Petersham, Massachusetts, United States -... | ecosystem: Environmental > Terrestrial > Soil > Temperate forest >...
CGGGGTCGTTCCGGGCAGCGAGGGCCCCGCGAGCTTGCCGTAACCGGTTTTTCGTAGCCGTGGCGGTCATTACGCGCTCCGCTTGGTGGGTGGGTCGCACGGCGGGGCCGAGTGGTGGCGGTCGCTCCTCTGGGCGGGAATCTCAACGCTGAAGGTGCTCCCCTCGCCGACGGCACTATCGACCCGGATAGAACCCCCAAGCAGGTCAACATAACCTTTGACGATAGCGAGGCCGAGGCCGGAATGCATGGTGTCGCTGGTGGCGCCCATCATGTCTCCCAGGCTATCGCCATGGCGCGAGGGATCTTCGCGGTAGAAGCGTTCAAAGATGCGTTCGCGTGCCATGGGAGCAATGCCGATTCCCGTGTCGCTGACCTGAAAGCGTACATGACCGTTGTGGCGTGCGACATTCAGGACAACGCTGCCCCGCGGCCGGTTGTACTGGATGGCGTTGTGCAGCAAGTTGGTCAGGACTTCACGGACTTTGTCGGGGTCGGTATGCGCCGGAATGGAGCCATTGCGCTGGATCTGAAGGTCGAGCTGGCGTTCGGCGGCAAGCGGTCGTACCAGGTTGACGCACTCCTCGGCGAGCTCGGCGACATCGAAATCGCAGGTACGGACACGGTCCACGCCGGCATCAAGGCGCGCCAGGGCCAGCAAGCCCTCAACGAGGCGGTGCATCTGCTTGCCGGTAATGTGGCAGTCTTCGATAACATCGCGGTACTGTTCGGCGGTCCGCGGTTTACGCAGGGCGACCTCGGTGGCGACAAGCAGCGAAGCGACAGGGGTCCGCAGGTCATGGGACATGTCTGCAACCGCTTGCTTTTCACGGGCGAAAGCTCGTTTCAAGAGGTCGAGAGTCGCGTTGAGGTGATCGACGATGGGACGAAGCTCGACCGGTAGGCGGTGCTGGTCGAGTGGAAGCTTGAAATCTTTCGGCGTGACCTTGCTTACGGCTTCGCTGACGCGTTTCAGGGGGAAGAGGCCAAGCAGAACGAGCACGTAACCGCCGACGGCGGTGATGACGAAGGTAGCGGCGCAGATGAGCCAGAGGTTCTTGCGCAGGGAAGCGAGGCTATTGCGCGATTCGTCGTGGAGCTTCGCCACATCTTCGTCCCGTTTGACGTTAAGCGAGGCGAGCTGGGCGTCGCGGTCGTCCGTATCGCTCGCGCATTGGACGAAAATAATGAACTGTGGGCCGTCGGCAGGCCGCTGGGGTTGAGCGGCACCCCGATTGGGGTTGCGGGGAGGCGGGGGAGCGCCCGGAATCCACGAAAAGCGATAGCTGCCAAGCCACATGGGGGCTTTGAGACTGACGCAGCGAACGATATGGCCCGGCTCAATCTCGCGGTCGTTCCATTCGGGTTCCAACAACGGGTGGGACGGATCGGTAAAGATGTCCTTGCTAATGGGGAAGGTGTGGTCGCCCATAGACCGAGAGCGCCAACTTGTATGCCAAAGGTTACTATCCATCTGGAAATAATCCTTGGCCGACTCGTCCGCCTTATCGCGGTAGATCTCTTCCTCATTGAATTGCAATTCGGGAAGAAAGTAGGCGGTGGTAATGGCATCCAGGAGGCCACTGGAGAACTGCGGAGCCAGGCCGGGCAATACCCCTGCGGCCGCGCGGCCATGATAAACGCTATACATCATCTTCCAGTCGGGGCTGGCCTTCCACCAATCGGGTGAAGTCCTGGGGTCTGGGGCACGGCGTTCGGCCCTGGACGTGGATTGAACGCGGGCGAAACTGACCAGCGTGCGTGCCTTGGCTTCGAGCTTGGCATCAAGCCTCTTTTGTTCCTGTTCCGTTTGGGCGTGATATTGCTTGCACAGGAGCGTCTGGGCAACGATCTCTTTTTCGTTAACGCTGTCTTTGACCTGTTCGTAGACCAAAAACGAAACGGCTCCCAGAGCCCCGGCAAGTGTGAGGAGGAAGTAAAAGAGCAGCGACCAGCGGATCGATCTCATGGTTCGTCTTCGCCCCGCAGCAAGTAGCCTTCGCCCCAGCGCGTGAGGATCAAGGGCGGATCGAAGCCCTTGTCGATTTTGCTTCGCAGGTAGCGGATGTAGACATCGACGACATTGGAAGTGTTGTCGTCATATTCATCATAGAGATGTTCCCAGATCTTGGTGCGGGAAACGACTTTTCCTCGGTTATAGGCGAGGAATTCGAGGAGGGCGTATTCGCGGGGGGTCAGATGGATTTGCTGGCCGCCGCGTTTGACTTCGTGGGAAGAGGTATCGATTTGCAGGTCGCGAATCCGGAGGATAGGGTCCTTGGTTTCGTGCTTGCGGCGGAGTAGAGCGCGAATGCGAGCGAGCAATTCTTCAATCTGAAAGGGCTTGGCAAGGTAATCGTCGGCGCCGAGGTCCAGTCCCTTGACCTTATCATCGAGCCCGCTCTTCGCGGTGAGAATGAGCACATGGGTCTTCAAACCGGCTTTGCGCCATTTTTGCAAGAGTGTGAGGCCATCGATCTTGGGCAACATCAAATCGAGTACAATGACATCGTATTCGGCGGTGCGTGCCTTGAAGTCGGCCTCCTCGCCGTCCATGGCACAATCGACAGCGAAGCCCTCTTCTTCCAAGCCTTGGCGAACGGCCCGAACCAGCGGTTTATGATCTTCGACGAGCAAAACACGCACGATTGACTCCAACGGGGTGAAAGTCCAAAGCTTATGAAGGCGAGAGTCGCGAGGGGCTGGGGTACCGGTGGATCACGCCCCCCGCAACCCTCATAAGTGGCACTTTCCCCTACCATTCACAAGGATAGAGGCCAGGCAATTAAAGATTTATGAGAGTGGAAGATCCGCCATCGCCAGGCGCTCGCGCAGGGGCGGATGATCCTCAAGAAACCATACGACCGGCCAAGGCGGGTCAGGATCCACTTTGTTCAACACTGCGAGCTTCTGAAAAGCCGAGCGATAAGCCGACGTTAGCCCGGTCCGCTTTAATGCGTAGCGATCGCACTGCCGTTCGAAAGCCCGGCTAATGGCATTCAGAATGGGCATATTGATCAGTGTAAAAATGGCCAGCACCAAGAGAAACAATGACATGGCGGATGGGTCCTGCCAAGCGGCGAGCTGCGCGGTACCGTGATAATGCAGGAAGTCGGCCAGACCATTTACGACCCTGTCGGCCAGAAAAAGCCCGACTGCGGCGAAGATGACCTGGATCGCCAGCATTTTGGGCAGGTGGCGGTACACGTGATGACCGACCTCATGAGCAAAGACAACTTCGATCTCTTCAGGAGTGAATTCTCTTAACAAGGTGTCGCCGAGCAGTACCCGTCGCGTGCGGCCCATCCCCGCGAGCGCGGCATTGGCCTTTCGCGTCACATGGCTGAGGTCGAGGCGGAAAACACCTTCGACATGTAGCCCGGTTCCTTCGATCAAGTGGCGCAGTCTCTCGACCAATGGACCATCTTCAAGGCGGGACACGGGAAAGAATAATGGAAGGATGAGAACCGGCAGCAGGCGGCCGAGAACCAGTGTGAATCCCAACCACGCCGCCGTCGCCCAGAGCCACCACCAATGACCTGTGTACCAGATTAGGGCATAGCCCGCGAAAACTGCAACGACGCCGAGGGGGACGATGACGAGATAGGATTTGATTCGCCGCCAGATCCAGCGGCCGAGCGTCTGATTGCTGAGTCCGTAGCGATGCTCAATCATGAATCCGGACCAAAAGTCGATGGGCAAGCCGACGATTTCCGCGGTGCTCGCCATGACGGCACCGAAGAGAATGAGCCGGAGCCAACGATTATCGCCGACGAGACCACGGAATACATCGTCGAGAAAAGGTCCGCCGCCGAGCGCCAGAAACACGAGCACAAAAGCATTCAACGCTAGAGCGAGGAGCGTCGCCCTTAGCTTGGCCTTCTGGTAGCGGCGGGCCTCGCTGTGGGCGTCATTGCTTGGCGACTCAGCGAGGGAGATGGAGGGAAAGGGAGCAGCCGAAGAAGGGGAGAAAGGGAGAACGGGAGAAGGGGAGGGGATGCTCCCGTCCTCCCATTCTCCCATTCTCCCTTTCTCACTTTCTTGCATTGCCCACCTCAGCCCCGGCCCCTCGCATCGTTGATGTCCGTACGATTATTGTATGCATGCTATGAAGGGCTATCGGTGGGCGCAGGGTGGCGATATCAACGCCTTTTTTGGGCTGATGATCGACAATGTCGCGGTCATGGTGCTGTTGTTTACCATCATCACCACGGCACGGCCGTATGCCTTCTCGGCCGAATTCGTTCTAATCCATCTCATACCGGGCACGGCGATCGGCGTGTTGGTCGGCGACCTCGTCTTCACTTGGCTGGCGTTTCGGTTGGCGCGGCGCCTGGGGCATAGCAACGTGACGGCGATGCCACTGGGCCTGGATACGCCCAGCACCTTTGGGGTGGCGCTGTTGATCTTGCTGCCGGCGCTGGGTTGGGCACGGGACAAGCTCTCCCTGGAGCCGGGCGACGCGATGCTATTCGCCTGGCGCGTGGGCGTCGTGACATTGTTGCTGTCGGCGGTGTTCAAGATCGCGTGTTCGTTCTTTGGCAACGTGGTGCGGCGAGTGGTGCCGGCGGCGAGCTTGCTCGGATCGCTAGCGGCCATAGCGCTGGCGCTGATCGCCTTTTTGCCGCTCTTGCTGGATGGGATCGCGGCTGTGCCACTCGTCGGAATGGTGTCCTTGGTGATGATCCTTGTGACCTTGATTGCGCACCGAACGCTGCCCGGGCGTTTTCCCGGAGCGCTGGCAGCGGCACTGATAGGAGTTGGACTGTACTTGGTGTTCGAGGGCGCCGGGAGGTGGCTGCATGTGCCGCTCGTTCCCGGCCGGGAATCATTCGGTGAATTGCCCTCGTGGCGTCCGCCCAATCTGTTGTTGGCCCTATTCGGTGCGGACTCCGACTGGAGTGCGGTATGGCGCTATTCACTTTCGCGCTTGCCGATCGCTTTGCCGTTCGCGTTGGCGACGGTCGTGGGCGGCATTGACTGTACCGAAAGTGCCGCGACCGCCGGCGATGAATACGACACTCGGGCCATCTTGTTAACAGAGGGCGTGTCGTCATTGATCGCGGGCTTCTTGGGAGGCGTCATTCAAACCACGCCTTACATTGGTCAGCCGGCCTACAAGAAGATGGGAGGCCGTGCCGCGTACACACTGGCGACGGCGCTTTTCATTGGCTTGGCAGGGTACTTCGGGGTCTTCAGTCACCTGTTTGAGTGGCTTCCCAAAGCGGCGATGTTTCCCATCCTGGTCTATGTCGGAGTGGAAATCACCGCGCAGTCATTCAAGGCGACACCGGAGCGACATCATGCCGCGCTCGCGTTGGCCATGCTGCCGGCGCTGGCGGCATTAGTCATTGTGCCGGTCGGCAGTCTTTACGGGGGAGTCGAGCCGCTCGGACTGGATGGGCAAGTGCTGCTGATGACGCTCCGCTGTCTGGCCAACGGATTCATCGTCACCAGTTTGTTATGGGCGGCGGCCCTGGCAGCGATGATCGATGAACGCCTTCGGATCGCCGCTCTGTATTTGGTCGCGGCCGGAATTGCCGCACTTTTCGGCGTTATTCATTCGCCGTTTGCGGAGGCACCGATTGCACTGCCAATGACGAGCTACGCCATGATTGCCGAGAGATATGGCTCGGATGCTCGGCTGCTGGCGCAATCGCCCTATCACTGGGCAGCGGCCTATGGGCTCTGCGCACTAGCGTTGGTGGTACTTTCGTTGTTTCGCGATGGTGCCAAAGCGAAGAACACAAAACCTTGATGCCCCATAATCACACCTTGATGTGGCCGTCGCCAATGTCCTTGTAGCCAAGATCATTGGCTGGTTCAAAGCCGGGCGGGAGTTGATCATCACGCCGAACCCTCTTCCCGACATAATAGTATTCGTTCCCGGCCAGCGTATAAACCGCCTGCTTCCAATTTAGAGGCAGCGCCGGTTCGTTGCCCATCACTTGTTCCACTACTGCAATAGAATTTGGCGCTTGGCGCAGTTTGTGCGTGGTTCCAGGAACGGCCACGCCGTTGCCACGAAATGCCGTTCGTAATGTGCTTTGCTCTTGAGGCGAAAGACCCAGGTTTTCGAAACCTAAATCTACCGTTCCCTGCAAAAACGATAAATCATCCGGAACTTGCTGAAACTCCGTGTGTGGCGCCATTTCAGTCCGTTGTACGAATTCCTGGCACTTGTCCGCCGCCCGTTGCGTCCCTTGGCAACACGTATCCATCCCCAACATCTTGGTACAATGATGGATCAAGATTCGGTACGACGACTTTCTTTCCGATCCAGGACTGCGAACGCACCGCCTGTCGCCAATCGGCAGGAAGCATTAGTTCACGACCGGTCGCGGGCTCGACGAACGTGAACAAGGACATGACGGAATGGCGAAGCTTGTAGCGTGTCCCAGGCACCGCAATTCCCCCGGCGCAAAAGGCGACGAGAATCTTATCAATGTCGGCTTTCGGCAATGACAAGCGTGTGAAGCCCAGGTCCGTCAACGAGCCCTCGAGAAACTCCAGTTCCTTCGGCAAGCGTTTGGAAACAGGAGCAGATGGTGGACTCTTCGATGCGTCTTTAACACACACGACGGTAACCGCGGACTCTTGTAGGAGGCTGTCTTGTAGTTCCCTGTCGGGAAACTGCTTGATGGCGGGCAGGTACTCACGAGCCAGGAAATCTTCGACCTTTTGCCTCTCCGAGTGGGTCGATGGTACCGATGCCACGTGAGTCATGAGTCACCCGTCCTTCCGTTTGCTGAAATTCTTTACTTCGCTGAACATTTTAGGTTGGCCGCAACGGCCATGTAAGCCGAAAACCGGCGAGACCTACTCATCCTTTTCGAAACGGAAACGTCCCTGAGAGTTCACGAGCTTGAGCTTGATGCGTTGAACAGGTCTGCCGGCCATGGCAGGTTGCGTAGCGATTGCCTCGCCGTCACCGTGGATTTCCGTGCCCGATTCGTTGACGACGATATCGACATCCGCATGGCCGTCGAGCTTTCCGGTCAATCCCGGCGGCAGCAGCGAGTTCTGAGGCAATTGCGAGACAGCAATACTCCGAGCCGACAGTTTCAATTGCATACGGAGTGGTTCAGCGCCAAGGTCGAACTTGCCACTGCCGGACAATTCGCCGTCCGCGACGTGCAGCCCGGCAGTGAAGACACCCTCAGCCCGCTTTCGTCGTAGTAATGCCGTCACGCCCGTCAATTGAAAATCGGGACTGCCCTCACGTACCAGCGTCAGCGACCCGTCCTCAACCGTTACTTCCTCGGGCAAGTCATCGGGATCGAACGCGGGCGGCTGGGGCAGTGACGAAAGCGAATTGCCGAGGCGATCGTAATGCAGTTTCAGGTGCGGCCGGATCAACTTTACGCGGCGCGGCATCGTGTCGCCGCGGGCCAGGTCTAGCAGCGTCAGGTCGGTCTCGACCCGTTCAACGGAAATCAGCGGCTCGGTACCTTCGGCAGTTCCGGCAGGTTCATAGACCGATAAATTGAAGGTTGTCGAAGTGGGCCCGGCGTCCAGCTTATCGACTTTCACGCGAGCGCCCATGAAGGCGCCGAGCTTCTGTTCCAGTTGGCGTTTGGCCGAGTCACTCGATAGGTAGGTTCGCAGGCCGACCAAGCCGATCGCGACGATTCCTACCAGGACACCGACCCCGACCGCCAGCCGAACGAGGGCTCGCATGACAGTACCTCTTGGGTGCAACTCCGTTCCTATACCTAATCTTACCCTTGCGACTCGTACAATGGCTGGTGAAAACGGCAAGCGGAGATGGAATGTTGAAAATCGTTGAGCTGACCGCCTACCAGGTGCGTATACCACTTCGCAAGCGAATTCGCCATGCATCCAACGAACGGAGCCAAACGGATAACCTGGTTGTAAGGTGCGTCCTCGATGACGGGACCGTGGGATACGGCGAAGGCGTGCCGCGTGATTATGTCACCGGCGAAACCATCGATTCCACGTTTGCACTCTTGCAACGAAGCAACTTGGCCGAACAATTGCAGCCGGGTGCGGATATGTCCGCGGTGGCGACGATCGCCGAGCGCTTGAGCCTTGCGCCCGTGTCCGGGGATGAGCGCGGCTGTCAGGGGAATGCTGCGGGATGCGCCGTTGAGCTGGCCTATCTGGATGCGATGTGTCGCCATCTCCGTGAGCCGCTTTCGACGGTGACGAAGATCGCTGCACCTAACCTCTACCAAGACCACAAAAAAGTCCGTTACGGGGCGGCGCTTACAGGCTCGCGCGGCAACAAGTTGCGTGCGAACGCGTTCATTTTCAGGATCTATGGCTTCGCCCAGGTGAAGATGAAACTTGGCATTGAGGGTTTTGATGACTTGAAGCGTTTACGGAGTTTCCGCCGCTGGGCAGGCAAGGGCATCGACTTGCGGGTGGATGTCAACGAGGCCTGGAAGCCGGACGAAGTCGCACACCGTATCCGGGAGCTAGAGCCCTTCCACGTTAGCTGTGTCGAGCAGCCTGTGAGCCATGCTCATGTGAGCACGTTGGCGGCGGTCCGCAAGCAGGTGTCCATTCCGATCATGCACGATGAATCGCTATGCAGCCGATTCGATGCGGAACGTGCCATCGAGGAAGGGACGTGTGACCTGTTCAATTTGCGGCTGTCGAAATGCGGGGGCTACGTCGCGTCCTTGCGCTTGGCCGGCCTGGCGCATGAGCAGGGGCTGGGCTATCAGCTTGGCTGCCAAGTTGGCGAAACAGCCATTTTGTCGGCGGCCGGCCGTCACTTCGCGAGTTCGGTGCGCAACATCCGCTATTTGGAGGGATCGTATGACCGCCACTTGGTCGCCGAGCGCCTCAGCCGCGAAGACATCACCTTTGGCTGGGGTGGTTGGGCACCCGCACTGCCCGGGCCTGGTTTAGGCGTTTCGATTGATCAGCAAGCAGTCGAGCGAATCGCGATTCGGAAAGAACAGCTTATCTAAAAAACCACGAAACACACGAAAGGAAGAAATGACGAACGTATCGTCCTCTAAACTGTCTCTGTGTTATGGTTTTTTTCGTGTGTTTCGTATTGCTGTTCGTTGAAATTCTTCGCTGGCTGCGAAGATTATCTTTGTTCCGAATTGAAGCACGAAAACACGAAAAAACGAAAACACGAAATCAGAAACAGAATCTTGCAGGCGGTTTTCGTACTACGGTTCGTCCGAATTCTTCGCTCGCTACGAATTCAAAACCACGGATGGCACGGATAACACTGATAGAAACTCAATCGGTCTTTTATCCGTGTCATCGGTGCAATCCGTGGTTTTATTCTCATGGTGTTTCCTGATCCGGGGGCGGCTCGGCCGCGCTATGTGTTTCGTGGTTTTGGTCCCTTCAAAGTTGCTAAAGACTCGACATGTCCGACATTTTACCAATCGTCGAAGTATTCACAGCGTCGGACGGCTACGAATTGCGCTATCGCCGGTTCTCGCCGCTTCAAGACCCACCGCGGGCATTCGTTGTCTGCGTCCACGGTATCCAGAGCCACGGCGGTTGGTACGAGCACTCGTGCTCGCGGTTGGCGGAACGGGGATTCCATGTTGATTTCTTGGATCGGCGTGGGTCGGGCTTGAATCAGCTAGGACGCGGCGACGCTCCGGGATTTCTACGATTGTTAGATGACCTCGCCGAATTCCTTTCACGGGGGCGGTCTCAACGAACGATTGGCAACTTGAAGACTTTTCTCGTTGGCATCTCGTGGGGAGGCAAGCTGGTAACGGCGCTGCTACGACGACATCCGGGTCTGGTCGATGGCCTGGTGTTGCTGTGCCCTGGGTTTTTCGCGCAGGTGAAACCCACTCTCAAAGAACGGTTAAGAATCGTATGGTCCCGGTTGGCGGCCCCCGGGCGGCTGTTCCCTATCCCGCTCAATGATCCGGAACTGTTCACCGCCAACTCGGCCCGGCAAGAGTTTATCCTGAATGATCCGCTGGCGCTGCGCCAAGCGACAGCGAGGTTTCTGCTGGAAAGCGTTCGCCTGGATAGGTACCTGCGCTTCGTGCCAAAGTTCATCACCGTTCCGGTTCTGCTGATGCTGGCCGAGAAGGACCGCATTATTCATAATGATCGAACCCGGCGATTCGTCGAAGAATTCGCCACGAACGACCGTGATGTGATTGAGTATCCGGGAGCTCATCATACCCTCGAGTTTGAGCGCGATCCCGAGCCATTCATTCGCGATCTGGGCGACTGGCTTGAACGCCATAGCTAAGAAGGGTAGAAATGAATCGCTGGCATCCATTCTTGCAACTCGTGCTGGCACGGCTGAAAGAGTTTTACCGTGAGCCCATCGCGCTCTTTTGGGTCTACGGCTTTCCGTTGATCATGGCACTGGTGCTGGGCATCGCGTTTTCGCGGCGCGAGCCGGAGCCGTCGCTGGTCGATATCCAAGACACTCCCGACGCCGGATTAGCGGAAGAGATTAGGAGCCACTTGGAGAAAAACGGCATTAAAGCCGAGCTGCACTCGGCTGCGGAGTCTTTTCAACGCTTGAAAACGGGCAAGACCGAACTTTACCTCGTCGCTCATCGTGACACCAATGGCGTGCACGTTCAATTCCATTACGACAAAGCCCGCGACGAAGCGGACAAGGCGCGCTTGGATGTGACCGCCGCCCTGGACCGGTGGCGGGCCGAACCTTCGTGGACGGTCGATACACCCGAATACCTTGAAAAACCCGGAACGCGTTATATCGACCGACTATGGCCCGGGTTACTTGGACTGAACCTCATGGGCGGCGGTATGTGGGGAATGGGGTTCGTACTGGTCGAGATGCGATCGCGCAAGCTGCTCAAGCGATTGCTGGCCACGCCGATGCACCGTAGCGATTTTCTTCTTGCCCTAATCACCGCCAGACTGTTGCTCGTCATACCGGAGATGACCATCCTGGTTTCGGTGGCGGTATTCGCGTTTCGTGTGCCCTTAGATGGCAATCTATTGACGCTGATTCTGGTCTTTTTCCTGGCGGGTGCTGCATTTTCGGGTCTCGGATTGCTGATCGCATGCCGGACCGAAAAAACGGAAACCGTGCAGGGTCTGATGAATCTGGTCATCATGCCGCAATGGTTGCTGTCCGGTGCGCTTTTTAGCTCATCAAACTATCCCGATTCGGTACAGCCTTTCATCCAAGCATTGCCGGCGACTCAAGCAATCACCTCCATTCGCGAAATCATGCTCGAGGGTGCTGGTTTGCCCAGCATCGCCTGGCGCTTGGGCGTGCTCGTCTTGTGGGGAGCAGTATCGTTTTTCTTGGCGCTTCGGTGGTTCCGGTGGCGATAATCGCGCGTTTGAAAATTGGCGTGGCCGGGCGCCCTCGCTTACGCGTCGGGTTGGTGAGGTACTAACCCGACGCGTAAGCGAGGGCATTTTGTCTGAAACGCGACAAAAAACCGGCGAGCCGGATGGTCACGCCCACCCGGCCGCCGGAACTCACGGAGGGGATGATGCCTACCCGGCCATTTTCAGGAGGTCGGGCTCGTCACTGAGCGAAGCTTGGCCGAAGCGCTCGCCGTTGGACGAGTAAAAAATAATCCGATGCTCTTCGCCGGTCCAGATGGCGTAGTTCTTCATGTGCCTGGGTCCGCTGGCATGGAAGAACAGGCCGCAAGGCCTGCCTTTGCGTTTGAGGATCCCCTGGAACAGAGGCGTTTGCCCAGGGTCAAGCCTGTCGTGGTCGCACAGGGCCTTGTGGACAAACTGACGCAGGTCCTCAATGGTCGGCAAGGCTACAACTATATGCATATCCATCAACGAGGCAATTCGGGTGAAGCAGATCGATTAGGATATCTGGGCTATGGTTGTTCGCTGCGACAAGAGCATTATCGGCCACGTCCGCGTGCGGTTGTGATGAAAACCGCGGCGCGGCCTTTGTTTGAAGCCGGGCTGCGCGGACCTGTCGCTCTCTGCTCAATTTGCTAAAACGATTTCACCGAAATCTGCTGCCAACCGCGGAGAAAACATGAAGAAGAAACTATCCATCGGGAGCTGGGCGTACATTTTTAACCAAACCAAGCCGACCAACGATTTCAATCAAGTCATCCACATGTTGGCCGACTTGGGCTACGAAGGCGTCGAGTTAGGAGGGTTTCATCCGCACCCCGGACCGGATAGCCTGACAAGCCGGAAGCAACGGCAGGAGCTGCGCAAGCACGTAGAGGATCATGGTCTCAATTTCTCGGGCCTGGCCGCGGACCTATGGTCGCAAAGATTATGGAGCGTGGAAGATTGTGGCCCCTTCATCGCCGCGTTTGCGAAGAATCTGATGTTCGCCGAGGATCTCGGAATCGATACGATTCGCGTCGATACCGTCGAGCCGGTGACGCGCGTCGCCGAGCTGCCGTTGCACCCCAAGATCCGCTCGGAGGTGGTCTTCTACCGGGTCGCGAAGGCATTTGATCAGGTGGCCAAGTTGGCGGCCGGCCGTGGCATTCGCATCTGCTGGGAATTCGAACCGGGCTTCCCAATCAACAAGCCATCCGAAATCGTACACCTCGTCAATGTGGTTCGCGACGAGATGCAAAACCCCAACTTCGGCGTGTTATTCGACACCTGTCACGCCCACATGTGCGCCGCTGTCGGTGCCAACCAGGTCGGCGACAAGGAGACACTTCCGGGCGGCGAGTTTGATCTGCTCAGCAAGCTCAAAGGCAAGATCACTCACCTGCACCTGATCGATTCCGACGGCACTCTCAATGAGCACAATACCAGCACCCACGCACCGTTCGGCAAAGGAAAGCTCAATTTCGACAAGCTCATCCCGGAACTGGTCAACTGCGGCGTGCCCAATGACTGGTGGTGTGTCGATCTCTGCTTCTGGCCCAACGCGTGGGATGTGACGGCGGATAGCAAGCGGTTTTTGGATAAGTATCGTCAGAAGTACGCCGCGTGAGCGGTGGCAAGAGACACCGGACCGAGGGTATGGTACGAGGTGTTGGGGATTTCTCCGGTTTGAAGGGCGCGACGGCTCAAGAAGTGCTTCTAGCCGTTCCGGCTCACGCGACGAGCCGGAAACTTTTGCCGATCAGCGCGCAGGTCAGGAAGGCATTGAGTATAAATGGATAGAGGGCGGCGCGACTTGGCGCGTGCGCATTCATGGTCCTGACCCATCAGCGCCCGCGGGAAGCAATGCAAACATGGGTTGGATAGTGCGGATCCAGCGCGGCCAGAAGATTATGGATAGCAATGGCAATTTCTATCCGAGAGGCGTCTATAATCCTGCCAGCCCGCATTATGATTTAGTCGCATCCAACGATACGCACATTCCAATCAAGACGCCCGTGAATGAAAGCGAATACATTCGACCATGAGGATCCCAATGATCATCGAGCGAGTACAGGGCTTAACGAGTAAGGACAAGGACGACCGTATCCGTTGCGCCGAAGAGCTTGGCGATCTTCTGGAGCACGGTGCACCCTCTTCCGAACTCGAAGCCGTGGCGGCATCGCTCATCGACGCCATCGTCCGAGAATCGAACCCGGAAACTCGGGAGGCGATCACCAATACTCTCGCTATCCTCGCGAGTAAGAACGTCGGGCTCAAGGCGCCGTGGAGCCGTTTGGAGGAAATCCTAGATCAGTTTGATACCTATTCACTTCAGAACGCGCTCACCGCGCTGGGGTATTCGGGAGATTACGCTTACGAGAAAACTGTGTCGCACTTTCAGACGCATGGCGACGGCGCTGTCCGCGAGGCCGCGGCGGATGCTTTGGTCGAATTGCGGGCAAGCTTGAAGTGAAACTGGAGAATCCGCATGAAGGTGCGTTCCCTCAACATCGGCATCATCGGCTATGGCTTCATGGGCCGGGCCCACTCGAATGCCTACCGAAAAGTCAATAACTTCTTTGATCTCGAAGTCCGTCCCGTTCTCAAGGCGGCTTGCGCACGCGACACCGCTAAAGTAAAGGCATTCGCCGACCAATGGGGTTACGAATCCGTTGAAGCCGATTGGCGCAAGCTCGTCGATCGCAAGGACATCGATCTGATCGACATCTGCGTGCCCAATAACCTGCACGCGGACATTGCCTCGGCAGCCGCAGCAGCGGGAAAGATGATCTTGTGTGAGAAGCCCTTGGCGATGGATGGCAATCAGGGCAAGAAGATGGTGGACGCGGTGGAGAAAGCGAAAGTGCCCAACATGGTTTGGTACAACTACCGCCGCGTACCTGCGATCACGTTGGCGAAAGCACTTATCGATGAAGGAAGGCTCGGACGCATCTTCCATTATCGCGCCAAGTTCTTGCAAGACTGGACGATCAGCCCGGATGTGCCGCAAGGCGGTGCGGGAGTGTGGCGGTTGGACGTGGCGGCGGCAGGCAGCGGCGTGACCGGAGACCTGTTAGCGCACTGCATCGACACAGCCCTGTGGCTCAACGGGCCGATGCACCATGTCGGCGCCATGACAGAAACCTTCGTGAAAGAGCGCAAGCACAATCTGACCGGCAAGGTGGAGAAGGTCGGCATCGATGACGCCTGCGCCTTCCTGGCCCGGTTCGATAACGGCTCGCTGGCCACGTTCGAATCGACGCGTTATGCCCGCGGCCACAAGGCCCTCTACACCTTCGAAATCAACGGCGAGAAAGCCTCGATCGCCTGGGACCTCCACGATCTGCATCGGCTGCAGTACTTCGATCACAAAGACGAGGGCAAGCTTCGCGGCTGGCGTTCAATTCACGTCACCGATCACGGCGGCGAGCATCCTTACATGGACCGCTGGTGGGTTCCGGGCCTTCAGATCGGCTATGAGCACACCTTCGTCCATCAAGTCGCGGACTTTTTCGAAGGCGTGGCGAAAGGCAAGCCGGCCATGCCCGACTTCCGCGACGCGCTGCGTACGCAACATGTTTGTGATGCCGTACTAAAGTCGGCTAAGGAGCAGAAGTGGGTTGACGTGACGAAGGCCTAACAGACCGGAATGACATAATAACGGTCACGCCAATGAATCGAGGTGCCCCCGGACTTTGACATCGGCGTTTCCGGCGGTCTTGGGTTTTCACGAGACTTCGCCGAACCACCGTCGCGTTGGAGCGTCCTGGGACACCGAAAGCTCCGCAACCTTGCCGCGTAGTGGCACCACAGTCGGATGTTCCTTGGCTGAGGCGCTCGCAAGGATCTAAGCCGGCCATAATTATCAACCCATTATGGCCGCCTTAGAATCGCGCCTTAGCTCCCTGGCTAGAAGCAACTTACTGCGACGAGAGTCGGTAAGGCGGCCATAATTCCCGCAAGCCCTGTGCGCCGGATGGCTCCCTTGACTGATAGCTTGCGAAACAAAACTGCCAAGACGCGAATAGAAGGAATCGGTTTGCCGGACACTTTCAAAACTTCGACTCCTGACCCAGTCCTGGCCCCTTTGAGTTTTCCTCCTTTGATTTTTCCTGACCCTTTTTTCGCGGTGACCTTTTTTTCGCGGTCAAAGAGTTGGCGACATTGGCGGGCCTTACCAGATTAATGTTTCGCGGTTGCCTTTACCACCTCTGCAGCGGGCTTTAGGCTCTCCAGGACTTTCATGGCGTCCTCATGCGGCGCTTTTGGTACCTCGTCATAGGCGACGTTGATAGGAACAATTACCTCGGCGGTATCCTTGAGCTTGTCCGGGGCGTGCTGTGCAAGTTGAATGGCGTTCGCCGTGCCATCGTAAAACGCTGCCAACCGCATGTTGTAGCGATAAAGTATGACCAGGATTTTCACCAAAAAAAACAACAGTAAAGCGGAACCAAGGCGAGTGCTGACCGACGCGACGGTATAGGCCACCGGGTCGTGAACAACGTAGCGAATGTCCCATTTATCCTTGTCTTTGCTCAGGTCCGCCAATCTCGCCTCAACATCTTTCTTTTCGTCCGGCGTTGTCGCCTTTGCCTTTAGTGCGTCTAGCTCGTTCTGACGATCTTTTAGGGACTTTTTGATTTGGTCAACCTCGTCCGTGTCGGCATCGAGGATAAGGTTGTCTGTGCTAATGAAGATCATGAAGCCGATCAACAATACCATCACGATCAGGCCAAAGGACAGGGCGCCGGATACCCGCAAGAGTCTCGCCCGCAATCTGATACGTGTTGCAACCTCATTGCGAGTTCGTTCCGTGTCGCTCTCTTTGGGCTTGCCGTTTTGGTCCGTCTCTGGTTCACGTTTACCTAAGCCCGGCAACTTTTGCAGTACCAGGCACCACAAGGGCTTCACGAGTAACCCGTAAACGATGAACGCCGTTAGCAGCGCGTTCAAATCTTTGGCTGCGAGAAGTTGGCGGTATTGGTCAATGGATATGTTCACAAGGGCGTTTGACCCTGAGCCCGAGCCGAAACCTGAACCGGCTGACGCAGCGGCGCCCGTCGCAGCTTGCGAGACAACGAGCTTCGTGGCCCCCAATTTCGTACTGATCGAGGTGTAGGCAAGTGTCAGCAACGTGTCAAGTACGCCCAACCATGAGACCAAAATAAAAATGATCGTGAACAACGCCCCTTCGGCCCATAACTTTTTGGCATCCCACTTGAAATACGCTCCCATGCCAAGGAACGTAAGAACGACGACGATAACGCCAATGAAAAACGGCAAGTTAATGAAGTCCATCACGGTATCCAAGAGCAGCCTGCGGAACGCGGAGTTGCCAGGTATTCTATTCATCGGAGCGGGCGGCCGTAATGGTCCCGAACCCACTCCAGCGGACAAAGGGGCAGCTGACAAAAGGGGACGCAGAGGACGCAGACGCGACTCGATTATCAGTACCGACGTGCTACTGTCAGTAATCGAGTCGCGTCCGTCGCGTCCCCTTTTGCGTTCTGCTTCGCCATGCAGAGATCCTTTGGCTCGATGCTTCCGCAACAAACATCGGCGCGAAATAGTACGAGAGCAGTCCGCTCTGCGGGCCACCCCTCTAGCCCGCGTTGACGCTACCGCCGACCCGAACCATAATGATATACGGGTAGGGGAGCCGGTAGTGCCGGCCTTTACAAACGGTCCGCTCCCACCGCGCTCCCCCGTAACGGCGCCGGGTATCCTCACGACAAGTGAGACTATCCCGGCGTTCGTGTTTTCAAAACAAGTCCTCGTCAGCCTCTGACCGGGCCGGGGTGTTGACTACAAATTCCACTTCTTTCGGCTGGGGCAATATTCGCTGTTCCAGTTTTTCGAATAGCGGCCGTAAGTCAAACAGATTGGCCTTTCCTGACCGCTCAACTCGACGAAGCAACCCCTTTTTCTCAAGGCTTCGGGCATGGGCTCGAACCGCTGTGGGCGTCATGCCCATCCGCTTTGCCAAACGTTTGAATCCAGGAAACGGCATCTCCGCCGTCCATTTGTGTCGGACGAGATGGACGATGAACATGGCCTCTAGGTTCGTGATCCCCAACTGCCGATACTGGTCCAGAAAGAAATCGCTGATGGGCGTCCAGCCATGAACCGCAAGACTCGCCGTCCAGCGAGACGCAATTGACCGTGGACTGAACTTGGCACCCATTAGCTCTCCTTTCTGGGCCGCCGCTATTCTATTGGCTTTTCACGGCGTTTGACGAAACGCTAATAGAGAAACAACTGTTCCGATACCTCTTCCGATGACTCTACTCAGTGTTTGTCGAGGTTTTATCAGTTGTTCATCATGACATGGGTATAAGAATTCTTTCATTTCATTTTTCGCAACTGGCCTTGCCGCCTCCATCTCCGAGGGCCGGGAGACCAGCGTGTGACGGGGAGCGCCTGGAGTCGGCAACAGTTCGGGGAGAAAAGGTCGGGTGAAGTGAAAGGTTTGAGGGGAAAGCCAAGGGTTCCAGGAACTGTTTCGGGATCCCTTGATCGCTAAGACACCTAGGTCTTTCGCAAGTTTCGCGCTGCATCGCGTTGGTCTCGTCTTTGTTACGCGACCAGCGCATTCGCGTTGATCCGCTCGATGACCTTCACGATCGCCTCCGCTTGGGCCGGTAGCACGCCGACGACGCCCTGCTCGCTCTGGTCCGTGAAGGGCGGCTCGAATAGCGCTTGCGGCTCCATCAGCCCATTTTGCGTCAGATGATCGATGATCTGGTCGATGAACCGGATCTGGTCGGCGGTCAGGGTCGCCGACGCAAGGAATTCGGTGAACGCTTCCTTGGCGGCGTTGCGGTCGAGGCCGACGATCTCGCGCACCAGCTTGCCGAGCGGCTGATCGGTGCCGAAGGTGGCGGTGTAGTCCTCGCGGCTGCCGGGGCCCTCGGCCGAGAACAGGATGGCTTCCAACGCCTCCAGGTCGGCGGTGCTGATGGGGCGGTTCATCTTGAGGCGCTGGATGGTGATGTGGTTTTCGTGCTCGCGAAGGAATCGCGACACCTTCAGGCGATAGTTCTTCAAACCCGGGTCAGCGGCGATCAGGCCCGTCATCACGGTTGGCGTGCCCATCTGGTCGAGCAGGTCAGTGTAAACGTTCTTGCGGCCGCCTTCCGGGTCGAGGAACTTGACCAGGTCGCGCAGCTTCTTGATCAGCAATTGCAGCTCATCGCGGGTGTAGAAGCCCTGGAGGTGAACCAGTTTGTCGGCTAAAGCGCCCTCACACGCACCGCTCCCATGTCATACTCCGAAAAGCTCCCTACATAGTAGCCAAATTCCCAGATCGCTTGCTGCCCCATGCTAAACGCCAGGTTGTTCATGTACGCCAGCGCGATCTGTTCGGGAGAATGTTCGATGTTGCCGCGCAAGGCCATGTGCAGATGGTCCGGGAGAATCGCCAGCCTGGAAAGCCCATGCCCTTTTTTCACCGCAATCTGGGGACATCGCTCCCGCAGTAGCAAGAGGCGTTGCTGGTCGCCGATCCGGTAGCGGCCGCCCATCACCAGCACCAGATGCAGATTGTACCAGTACCTCCCGCTGAGGCTTTCCGAAGGCTGTGACAGATCAACGTCCGGATCTACGAAGACCAGGCTTTCCAGAAACTCCTTAAAGCGCGGATCGGCAAGCTCCTCGTTCTTGACCTGGTTTCGGATGTACGCCTCGACCTCGGCTCTGTGGTTGTCGCCGATGGTGCGCACCGCGAGCTTGCGGCTGAAATTGACGTCGAGGTTGGATCGCCGCAATGCGTGCTGTAAGCGCCCCTTGACGCGGCCAGCAAAGAAGACGGGCGACACCGTGGGCCGGACACTGAACGTGAATTGGATCAGCGTGGGTGTCCAGTTCGTGATCAGGCGCCGTATCCCGTCGGATTCCCACGCGGCGTCGACGTCCGTCCAGAAGTGGTCTGCCGGTGCCGGGGGAAAGGCTCCTTCGGATGGCCAGCCCGACCAGGTGTAGCGCAGGTGGTAGGCGGGAGCGCGCACGTTCTCAGGGGTGTAAATGGGCTCGGAGTGCACCTTTGCACCGTCCTTGCTGGTGAAACTGCTTCACCTGCCGGACGAGCCGGCAGGGGTCGGACACAGGATGAAGAGTTCTTACCTGCTAGCTTATCAAACTCATGCACCTGCCGGGCAAGCCGGCAGGGGTTTACAGAGTTTGACCCCATAGGCACCTTGCTACTTCCGAGATAATTCGGTTTGACCGTTACTCTCACACAATGACCGCATTTTGCGGCATCTGTAATTCGGTTCTCACATTGTCTCATAGCAGAGCCGTTTGCCGATGGATACAGTGGAACCATATTCGCCCACCCGCTCCCACCAGCACCGCTCGCTTCATGCACAGGCATGGCCAACTGGTTCATAGGGCGAGAAGATCAATTGACATTTGTAATTCACTGTTCAACTCGCTTGTCCAGCGTGCCTTCCGTGCCGAGTTGTAGCCGCCTGGAGTTTCGCCATGCCCTCCAACTTCGACTTCCTCCGCCCCAAATGGGCCAACCTGCTCGACGATGCCATGCAAGTCGAGAGGCAATCCCTCGCCGGCCCGCGCACCTGCGCATTCTACGCGCGCCGCGTGCTGGAGCGCATGCTGCAATGGCTGTACGCGAACAACGGCGACCTGCGCGCACCCTACCAGGAAAACCTCGCGGCGATGCTGCACGAGCCGAGCTTCCAGGACATCCTGCCGCCGGGGATGCGGTTAGCCGTCAAACTAC
>Ga0207150_1078_pt1 | contig 19736 bp, 19 predicted proteins | sample Alteio_BWMinHeat_32_FD_153526 | JGI IMG/M metagenome (GOLD analysis project Ga0207150, IMG submission 153526) | Enriched cells from forest soil in Barre Woods Harvard Forest LTER site, Petersham, Massachusetts, United States -... | ecosystem: Environmental > Terrestrial > Soil > Temperate forest >...
GGCTCAAATGGACTTTCGCTCGCCGGAGTTACGGGAGTTCCTGGAAAACCGATTGTCTACTTTTCACCCACGTGCCTTCTAGAACATCGGCCGCAGCGGAAGAACGATCATAGGCTTCGCTGTCCGGTAACCTAATTTTGAGATGGGCAAGACCCAGCGCGACCTATCCGAAGCACGAGCGCACCGGTGGGCCGCAACCTGATCATGTCAACGATGGTGGACATCCCGACACCCCGGCCCCGGCCAAAGAAAAGCTCTTCCAATGCGGAATGGCGGCCTTCGGGTCCCAAACTGCTTGATTCGGGTGTGTTGCAACTGACAGCGACCATCGCCTTGTATTCGACGTTGCCGGTGCTTTTTATTCGGGCGTTCTACATCATCGATCCCGACATCTGGTGGCATTTGCGCAACGGGCGGTGGATTCTGGACCATGCCGCCGTTCCAGTTACCGATCCGTTCTCCGTCTACGGCATGGATAAACCGTGGGTCGCCTACAGTTGGCTGTTCGACACTTTCATTGCCGCTGTGCATGGCCGTTTCGGATTGGTAGGCGTCGCGGCGTATGAAATTGCCGTCCGGCTGGCGCTGGGCATCGCCTTGTTTCATCTGGTACACGGACTGATGCCCCGGTTCTGGCGCGCCGCGGCACTAACGGGTGTGGGCCTGTTCACAATCATGAGAGTGATTGGCCCGCGGCCCGGAATGCTGACGATTCTGTTTCTGATTCTGGAACTCGACATCCTGCTGTCGCTCCGGCGAAAGGCGAGTCCGAAACTCCTCTGGCTGTTGCCTCCGTTGTTTGTAGTTTGGGCCAACTGCCATATTGAATTCGTCGACGGATTGATTGTGCTTGGGCTATTTGCCGCCGAACCGCTGATCAATGGCGTGTTGCGCTACGAGCCCCGCGAGAAGAGCGGCGTGGCGGCGGAACAGGTTTGGCTCACGCTCGCGGCTAGCGCGTTGGCAACGCTCGCGAACCCCTATGGCTGGAAGCTGTATTCGACGGTTTTTCTTTATATGGGTCAGTCCAAGGTTTTCGAACTTATTGATGAACTGCGCGCCATGACCTTTCGCGAACCGCAGCATTTCGCGGGGCTGTTTTTGCTGGTGGGAGCGGCGATGGCGATGGGGTGGCGGCGTGATGCAAAGCCGCTGTGGCTGATGCTGATGCTGCTGGCTTCGTTTATGGCGTTTCGCATGGTGCGGGAAATCTGGTTCCTCACGGTGATTTCGCTCTGCGTAATCTCTGACGGTTGGAACTTTGCGCCACCGGAAGCGGGCAGGCCACAAAGCTCCGGGGTGCGGCGCCAGGCTTTGGTTGCCGTATGGGTTCTGGCAATTATCGTTGCATCGTGCCAGCGCTATGGCCTCTCCAACCTTTTGCTGGAGGTTCAGGTGGCCGGCACCTTCCCGGAAGGCGCCTCACGATTCATTGAACAGCACCACCTGCCCGGCCCACTGCTGAATGACCTAAGCTGGGGTGGATTTCTGATCTGGCGGCTGCCGGAGTTGCCGGTTGCAATGGACGGCAGAACCAACGTGCACGGCGAAGAGCGTATTCTGCAGAACTCAGCCCTGTGGAGAGGCAAGCCCGGCTGGTCCAGCAATCCTGAACTCAGCCGAGCAAACCTGGTACTCACGCCGCAAGACGCAGCCATCGCCGCGCTCCTGCGGACGGATCCGCGCTTTAAGGTGGCCTACGAAGACGTGCAGGCGGTTGTATTCCAGCGCAGATGAATACACCCGCCCCTGCGGCCTGACAGTGATTCGACGAACAGAATCCGGTTATGCCCTAGGCGCTGGTGGCGCGGTCGCCGGCCAGGTGTGTCGTTAACGTAATTTCAGCCTTCAGCAGCTTGGAGATTGGGCAGCCAGTCTTGGCATCCTGCGCGGCCTTTTCAAAAGCCGCCTTGTCCACGCCAGGAATACGCGCGGTGAGGTCAAGATGAACCTTGGTAACCGCAAAGCCCGATTCGAGCTTTTCCAGCGTTACGGCAGCCGTGGTCTCAAGGCTTTCGGCCGTAATCCCCGCGTTGCCAAGTTGCGCCGAGAGGGCCATGGTGAAGCAACCGGCGTGGGCGGCGGCAATCAACTCTTCGGGATTTGTGCCGCGGCCGTCCTCAAAACGCGTGGCAAACGAATACGGCGTCGTTGAGAGAACACCGCTGTCGGTCGAGATAGTTCCCTTCCCTTCCTTCAGAGAGCCTTTCCAGACTGCCGAAGCTTTGCGGATCATTGTGCAATTTCCTCCCAGGATTTTGGATACGACATAAGTCAGCCTCCTATTATCGCCGCAACCGCCCGGGAAAGGTAGCCGGTCGTTGAAATTCGAGGATTTGTGGCGGCCCGAGCCGAAGACCCCTTGTGCTTCCCTTTCCCGATACCTGTCCCAACGAACAGGTATTGAAAGTGAGCAACCCCCGTCTTTTCTGCGTTGCGCGGGCCTTCAGCGCGCGCCTACAGTGGTTGTACGTTGCTCCTCCGGAGCGCCCATCTGACGATCGAACGTGGAGGTAGATATGTGGAACAATAAGCAGCAGCAAGCCGAAGTACCCAACCCATCCCCAGCGCAGCAACCGCCGCCGCAAAACATGCCTGCCAATTCCGTTGCTCAGACCCGGCCCAGCGCTCCGGTAGCGCGCAATCTGGCGTGCCTGGGCAAGAACCTAGAAATCAAAGGCACCATCTCGGGCGATGAGGACATGCAGATTGATGGCCGTGTCGAAGGTCCGGTCTCACTGCAAGGACAGAAACTGACGGTAGGGGGCAGCGGGGAGATGAGTTCCCAAATCACCGCCCGCGAAATCGTGGTGTATGGCAAGGTGAGCGGCAATCTGCGAGCCCGCGATCGCGTCGAGATCAAAAGAGATGGCTCGGTGATCGGCGACATTACCACGGCGCGGATCAGTATCGAGGAGGGCGCTTACTTCAAAGGCCGAATCGAGATTGAGCGCGGTAAAACGCAGGGTGCGTCCGACCCGCAGGGGAACGCCGTTCCCGTTCTTAGCGAGGCGAATTGAAGGGCTGGTGTTCCCGGCGCTTGAGAAGTTGTTTCAGGCGGTCGCAGGCCTGCTCGAAAGAGCGATACAGTTCGTCCACGCCCTTCGTATCGTGATCCACGCGCCCGGCATCCAGGTCGCTAATTACTTCAAGGCAGAGATTCGTGGCACGGTGGATACGGTCCGCGGTCAACAGTCCAACCAAATCATTGTCATCCCGGCCCTGCAACTGCCGCTCGCGCAAGCCGGAAACCGCCGTCGAAACGGTGCGCACAAACTCCGCAGCATCGCGGAACTCACCCAATAGACGAAGGTCAATGCCTTCGGCCAGCAGGGACTGCTCGAGACTGTGCAGTTCGATTACTGTCTTCTTTACCTGTATGCTGACGCCCCAGAATTTATCGCTGGGAACGACCAATTCCACGACGATGCCCTGTGAGACGCCTTCTCTTGAAGAGGGTGTGGCCAAAACTCGGGCCTCAGCGGTCTCCGCTGAAAGGAAATTGGTAAGCGTAATTCGGCTGCCGACTTCTGGATAGTTGGCCATTTCCAGCGAGCCGCCGCGCATATTGACCTGCCGGGCGATCGCGTCCGCCTTTACCGCTTTGCCGTCCGGGCCACACCAACTGGTCTCGAGCGGAACAGCAACCGCAAAGCGGAGGCTTCTACGGCGCTCAACTTTCGCGCCGTCCGAACTGGTTGGTCGTCTTCCCTTGGTCACACGCGCCTCCCCAACGGGACGGTGAAGTCCCACTCGTCTCAACCTACTAGGTTAGGACCGCGCCTGTGGAAACGCTACTGTACGAAAGGACAGTGTGTGAGCAGTTTAGATTTCAAGGTGCAATCGGGACCGGAATAGAAGCGGAAGATCACCCTGATACATCGTTCGCGGTATCGGCGCACGGTTTACGGCACGGTGCGGTATTATGTTGGCGCCCTTCCCCCTTTTCGGCTGCAAGCCGACCAATTATGCCAAGCGAAGGGAGATCCCCGATCGTCATGCCCGGAACCTCAACACCTTTTCCGGAATCCAGCCAGCCTTTAGCCCCCGAAGAACTGCGGAAGATGCACGCGTATTGGCGGGCGGCAAACTACTTGTCCGTTGGGCAAATCTATCTGTATGCGAACCCGCTCCTGCGCGTCCCGTTACAGATGGCGCACGTGAAACCACGACTGCTTGGCCACTGGGGCACGACGCCGGGGCTCAACTTCATTTATCTTCACTTTAATCGATTGATCAAGAAGCTCGACCTGAACGTCGTCTATATCGCGGGGCCCGGGCATGGCGGACCCGGCCTGGTGGCGAATACGTACCTCGAAGGCACCTATAGCGAAATTTATCCCGATATTTCACGAACCGAAGAGGGCTTGCGTAAGCTCTTCAAGCAGTTTTCTTTTCCGGGGGGCATTCCCAGCCATGTGGCGCCGGAAACGCCTGGTTCGATTCATGAGGGCGGCGAGCTTGGCTATTCTCTTGCGCATGCCACCGGCGCGGTATTTGACAATCCCGACCTGCTGGTTTGTTGCGTGGTCGGCGATGGCGAGGCGGAGACCGGACCGCTGGCGGCAAGCTGGCATTCCAACAAGTTTCTGAATCCGGCTCGCGACGGAGCCGTGCTACCCATTCTGCATCTGAACGGCTACAAAATCGCAAATCCCACCATACTGGGACGCATGAGCGACGCCGCACTGACGCAGCTCTTCACGGGTTACGGATACAAGCCCTATTTCGTGGAAGGACATGACCCAGAGCCGATGCACCAGCGGATGGCCCACACGCTTGACACGGTTGTTGCGGAGATCCATCTGATTCAGAGTGAGGCCCGCGCCGGACGCACCACCGGCGTTCCCACATGGCCCATGATCGTGCTGCGGAGCCCCAAGGGATGGACCGGACCGAAGATAGTGGACGGCGAGCCGGTGGAGAATACCTGGCGCGCGCATCAGGTGCCGGTCACGGACTTCGCGTCACATCCGGAACACTTGAAGATTCTTGAGGATTGGATGAGGAGTTATCGGCCGGAAGAGCTGTTTGATCAGGGCGGGAAACTCATTCAGGAGTTGGCAGACCTCGCGCCGCAAGGGACGCGAAGGATGGGCGCGAATCCGCATGCCAACGGCGGCCTGCTGCTGAAATCTCTTGCACTACCTGACTTCCGGGATTACGCGGTCAATGTGTTGGCGCCAGGCTCAGTGGACGCGGAGGCGACGCGCATTCTGGGGAAATTTCTTCGCGACGTCATGAAGCAGAATGCCGCCACCGCCAATTTCCGCGTTTTTGGCCCAGATGAGACTGCTTCCAACCGTCTCGAAGCGTTGTATGAGGCGACCGACAAGACCTTTCTCGAACCGCTGCTTCCCACGGACGAGCATCTGGGACCCAATGGCCGGGTGATGGAAGTTCTCAGCGAGCACATGTGCGAGGGATGGCTGGAAGGCTACCTGCTTACGGGGCGCCACGGTTTCTTTTCCTGCTACGAAGCGTTCATCCATATCGTGGATTCCATGTTCAACCAGCATGCCAAGTGGCTGAAAGTGACCCGTTCGATCCCATGGCGCAGCCCCATCGCATCGCTGAATTATCTGCTGTCGTCGCACGTGTGGCGCCAGGACCACAACGGTTTTACACACCAGGATCCCGGCTTCATTGACCACGTCATGAACAAGAAGGCAGATGTGGTTCGCGTCTATTTGCCGCCCGATGCCAACACGCTGCTGTCAGTCGCGGACCACTGCCTGCGCAGCCGAGACTATGTCAATGTCATTGTTGCCGGTAAGCAGCCGGCTCCACAGTGGCTCGGCATCGACGACGCCATCGAGCACTGCACCACGGGAATCGGCATCTGGGACTGGGCCTGCAGCGACCAGGAAGGCGAACCTGACGCCGTGATGGCGTGTGCCGGCGATGTTCCCACGTTGGAAACGCTCGCAGCTGTGGACCTGCTGCGGCAACATTTCCCGGACATCAAGTTGCGCGTCGTCAATGTGGTGGATCTGATGACTCTGGAGACGCCCAGCGAGCATTCGCATGGCCTGCCGGATTCGGATTTCGACTCGCTGTTTACGACCGACAAGCCCGTCATCTTCGCGTATCACGGCTATCCGTGGCTTATCCACCGCCTCACGTACCGGCGGACAAATCACGGAAGCTTTCACGTGCGGGGATACAAGGAAGAAGGGACCACCACAACCCCCTTCGACATGACGGTTCTCAACGATCTGGATCGCTTTCATCTGGCCGGCGATCTGGTGGTCCGGGTGCCGCGCCTGCAACGCGTGGGCGCTCACTTTATGCAGCTCCTGCGCCATAAGCTGGCTGAGCACAAGGAATACATCTCGGAGCACGGCGAGGACATGCCTGAGATCCGAAACTGGAAATGGCCGGTCAAGCCATGAAGATTCTGGTGCTCAATTCAGGATCGAGCAGCCAGAAAAGTTCGCTGTACGAACTAAGCGATCCTCTGCCAACCCATCCGGCCACTCCGTTTTGGGGAGGAAAAATCGAATGGGACAGTGAGCAGGCGGAACTGCAAATCTCCACAGCACAGGGGGCGCGTTGCACACTGCGCCCGCCGTCGATGTCGCGTCGCGAAGCGACGAGCCAGCTGTTGGCGCAGTTGTGGAGCGGGCCCTGTGCTGTCATTGGTGGGCCTTCGGAAATCGACGTCGTGGGCCATCGCGTGGTAAACGGAGGCACGGAATATGTCGGGCCGTCGTTCATCACGCCGGAGCTTATCGCCGCGGTGCAGCGAATGTCCGCCTTCGCACCGCTGCACAATCGGATCGAATTGGAGTCCATCGAAATTATTTCTCAACAATTCGGTTCCGTGCCGCAGGTAGCCGTCTTCGACACGGCTTTTCACAGCCGGTTGCCGGAGGCGGCAAACGTGTATCCGGGCCCCTATGACTGGATTGCAAAGGGAATCCGGCGCTACGGGTTTCACGGGATCAACCATCAATATTGCGCCGAGCGTTCGGCACAACTGCTGAACAAGGACCTGTTATCGCTCAAGCTGGTCACTTGCCATCTGGGCAACGGCTGCTCGCTGGCTGCCATTCGTGGCGGCCACAGTGTGGATACAACCATGGGCTTTACTCCCCTCGAAGGCCTGATGATGGGCACGCGTTCCGGCTCGGTGGACCCGGGAATCTTGACGTACTTGATGCGACAGGGGGCGGCCACCGCGGAACAGTTGGACAATCTGCTCAATACACAGTCGGGTTTGCTGGGAATTTCCGGCATTTCGGGCGATATGCGAAAGATTGTGGCGGCAATGAAGCAGGGTAACGCGCGCGCGAAGCTGGCCTTTGAAATATTTACGCATCGCTTGCGGTCCTGCATCGGCTCGATGGTGGCAATCCTGAATGGATGCGATGCCCTGGTCTTCACGGCGGGTATCGGGGAGAACTCGGCCGAGGTGCGGGCCGCGGCCTGCGATAACCTCGGGTTTCTCGGCGCGCAACTCGATCCTCAGAAGAACGGGCGGCCATCTCCCGATCAGGATATTGCCCAGGAAGACTCCGCCGTGCGCATCCTTGTGATACGAGCCCAGGAGGACTGGGCTATTGCTCAGGCCTGCTGGAGGCTGGCATCGCATGAGTCGCCACAGGTAGTAAGCCAGAAGCCAGCGGGGCTGCGCCCGGCGACAACCCCTGCAACTTGATTCCGCGCAGCTATTTGACTAAGCTGGCGCGCTGGCGGAACCATATCGCTGAACGCTTGTATTAATCGAGGAGCCATGCCCAAGAAAAAGAAGACAAGCGGCAAGAAGAGCAAGAAGAAGGCGAAAAAAGTCGCGCGCGCGCGCAAGCGGCCGTCGAAGCGGAAAGCTTCTCCCCAAAAACCCCCGGCTGCCAGAAGCAGGACGCAGGCCGCCGCTCCATCGGCCGTAGAGATTCCGGAATATGTATTCCCTCCTGAATACGGGGGAGAGCAGTAGATTCGCGCCGCGGGAGCGCGGACGTTTTCAAGTCACGCGCTTTTTCAGTACCTGGCGGACTGCCATGTTCAGGAGGCTGAGAATCAGCCCTCCGTAGAACGCGGGCCAAAGTCCGTGCACCTCGAAGCCCGGGACGATCAGGGCCGCCAGCTTCAGCATCAATGCATTGATCAACAGCCAGAACAAGCCAAAGGTGAGAATCGTCAGCGGAAACGTGACGATCTTCAGAAACATGCCGACCGTGCCATTCACCAGGCCAATCACAACAGCGGCAATCAGCGCGGTGCCAAAACCCATCACAAAGAAGCCGGGAACGAATCGCGCCACCAATAGCAGGCACAGCGCGCTTAAAACCCAATGAGCCAATAGCTTCACCATTCAGTCCTCCTCAACCGTAAGAGCGTGCGCCCAAGGAGTGGGAGACATATGGTCGGCATTCTGGTGCTTGGAAGCAATCACTTTATTGTGAGCGGCCCGTTGCCCGACCGGGCCACCGCCTTGGCGCTGGCCCGCCACTGGTCTCTGATTGAAATTGGAGCAACTACGCCCATTCCTCTGCAACCATGGAGCATTCGTACACGCGAGTTCAGAGAACACCTCGCATGGGCCGTAATAGTTCCCGGAGAAGGCGAACACTCCGCCGCCGTATCGCAATTGCTCGCCGAATTGCAGGCACGCGGGATTACCATCCACGACTTCGTTGACCGCGATTGACGTCAGCCTTTCTTTTCTTCAAGCTCCGCCCAACGAGCGTAGAGGCTCTCCAGCGTCTTCTGAGCCTCAGCAACCCTGGCTGAAGCGCTCTGCAGAACGAGGTGATCGCTCTTGCTGGCGGGATCCTCCAGTGCGTTTATGCTGGCTTGGAGCTCGCTTTCTGCCTGCGCGAGCCGCGCTTCGATGGCCGCAAATTCGCGCGCGTCGTTAAACGAGAGCTTGCTTCTCGTGGCCGCAGGAGGACCCTTGGGAACTGCAGCTGAGGCACGCCGCGGCACTTCCCTGTCGCTCGCAAGCGCTTTCGTCTGTGAGCGCTGCCAGGCATCCCATTGCGAATAGTCGGCGAAGGCCTCCATCCGGCCAATTCCATCCAGGCCTAGAACGACCGTCGAAACACGATCCAGCATGTAACGGTCATGCGTAACCAGGACCAGCGCCCCCTTTAAACTCCAGCAGGCTTTCTTCGAGGATTTCCAGTGTCGGAATATCGAGATCGTTTGTGGGCTCGTCCAACAGCAGGACGTCGGCGGGCTGGAGCATGAGCTGCGCAATCAATACACGCGCGCGCTCGCCGCCGGAAAGCTTTCGGACCGGTTGATTCAGATCCTCCGCGTCAAACAAAAACCGCGCCGCCCACGAAGCCACGTGGACGATTTGATCCTGATAGATGACCGCGTCACTGTCCGGCGCCAGCGCCCGGCGCAGGGAAATGTCCGGATCCAGCCTGCGATTTTGGTCAAAGTACACGATTCGCAGGGAATCCGCCTTGCGTATCTTGCCGCGCGTGGGTTCGATCTCTCCCCGCAATAACCGCAGCAGCGTGGTCTTGCCGCTTCCGTTGGGGCCCACCAGGCCGACCCGCATCCCCGAAGTGATGGTGAAGTCCACTTCCGCGAACAGCGTGCGATCACCAATGGCATACGTGACCTTATCCAGCTCCACCAGCTGCTTGGTCTGGCGATTCGTTGCAGAAAAGTCGATCCTGGCGCTAGAGGTGCGAGTTCTGGCGTTCAAGTCCGCCAACTCGCCGATCATCTCGTGCGCCTTATCAATACGCGCCTTGGATTTCGTGGTGCGGGCCTTGGGGCCCCGGCGGAGCCATTCAATTTCCGTGTGGACGCGATTGGCCAGGGTGTCCTGCCGCTTCCCCTGCGCGTGCAGAAATTCCTCCTTTGCTTCGAGAAAGCGGCTGTAGTTTCCCCGCACCCGGAGGAACCCGTCTTCGTATATGCGATTGAGCTCGACGATCTCATTCGCGACATTTTCCAGAAAATAGCGGTCGTGGCTTACGACCACGCACGCAAAGGCGGCGTTGCGAAGGACTGCCTCCAGCCAGTCGATTCCATCCAAATCGAGATGATTGGTGGGCTCGTCCAGCAGCAGAATGTCCGGCTGCTGGACGAGCGCCGCGCTGATTGCAAGTCGCTTGCGCCAGCCACCCGACAGCGCCGCGGTCGCCATGTCGATGTCCACAAACCCAGCGCGGCCGAGCGTCTCCGCCTGACGGCCGGCACGCTCCCCGGCAGGGACCGCCGGTTCAAATGCGCCTTCGATTACCGAACGAACCGTGTCGTGCTCGGCAAAGTCGGAAATCTGCTTCACGTAGCTGAGGCGCGTGTGCTTCCGGATGGCTACTTCGCCGCTATCCGGCTTTAGACGGCCGCACAGAATCTCCAGCAGGGTGGACTTGCCCGAACCATTCGGGCCAATCAGACCGATGCGGTCGTCTTTGGAAACGGTAAAGGAGATGTCGCGGAAAAGCGGCGCTGCCCCGTATCTCTTCGAGAGCCCTTGTGCACTGATAATTGGAGCCAAATGATTCGGTATTCTCCTGGGACTAGTTTATCCTTGAAAACGTTTGTAGCTTAGCGAAACCTGACGATTGCTCCTTTGACCAAATCCACGACCCGCGATTTTGACGTCTTGATTTTGGGCGCTGGCGCCGCAGGATTGTTGTGCGCAATCGAGGCGGGCAAACGCGGACGCCGCGTAGCCGTGATCGAACGCGCCGAGCGTGCCGGAAAGAAAATCCTGATCTCCGGCGGCGGACGGTGCAATTTCACCAATATTTACTGCCAGCCGGACAATTTCATCTCCGCCAATCCGCACTTTGCCAAGTCGGCTCTGTCCCGCTACACACCGGCTGATTTCATCGCCCTGGTGGAAAAGCATCGCATTGCCTATCGCGAAAAAACGCTCGGCCAGCTGTTCTGCGACAGGTCGGCCGAGGATATCGTCCGCATGCTCGAAGCCGAATGCCAGGCCGCGGGCGTGGAGACCTTTCTTAGAAGCAAAATCCAGGATGTTAGGCGCAACACGATATTCGCGGTGCAAACCGAATCTGCGGAGTTCCGCGCCCCGGCTTTGGTGGTTGCGACGGGAGGGCTATCGATCCCCAAACTCGGAGCAACTGCCCTGGGTTACGACCTGGCTCGGCAATTCGGCTTGAAAATCCGCGCGCCCAGACCGGCTCTCGTGCCGTTTTCATTGGGGGCGGAAGATCGAAGCCATTATTGCGATTTGGCGGGCGTGTCGGCCGAAGTGGTAGTTTCAACAAACCACCATTCGTTTCGGGAAAAAATGCTGATTACCCATCGCGGGCTCAGCGGGCCCGCCATCCTGCAAATCTCCTCCTATTGGCGCCCGGGCACGCCAATCCGTCTGGACTTCGCGCCGCAGAGCGAAGTCACCAAGCCTATCCGCGAAGCCAAGGTCAGAAACACCGCCGCCGCTCTTTCGGCACTTCAGAAGTTTTTGCCGCAGCGCCTGGCGGCTCGCTGGCTGGAACTGCATGCCCCAACCAACTGGACAAACCAGGCGCTAGCAACCCTGGAGCGCCAGACCCATGAATGGGTTTTCACACCGGCCGGCACGGAGGGCTACGAAAAGGCCGAGGTCACCGCGGGCGGCGTTGATACCGATGAGTTGTCGAGCAAGACGATGGAGAGCCGAAAGGTCCGCGGGTTATTCTTCGTCGGAGAGGTTGTCGACGTCACAGGCCATCTCGGCGGCCACAATTTCCAATGGGCTTGGGCTTCCGGGGCCGCCGCAGGACGAGGGTTGTAATTCATGGTAAGGTTATCCACACTTCATAGCATCGCGCGGAGTCAATCCAGAGTGACTGATTCGCTTAGCTGATTCAACATATCGCGGTGACGAATCGTTCGGCAGATGTAAAATCATAAAAACCTGGTTCTTTTGGGAGATCCCATGCGAGCAGTGGTCACCGGCGGTTCAGGTTTTCTCGGTTCTCACCTGTGTGAGCGATTAATCGGCGAAGGTTGGAATGTGCTCGCCGTCGATAACCTCGTGACCGGGACCGAGGCGAATCTGAAACATCTGGCCAAGAATCCGCGCCTGCACGTCATGCGGCACGACGTTTCAAACTATATCGAAGTGCCCGGGCCGGTGGACTATGTGCTCCATTTCGCCTCCCCTGCAAGCCCGGTTGATTACCTGAAGTTGCCGATCCAAACGCTCAAAGTCGGAGCGCTGGGTACGCATAACGCGCTGGGGCTGGCGCTGGCCAAAAAAGCCAAGTTTTTCCTCGCGTCGACTTCCGAGTGCTACGGGGACCCCCACGTGAGCCCCCAACCTGAAACCTATTGGGGAAACGTCAACCCGATTGGACCGCGCGGCGTGTACGATGAGGCAAAACGATATGCCGAGGCCATGACCATGGCCTATCACCGCTACCACGGGGTGGATACGCACATCATCCGTATCTTCAACACCTACGGGCCGCGCATGCGGCTCAACGATGGCCGGGCCCTGCCGAACTTTGTCTTTCAGGCGCTCAGCGGGCAGCCCATTACCGTTTACGGCGACGGCAGCCAAACGCGCAGCTTCTGTTACGTGTCCGACCTGATCGAAGGCATCTACCGGTTGATGCTATCGGACGAGCACGAGCCTACGAACATTGGCAACCCGCAGGAAATAACGATTCTTGAATTTGCCGAGCGCATTCGCGTCTTGACCAACGCGACCAAGCCCATCGTCTTCGAGCCCTTGCCGCAAGATGATCCCAAGCAGCGATGTCCGGACATCACGAAAGCCAGGCGACTACTGGGCTGGGAGCCCAAAGTAGACCTGGAAGATGGGCTGGCCTTGACTCTGGAATCGTTCCGCCAGCAATTCGCCGCACAACACACCCGTTGATCGATTTCAGAACTAGCTACCTTTGCTTTAGAGAGGATCTGGAGCCGAGGCCCGGACTTGAACCGGGGACCAGTCGATTACTCCAGGCACACCATAGTGTTGGTGGGGTTGTGGCTGGGTGTATCTGGATATAGCCACCTGCTCGTAGGGTCACTACAAAAGTCACTACAGCGCGGCACTGTCCATCAGGAGATTCTACTGGACTCCCGAATCGTGAAAGGGCGGCTGTTGTTTAAGACAAGGCAGGGCGACGGCGACGTTATCTCCTCACCTGATGAACTCGGGCGCATCAGGTTGCAGGCTATGCGTGAATTTCTCGACGATTATGAACCGGGAAGAAAGTATGGGCGCTACATTCTAACGGAGCTACCCGACTTGCCGCTCCAAATAAACGCCGGGTGTGTGCAATCTGCGGAACTATTCGAAGGATTATTATTGTCGGGCGGCTCCGCGCTGCCAGACCCTAAGCGTAAAGGTTTCTACGATCTGCAAAACGATGGGCGAACATTCTTCATCTAGGTCTCTCCCGTGACAGGTAAGGCGGTATTACTGGCCAGTTGGCTTCGTCAGGAGCATGAAGGCGTAGACTGCGTCGAAGATGCGGTCACGGCGTGATTCTCAGCCTGCGCGAAACAATTTGGCTAGCTACGCTGGAAGCCTTCGGTTGAATTGGTCGCCATTCAAAACAGGATGTGCATTCATATCCCATGCCTTCTTCTCGCCTTCGCATGATCCGGCGAGGGTGCCGGCAGAATTGTCAGAGCAGCCATAACATCATTGATGCAGTTCTCCCAGAGAGGAACAAGCATTCTGGGCCGATTCGTCAAGGCAATGCCACGAGGCGTCCAAGTAAAAGGCAACATGATTCATCGCCGCTGTTTTCGGTCGATTCGACATGCGAATCGCGATTCCGTCACCCTGCCCAGTCCTGGTACCCCACATGACGAGAAGACGACTTCGCGGGACTTGGGACTGATGTTTCCAATGCTATACTCCGCCCGCGACAGCCCCGCAAGGAGTCGATTCGGCCAATAAGGCCAACGAAGTCATGACAATGGCTGCTGACCTTACTCATCCAACGATTGAATCAGGTTCCTGCGCAAGGTTAGCAAAGTTGATCTACGCTTCTCTCTTCCTCATCGCAACGAGCGGCTTATTTTACGTTCTCATGACGAACTACGATGTGCACCTTGTGCGCGTAAAGCAGTTCGAATTAGCAAGCACCGTAGAGGAAAACCTTGCTCTCGCGGAATCCCTTTTCTTTTTCATCCAACTGTTGCCAATATCTGTTAATTCTGCAGTGCCTGACCATGCAATTTGGGCGTAACTATCCACACCGTTCAAGGAAGTGTTCGCAGTCCAATTAGTTCGGCAAGGAGTATCGCGCCATGGAACCCAAGGAACATCGACAAGCCCACCGTTTGGGTTTTCCCTGAACTTATTGTTTGCTTGGACTGCGGTACAGCGGAATTCGTCATGCCGGAAAATGAATTGGCCGAACTGTGCCTACTTGTTAGTGGCGGCGCCGCTGCGACAGGATGACATTAGGCTCTTTGCGGGATGCATCACAGCTAGGCGGAAACCCTTCACCCCGCAGCGCCGCGTCGATAGTATGAACATAACCCTGAGCGCCGGTGCTCAAGGCTACCTGCACGACGTCTAGCGAATTATCTTGGCTCAACAACCCTATCTTGGAGTTCGGCGAGATTTGTCGTATCCGCCGAGCGGCTTCGATTCCATTTATTGTGGGAAGGCCGATGTCCAGCATGACTAGGTCGGGCTTCAATTCTACAGCCTTTTGGACGGCTTCCAGTCCATCTGACACCTCGCAGATTATGCTCAACCCAGGTTCCTTCTTGACCATCGAACAAACAACACGACGCCACGGCTCAAAATCGTCTACTAATAGAATCGTGGTCCACATGGATGCCTCCTGTCTTCTTCTCTTATAATTATATGATTGCTGCGCGACCGCATGCGGGCAAAGTCTGGAGTTTCTGAACCAAAGGGACCTATCATTCAATCTGTCAGAGTTAACAGGTGACATTGCTGCAGCCCAAGGTCATTTGTGATCGCAGTTCCCAAGTCCTGAGAAACGGGGTGATCTCAATGGGTCAATGCAACACCTCTTCTAAGTGAAAGAGCGGCGGTTTCTTGCCGATTGAGGAGCAATCTCGAATCATGTCTGCTTGGGCCTTGTAATGAGGCCATTAAATGGGGCTTCGCTCTTGAGGGAAGCCGTGCCACCGGGACTCCTTCCAACGACTGAGCGGCTTTGAAACCGGTAAGTGTTGCCTTACTGTGTAATTGTTACCGCCGCAAGCCCCGCGTGTTTGAATCTTGCTTACTCTAAATACCCTAGCGTCTTCAAGTTTCGAGTTGCGCTAGAATGGCACAAATCTTGCAGATATTGTTTTGTGTATGGGTTCGCTCGCTCCAAAGGTCGAATTCGGTTCTACGAGCCGCACGCGAAGTACCTCCGTTTGATTAAAAGCTAAGGGGGCAGCATGCAGAGTAATGGACGCTTATTCGGACTCTTTCAGTACATTGTAAATTCACACCCAGATCTGTTTCGAGGTGACCGGCTGAGATTAAGGATGCGCCGGCGAATCGAGAAAGCAGCGCCTAAGATCCCTTCGCATACAAAACACCGGAAACACGCACGAAATCAAACAAGCAAACAATCTGCAGTATTAGCTGCTTGAACCGAAATAATCCTCCAAATTGCTTGCCGTGGTAATTCTGAGATACCGGTTGTAAACCCCGCTGTCTCTGCAGGATCAAGGCAACGAATGGTTACTCACTGATTGGAGCAGGCCGTGGTATCGCAACGATTAGTCCTTATGATTCACGATTCTTCAAACGGACGGCCTGGGGAAACGGCCTGGGGAAACTCCGTTCTGAGGTTGCTTTAGAGTGGGTCTTTGTCTTGTTCCACCGTGAGGATCAATGCCTCAAGAATCTTGATCTCCCAACCCCCTCCGATAAGAAACCGAACTTCACCGTTCGACTCGCGAGCTCGAACCTTGGTCGCAGAAAAAGATTTCGGGTTAAAGAAAGAACACTTCCAGGCAAGTGCCCGGAGAAGTGTGTCTTGACAGAGCCGACGTCGTTATAGACGGAGACCTCCACATTCCGAGAAGCCATCAGGACTTGGCCCGAGGCTGTGATATAAGGCGTAAAGTGGGCACTCCAATCATGGTAGAAGCGCCCGAGTTAGCGAAGCCGGCACAACATTGGCGCCTGAAGACGACCTTCTGGCTCGACATGACGCTGCTGGTTTCGGTCTGCGTTTTGCAGACTGTCCGTTTCACCGGACTTGTTCTCCACGAGTGGCTCGGGCTTGCGATGGTGGGTATGGTTCTCGCTCACTTGCTGCTTTCCTGGAGTTGGATCGCCACGCAGAGCCGCCGCCTGTTTGCCAGGCAATCCGCGCGCGAGCGCGTCAATTACCTTATCAACCTGGTTTTTTTGGGTAGCGTCACCGCCGTGATCTTCTCTGGCATTCTGATATCGCAGAAGGCGATTCCGACGTTGACCGGCGCGAAAATCACGCCTGGCATGGATTGGCGCTGGGATAGCCTTCATAACGAGTTTTCGCAGGCCGTGATTCTTCTGGCGGGTTTCACTTGGCGATCAATTGGGACTGGGCGCTCGCGGCCATACAGAAGCTGTTCCCTTGGGTTGAGAAGGTGCAGGAAAGATTCTGCCGTTTCCGGGAAGGCGCGCTGCGAAATTGGCGTCCCTATTATCGCGGCTCGCCCTTCTCTCACTGGTGGCCGCCGCGTTTGTAGCGTTGACGGGAATCTATGGCCATTCCGCACAGCCTCCTTTGCCCAATCCGCGCTTGCAAGCTGAACGACAACATCGTCCGTCCGCGCCGCAGTTCGGTTATTTTCCAGAATTCCTTGCTGAAGGTATGTTGGTGGCCCTCTATGCCGCGGGGGGACGCATAGTATTTCGACTGCGGCTATTTCCTGCGTCGCGCAGGGAAGGACACCCGATCTCGTTCGACTTGCACCAGGAACGCAGGGTTGTCAAAACCTGAAAGATCCTGAAGTCGTCTTGCAAAACTAGCGCCTGAGAAACGGGGATCACCTGCGGGCGGTCTAGGGCCCAGCGGTTCCGAGAAGATAGGCGCGGCGCTGGTCGGCGAATTGTTTCAGTCCAATCGTGCCGTCGCCAAAGCCTTTCCAGGTCACATCCTGCATTACGCCCGCTTTAAATGACTCCGCCGAATAGAGCTTGTGCGTATCTTTGGCGACATCGGCTGCGATCAGCGCCTGATACTGCTCGGCGAGCGGACCTAGTTTGTTCCAATCGAGCCATTTCTGGGCCATGTCGTGCACGTTCGCAAGGTAACGCGCGCGCAGCGACGGAACGGCGAGGAGCCTCGAAATGAGGGGCTTTTTCGGATCGTTCGCCGCGAAGAGGGGATCGAGTTTAACTCCCTCCACGGCTTCGCGGCCCGGTTTTAACGATCCTCCCTGCTCGAAATCGGGCCGCGAGAAAGTTTCGTTCATATCGTGCGGGATGATGTGGAATCGGCCCTGCTTGTCTTCGAACAGGTTGTAGTCACTGGTGCGAATCCAGTAGCCATCATTGTTGATCAGCACGTTTTCCAGCGCGAGAAACTTCAGGGCGCCGTCAGTATCAAGGATCGGCGCGAGGGCCGCCTCCAGATGCTCCGGCGGCGTTTCGCTGAGCACTTTGCACAGATGAATGAGCGCGGCCCATGATTCGGGGCTGTCCTTGCTTCGTATCTCGTAAATTTTCCGGTAGGGCGCGGCATCTTCACCCAGGTAAGCCAGGCTGCCCTGCGCGATGGGACTGCCCGGCACGTGCCAGCGCGCGCCTTCCGCCGAGCCGAACCACTCCCGGGTAGAAATTTTGTCGAACTGCTGGGAGTTGACGTAGACGCCCCAGCTTTCGCCGTTGATGACCACGCGAACATAGTTGGCTTTCGGAGCGGGCATGTAGTCGCGCGCCATCTGAAGCGAAAGCACAGTCCTCAGAAACGTGGGGTCCTCATGCGAGTTCAAAAGCTCCAGCGTCGTGTAGCCCTGCAATCTCGCCTGCTTATCGGCGAAATCAAGCGATAGATTCAGCGAGCGTTTGTAACCCGCGTTAACCGTGCCGAATGACGAGGTGCCGCGAAAATGCACGCCCACCTCGCGATAGGTTTTGCCGTCCACCGTCAGCGTGGCGGGCACGTCCACGCCCGTGCGATAGAAATCGGACATTTCGTTTTCCCAGTCGGGATCTTCGAATTGCAGGAACAATGTGCGTAGCGTCGCCGGGTCATACAGCGGAGCGTCCGAATAGGACTTCACGTCGGCTGGCGTGAGTTTCGCTCCGGCGGGCGGTGGGGGTTCAAACGGCACGCGATACACGCCGGGGTCGCCTTCATGAATCGTAGAGGGATGGGCAGCAGCAGCCGCGGCGAGAAACCGGCGCGCGGCATTGCGCTCGGCGCGATTCAAACGTCCGTCACCGTCTTTGTCAAACTGCCGGACCAGCGCGGATTCTTTTCCGTCCGGAGGCAACGCGGTCTGGGCCTGCGCCGGAAGCGCAGCGCCGAGAGACGCCAGCCCGAGGAGCAGGATGACAACGGCAGAGAGGGCGGCCAGGTGCGGCCCTTCGCGATTGCACCTGCCGTATGTGCGCGTCGCTCTCATACCTGTTTGATGACGCCACGCACGCTGCGGTGCCGCAGTTTTTGGCGTAGCGCGCCCCCCGCCCAATTTGCCGCCGATTGCGCTATGGGGTCTTGCGGTTCGGCGAGTATTTTGTGCTGTTTCTGAGCGCGCTGAAAATCACCAGCGCAATTCCCGCGACCTCCAGCGCCATGCGCCAATCCAGGTAATCGATCGCATTCAGCCACGCCAGCGCGGGCTTCCATTCCTGGCTTTGCCGCAGAGACAGGTAAAGCAGCAGCAAGATCCAGCCCGCCAATGCCGACAGGTGGCGCCGCAGAAAGTTCCTTCCCTTGGTCGCCGCGAAAATCGTCGTCACCCCCGCCAATGCCAGAGGAAGCAGGACGGCCAAGGCGAATTGCACGGGTTGGCGCCGGTCATACCAATGGCCGGCTTTGGCGATAGCGCGGATGCCTGCCTCAAACAGGAGGCGCAAGTTGAAAAGTTTGTTTATGGCCAGCAGGGAGAGAAGCACCGCTCCTAGCCGCCAAAAGAAGGAATCCGCAGAGGTCCTGGTCCGAGCGCCTGCGCGCCACCACAGCCACGCCGCGGCTGCATAGCCAGCCACCAGGAATGCCCGCGCCATGGCTGAATGCTCCGGGTCGGGAAGCGCGAAGAGCCCGAGGAGCCCGAAGTGCCCGAAGAGAACGATCGTCGCGAAATTGGCGCCGGACACGGCACGATAATGTCACTGCGGTTTAGCGAAGTCCACAGCTGGCGGCGGTTCCTTTCTCCCTTCATGCGGGCTGGATAGCGACTGAGAAACTTGGCGATCGGAATGTGGGGTCATAGTACCGCAGTGTAAGAGAACTTCTGGGGGGTTGGCGAAGGATGGCTGCAAACCAACCGAATTTCTGATAGCTTCGACGCGTTCTGGACAAGTGGCAATGCGTTTCCACCTAAGCTGGTCGCTCATTCGCTAGAGGTCACAACGATGAAGTCTTTGTTGCTTGTTCTGGCTCTTACGTTGTTACCACAAGCGGCTAGTCAAGACGTTAGGAAGATGCTCGACGGGTTTACGTTGTCACCTTCGGAGCACAGTATTGACCTATGGGATATGCCGTTCGAGGTCGCTTCCGTGCAAGGCGTGGCCCTGAACCCCGGCGGGCTTGAGCCGGAACTACCTTCCCTATTGTTTGAGATCAGAGGTCCAGGTAACAGTAAAAAGATTCGTCGCGCGACCACCAAAGACGATGGGAGATTCAAAATTGATGCTGTTCCCCCGGGAA
>Ga0207150_1080_pt1 | contig 19710 bp, 13 predicted proteins | sample Alteio_BWMinHeat_32_FD_153526 | JGI IMG/M metagenome (GOLD analysis project Ga0207150, IMG submission 153526) | Enriched cells from forest soil in Barre Woods Harvard Forest LTER site, Petersham, Massachusetts, United States -... | ecosystem: Environmental > Terrestrial > Soil > Temperate forest >...
TATGGGCGGCCTTGATGCAAGGTCTGGATGCGATCGGCCTCGAATCGAGTTTTATCGAGTGCACTTTCGAGATGGGTGACAAAAGATTGCATGGTGATTTTCTAGACGGTTCCCACGGCGATGGCCGTCGCCGTGGCATAGGCCCGGCAATGCGAGATGGAAAGCAAGATGTCGGAAATGTGCAGCGATTGAGCGACGTCGCGAGCGGTGGCGCAGAGGTAAACCTTTGGTTGGCCGCCGGGATCGTTGCGGATTTCCATGTCGGTCCAGCTCAGACCCTGGCGCCAGCCGGTGCCGAGGCACTTGAGGATGGCCTCCTTCGCCGCCCAGCGTCCGGCAAAGTGTTCGGTCGATCGTTTACGCGCCTGGCAGTAGCGGATCTCGGTTTCCGTGTAGACGCGGCGTAGAAATAACTCGCCGAAATCCTCGACCATTCGGCCGATCCGCAGGCACTCGACTATGTCGGTTCCCATGCCAAGGATTTCCATAGCCTCTCCAACACTGATCAGCCGATGCTGACGTCTCAACGCCCAGTAATGGCTACCAGTGAAAGTATGACGGAACCGACCAACATGGCCAGCGAAACCAGCAAGGGAATGCGCAGCGCGGTCTGGATATTCGTGCGGCGGGCATAGGCACCAATGGCCGGAGGAAGAACAAAGCTGCCGATGGAGCCGATGGCAAACATGGCGCCATACGCTGTGCCCCATTCACTTTCCGATTTCTCATTGAAAAGAACGCTCACGAGGGTCGGAAAAATCGGCCCCATGAGCAATCCCAGCAAGAGCAAACCCCAGGCGGCACGTTGACGATTCACGGCGCCGGCCAGGTTGCCCAGCGCCACAGCAACGAAGAACGCAAGCGCCACGATGACCCAGGGTTCGGCCTGAGGCCAACGTATGTCGGGAAATTGAATCTCCAAGAGAGCCATAATCAACCGTCCCGCGAGAAACGCCAGCCAAAACGCGGAGAGTAACCAGACGGCGCGCTCTTCGCGGTGACCAAGATAGGTGAGGAAGGTCGTTGTCCAAGTGCTGAGGAAGTATTCAATCGGACCGTAAAATGCCATCACCATACCCGCAAGCCAGAGATCCGGATCGGTTAAGTTGAGCCCTGATTCCGAGTAGCCTGGCTGCCACGATGATGACGCAAATGGCATGATGATGAGCGGAACCAAGGCCACCGCGCACAGTGAAAGAAGCGCACGCTGGAAGCCAATGGCGATGAGCAGGACTTCCGCCAATGTTGGAGTGATCAGCGCACCCAAAGCAAAGAAGACATTGCCGAGATTCAGCGAGGCGCCGAGTTTATCTGGAAAAAACGCGTGAGGCATGAGCCAGATCGTGGCCGGGCTCATGCATCCCGCGCCGATACCGAGCAAGACCACAGCGGCCAACATGGTTCCATAGCGCGTGCCTGCCGTAAACGTGTACAGAGCCAGACAGACAAATAATGATCCAATGGCGATCATGGTTGATGGGCCGAGGCGATCAAGCAGGACTCCGCCGATGAGCATCAAAGGGATCAGCGTGAGATGCAGCACCGACAACAAAGTGCCGGTGCGCGTTTCGCTCATATTCAATCGACGGCCGAGTTCCAGCTTGATGCTGCCCAGAAGAGCCAGCACCATGCCCAGCACAAAGGCGCTGGAAATGGTCAGCCAGGTTATCGCTTGCATAACTCCCCTTGTTGCTGTGGGTCGATATCATTCAATGGAAGGGACCGGGGGCGGCAAGCATTGGGTTGAGTAGCCGCACTCGCCAGAGTGCGGGCGACCCCCGCGTTCTGGCGAACGCGGCTACCGGTTGCGGCCTTGCCGTGTCAAAAATGCCTTGCAGGCATACGGAGCCATTCCTATACTGAGTGTTTCTGAATTTCGACGGTACCAGTGCTACCGTAGCTCAATGGCAGAGCACCGGTTTTGTAAACCGGGGGTTGTGGGTTCAACTCCCACCGGTAGCTTGTGCGGTGAGCACGGGGGCAGATGGCCGAGCGGCCAATGGCACCAGACTGTAAATCTGGCGGGCTTAGCCCTACGCAGGTTCGAATCCTGCTCTGCCCAGACGCGGGTGTAGCTCAATGGTAGAGCATCTGCCTTCCAAGCAGATCGTTGGGAGTTCGATCCTCCTCACCCGCTCTACCGAGCGGGGTCGTCTAAGCGCGCCTCACCGCTGCTGTAGCTCAGTGGTAGAGCGCTTCCTTGGTAAGGACGAGGTCGTGGGTTCAATCCCCACCAGCAGCTTTGGAAAACGAGATGATCGTGGGAAGTAACAAGCGGTGAGTTGATGAGTGGTGAATGATAAGCCCGCGCAATGGTTGGCGGGTTTACGAGAAGGCATCAGTCACAGTATCACCCGTATTGTCTATCAAACAACTGCGGAGGAACGATGGCCAAGGGAGTTTTCGAGCGCACTAAACCGCACGTGAATGTCGGCACCATCGGTCATATCGACCACGGTAAGACGACGTTGACCGCCGCGATCGTGCTGCGCCAAGCTTTCAAGAACAAGATCACCACCTTCAAGGGCAAGGCGGTCTCTGACCCCGCGAAGGACGTTTACAAGGAAATCGCCAAGGGCGGTACGCACCGCGACGACTTAAAGACCGTCACCATTGCCGTCGCCCACGTGGAGTACGAGACGGCAAACCGGCACTATGCTCACATCGACTGTCCGGGTCACGCCGACTACATCAAGAACATGATCACCGGCGCCGCGCAGATGGACGGTGCGATTCTGGTGGTGGCGGCCAACGACGGCCCGATGCCCCAGACCCGTGAGCACATCCTGCTCGCCCGACAGGTTGGTGTACCCAGGATCGTGGTGTTCCTCAACAAGATCGATACCGTTGACGATCCCGAGCTGCTCGAATTGGTTGAACTCGAACTCCGAGAACTCCTCTCGAAGTACGAGTTCCCTGGAGACGAGATCCCGATCATTCGCGGCAGTGCTTTGCCCGTGATGCAATCGAATGGCAAGGACGAGGCCGCGGGCAAGTGCATCGATGAACTGATGAATGCACTCGATACGTATATTCCGACTCCGGTCCGTGCCGAGGACAAGCCGTTCCTCATGAGCATCGAAGACGTGTTTTCGATCAAAGGTCGTGGCACCGTCGGTACCGGCCGAATCGAGCGCGGAATTTGCAAGGTCGGTGACGAAATCGAAATCGTCGGACTGCGTAAGGATGCCAAGAAGACTGTGCTCACCGGCGTCGAAATGTTCAACAAGACCTTGGAAAAAGGCATCGCGGGCGATAACGTCGGTGTACTCTTGCGTGGTATTGAAAAGGACGAACTTGAGCGCGGTCAAGTTTTGGCCAAGCCCGGGTCCATCACGCCGCACACCAAGTTCGAAGGAAAGATCTACGTGCTGACCAAGGAAGAAGGTGGACGGCACACACCATTCTTCAGCGGTTACCGCCCGCAGTTCTACTTCCGGACCACGGACGTTACCGGGACCGCCACCTTGCCCCAGGGCATTGAAATGTGCATGCCCGGGGATACCGTCAATGTAACTGTGGAACTGATTCCCGATTCGCCCATTGCCATGGAGGAAAATCTCCGCTTCGCTATCCGCGAAGGCGGACGGACGGTGGGTTCGGGCGTCGTCACCAAGATTCTCGCCTAGTTCCCGAGTTAAATCATCGGATAAGCCCACCTGTTGCAACGGGTGGGCTTATTCCATTGCGCGGAGAATGCTGCCATGCGAGAATACGTGTGGCTGGAGTGCACCAGTTGCTCCAGCCGGAACTACCGCACCAACAAAGAAACGCGCGGCGCCGACCGGCTCGAGCTGAAGAAGTTCTGCCGCAAGGAGCGTAAGCATACCGTGCACAAGGAGTCGCGGAAAAAATAGGCTGGATGCGAGAATGCGCGGGCTTCGCATCCGTTTACAATGACCACGGATCCTTGATCTTTGGTCACTGATTTAGGGGTGTAGCTCAATTGGTAGAGCAGCGGTCTCCAAAACCGCAGGTTGAGCGTTCGAGTCGCTCCGCCCCTGCTCGTGTCCAAGGGATTGGTGGGAACTATTGTGCGAAGCGCTCTTAACGAACAGGACGTGTCATGGCCGTGGCAGTGAAAAATAGTCCCGAGACTGCGAAGCGAAGCGTATTCGACGCTTTGCCGGTCGCCGTTCTCGCCGGCATCGTTTACCTCCTGGTGAGCCTGGCGCTTGTATTCAAGGCTATCCCGGAGTTGTTCGCGAGCGTGTCGTATACCGGACTTGCGCTGCAAGCGATGGCGATGGTGGCAGCGGCCGCGGTGCTTACCTATGTCGGGGTCCGACTGGTCGCCGCACATCCCGCCCGCGGGTTGTTGCCCGGCATTTTTGTCGGTCTGATCTTCTTGTTCATTACCGCGGTCATTGCGTCGTGGCTAGGCTTTTGGTTTGAAAACCGCTTCTTGGAAGGTTGGTTTCTGGGCAGTTCCGAGACTGTTGGCGCGATCGCGGCCGGTATTATTTCGCTGGCTCTGATGGGCTTGGCGGTTTGGGCCTTCCTCCGCCCAGGCGTGCAAACATTTCTGGGAATGCTCGATGATCAAGGCTGGTTCAGCGTTCGTGCGCACAAACGCAATCAGGGAGTCAGGGTTCGGCGCGGGACTATTGTCGGTATCTGGCTGTTGATCTTTTGCGGCGTCTGGATCATGATTCAACGATCTCAGATTACCCCGGATTCGGATTGGACGCTTGACATTCCGTTTTCCGGCAAGGTGCAGGTGCAGAAGGACACCTTGGGCGGTGTGGCTTCGGTCAAGAAGTGGGCCGGTGATACGGCGAATTCCGATTTGAACGAGTTTCACGATCTGGAGAAAAAATCGGAAACCCCGGTCGGCAGTGAAACCCGAACCCCGCAAGCCGGTGATTGGACGCTCGCCGTGGACCGCTTCACGCTGCGTGACTTCAATCAGGACTTCGCCAAGCGCTATGTGAAAATCAAGGACCAAGGTGATAGCGCTGTGTTCGAACCGGGCGATGTGGTCACGGATCGCGACTTGCAAGAATCGCGCAAAGCTCAGGAGGGATTCGAGAAAAAGCCCGAAACAACAGCCCCGGATGAGGTCAGCGGTAAGGTCAAGTATCAATCGCTAACGATCCTTCCGCACACGAAATACACCTTGCCCCTACTGATTGTCGCGGCGACTCTGTGGTTTGCCTGGCGAATCGTTAACGTGCCAATGTTCGCCGACTTCCTGATCGCCACCGAGGCTGAGCTGAATAAGGTATCGTGGACCACACGTCGGCGCCTCATTCAAGACACTATCGTAGTGTTGGTCACGGTGCTGCTGACGGCCATTTTCCTGTTCGCGGCCGATGCCATCTGGTCGGCGTCACTAAAATGGATCGGCGTACTCAAGTCGGGGAAAGCAGATTCCTCGGCGGTACAGGAACCACCATGGTGATTAACGCAATGATCGAAGACGAGCGGATGAATCCGGACGTGGCAGAGAAGCCGCCATCGGCGCCAGAGCCGGGCCCTACGGAGAATCCGGATTTGACGTCCGAAGCAATCGACCGTCCCAACGATGTGCCGGCTTCGGAAATGCATAAACCTTATGAATCCGGAGAGGCCGTTGCTCCTGGTGGTGGTGCTGATGCTGCTCCTAGTGAGCCGCCGTTGCCCCCGGCCCGTCCCAAGCACTGGTATGTCGTCAAGGTGCAGAGCGGCCGCGAGGAATCCATCAAAGAAGCAATCGAGCGCCGCGTGAAGATCGACGGACTTGAAGAGTACTTCGGTCAGATCGTCATCCCGATTGAAAAGGTCACCGAAGTCAAAAATAACAAGCGCATCGTCCGCGAGCGGAAGCTTTACCCCGGCTATATCATGGCCGAGGTGGACTTCAATGACAGGATCCTCTATCTATTTCGGGAAACCTCGGGGGTCGGGGATTTCGTTGGTGGCAGCCTCAATCGTCCGCCGCCGCCCATGGCTCCGCGTGAAGTGGAGCGGATGCTCGGCACCCTGGGCCAGTTGAAGCCGACTGAGATTCACGCCAAGCCCAAGTTTGACAAGGGCGATCGCGTGAAAGTCAAGGACGGCACATTCAAGGACATGGAAGGCGAGGTCAAGGAGATTGTCGAGGCCAAGAATCAGGTACGTGTCGAAGTCACGATCTTCGGCCGGCCCGTCACTGTCGATTTGGAAATCTGGCAAGTGGAAGAAGTGTAGTGGCCGCCAAGCCCACGTATTTGAAATGTAGGACACGGCTCGCCACAAGGAAAGGTAAGGTATGGCGCGACAGGTAACAGCTCAAATCAAGCTGCAATGCCCGGGAGGACAGGCAACGCCCGCTCCTCCGGTGGGCCCGGCATTAGGTCAACATGGCGTGAACATCGGCCAGTTCGTGCAGAAATTCAATGACGCCACCAAGGACGTCAAGGGCATGATGGTGCCGGTGGTCATCACCGTTTATTCCGATCGCACTTTCGATTTCGTCACGAAAAGTCCACCCGCGGCGATCCTGTTGAAAATTGCCGCAGGTATTCCCCATGAAAAGAAAAAGGGCGGCGAGTTGATCAACCCCGAAGAGAAAACGAAGAAGAGCGGAAAGTATAAAGGATTCAAAGTCACCAAGGCTCAAGTCGCGGACATTGCCAAGAAGAAGATTCAGGACTTGAATGCTTCCGACATTGAGCACGCTTCGCGAATTATCGAAGGTACGGCTCGAAGCCTGGGCATTAGCGTGGAAGGTTAGTAAACGACATGGCCAAGAAGCAAGAGAAATCCGCCGACGCCGCGGAAACGAAAGCCGCAGAAGGCGCAGACAATAAGTCGGCAGCACCGACGGGTGAGGGCGCGGCGGAAGGGGGCAAGAAAAAAGAGGCCAAGGCGCGCGCTCCCAAGGAGCCGAAGGAAGCCAAGAGCAAGGAAGGCGAACCGAAACCACCAGCAGAGGGCGAGACAAGAAAGGACGGCAAGAGCAAGGAAGGCAAAGCCAAAGAGGCAAAAGCCAAGCCGGACGCTCCAGCAATGGCGCCCGCCGGTGAAGCACCGCCTGCCGAAAAGTCCGCTCCTGCCACCGTAGCGCCGACCGGAAAAAAGGGAAAGGGCAGGCAGCCGGGAAAGTCACCACCGCTTGGCAAGCAGCTTCGCGAATTGCAGCAGAGCATACGTCAGCGGCTTGCGAAGGAAGGATTGCTTCCCTTACAGCGGGCCGTCGTGGTCCTTCGCGAAATCTATCAGCAGCGGCGCGATCTGAAGAAAAAAGCCGGCAAGCAAAAGGGCGGTTTTGACGAGACAGTTGAAATCCACATGAACCTGGGCGTGGATACCAGTCAAAGCGATCAGATGGTCCGCGGCAGTGTGCCGCTTCCCCACGGGGTCGGTAAGTCGGTCCGCGTGATAGTCTTCTGCCAAGGTGACAACGTTGCCAAGGCCAAGGGTGCCGGCGCCGCGGAAGCCGGAAGTGACGAACTCATAAAGAAGGTCCAAGGTGGCTGGCTTGAATTCGACGTCGGGCTCGCCACGCAGGACATGATGGGTCAGGTAAGCCGTCTCGGCAAGGTGCTCGGGCCTCGTGGTTTGATGCCAACACCCAAGGCCGGCACCGTCGTCACGGCGAACTCCGATGTGGCGGCGGCGGTACGTGAGTTCAAAGCGGGCAAGGTCGAGTATCGTTCCGATAAAAGCGGCAACGTGCATGCGGGCATCGGCAAGATGAGCTTCGAGGACAACAAACTCGTTGACAACGCTAATGCCTTCGTTGAACAGGTCCGGGCCGCGAAGCCGACGGGCGTCAAGGGGCATTACATCCGCTCGATTACGCTTTCCTCAACGATGTCACCGGGGATCGCAGTCGCGTTGTAATGCGTTTCCGGCGTGGTACACAGACGGGTAGTTAGAGAGAACCATGAGCAAAATCGTCAAACAACTGGAAATCGACACGCTCAAGCAGACCTTTGCTTCGGTGCGTGATTTTGTCGTGCTCAGTATCAGCAAGATGGACGGTGTCAGTGAAAACCTGTTTCGCCGATCCCTCCGCAAAAAGCAGGTCCGAGTACACGGCGTCAAGAATAGCCTGGCTCGGCGCGCGTTCGACGACTTGGGCGTCCGTATTCCTTTGGAGTCACCGAATTGGACCGGCCCGACGGCAATCGCTTTCGGCACCAGCAGCCTCGGCGAACTCAGCCGCGCCCTGGACACTGAGCTGAAGGACCTGATCAAGAAAAATGCCAAGCTGAAGGACACCGTAAAGATCAAGGGGGCGGTGTCCGAAGGTCAGGAAGTGACCTTTGATCTAGCGCTCAAGATGCCGACTCGTCTGGAAGCCATCGGCAGCGTCCTGGCGGCGATACTCGGTCCGGCATCGCAGATCGCCGGGCAGATCATTGGCCCCGCCTCGCAGATCGCCGGTCAGATCAAGACCATCAGCGAGCGAAAAGAAGAGGCGGCACCTGCCGCACCACCCGCATAACAACGGTTAGCGACGCTTCGCAGAAGCGTCTTTGGCAAACAAGAGAAATCATCGAGCAAGCTATTACGCAACCCTGCTAAGCTTCAAGCAGCCTTGCATCCCAGAAAGGTAATTGAATTATGAGTGAGAGAACCTGGTCACCCGATGTGAAGGAGATGGGTGACAAAATCGCCGCGCTAACCATCTCGCGCGCGGTGGAGTTGAAAGACTACCTCAAGGAGGTTCACAAGATCGAGCCGGCCGGCGGCGGTATAATGGCCGTGCAGACGGGTGTTGGACCTGGGCCGGGTCCTGCGGAAAAACCCGCAGAGAAAACCGAATTCACCGCGGTCCTAGAAAGCGTCGATCCGGCCAACAAGATCAAGGTCATCAAGGTGGTCCGCGAGTTGACCAGCCTGGGTCTCGCCGAGGCCAAGGCCTTTGTCGAAGGTGCTCCCAAGCCGGTGAAGGAAAACGTCTCCAAGGAAGAGGCGGAAACGGTGAAGAAGAAGCTTGAGGAGGCAGGAGCCAAAGTTTCTATCAAATGACCTTGACAGATTGCCTATAATACTCTGTTGTATATAGGTTGACGAGAATTAGTGCGATAGGCCCGCGGTTTGCACCCGCGGGTCAGTGATCCGAGTCGGTTGGGGCACAGGGCCCTGTGCCCAAAACTTTGAACATCTGCCGTGCACCGCAGCGGGTCCGGTTTTGCGCGGAGGTGTTCCTTCTCTCAGTGGTGGGGACCAGCGTGCCACACTTCGGTACTCGGTTTTGCGCCGGGCGCGACGCCGCTTGTCGGCGTCTCGTTTCGGGCGGACGTACTGCCCTCAACAAACGATATTCTCAATGCCTTTTGCACCAAGACGAGCCGCCTTTTGATTCTTGTAACGGCTTGTTCCGTTTAGCCAGACGATCTCAGAGCGACAGGACATCTACATAGCGGCAGACCGCGCCGACCCGCCGGTTCCACCGTTCCGGCGCGGTGCCGTCATGTATTGTCGTTGGAGCTTTAACATCGTCGTTCGAGCCAATCCTTTAGGGAGGAGCAAAGACACATGCCCATCCCGGCAAAACGTACTATTACCCCCGACAACGTCAGAAACTTCGGCCGCGTCAGCGACCAGGCCGAGGTTCCGCCACTCACGGACATTCAAACCAAGTCGTATGACCGCTTCCTGCAGTACGACGTTCTTCCCGAAAAGCGCCAGGCGATTGGGCTCGAGGGCGTACTACGCGAGATCTTCCCAATTGAGAGCTACGACAAATCGATCAGCCTCGAGTATCTCCGTTATGAACTTGGCAAGCCGCGCTACGGTCCCGACGAATGCCGCCAGTTGCGCTTGACCTATGGCCGGCCTTTTCGTGTGTGGCTGCGCCTCAACAAGGCCCAACCCCACGAGGAAGAGGTCTACCTTGGCGATATGCCCATCATGATCGGCGGCGGCGAGTTTATTATCAACGGCGCCGAGCGCGTTGTCGTCAGCCAGCTTCACCGCTCACCAGGCGTTGACTTCACTTCCCAGATGGAAGGCGAACGTAAACTCCACTCCTGCCGCATTATCCCCGAGCGCGGGAGCTGGATCGAGCTTAACGTTACGAAAAAGGACACCCTTGGAGTTCGCATTGACCAAAGCGGCAAGTTCTCCTCCATGACGTTGCTTCGCGCCATGGATCCGGAGTACTCGCGCAGTGCCGATATCTTCAAGGCTTTTTACCCTACGGAGTCGATCAAAGTCACGCCGAACAACCGCGAGAAGCTTGAAGGTGCCTTGGTTGCCGATGATGTCGTCAATCCCGAAGACGGCGAGCTCTATGCGGAATTCGGCGAACGGCTCACCAAGGAGAGCGTTGACCGCATTTTGGCTAGCCCGGTGGAAGCCGTTCTGATCGGTCGTCCTAAGGATCCGCTCATCTTGAATTCGCTTAATGAGGATCCGACGAACACGCACGAAGAAGCTCTGCTTAAGATCTACCAGCGTTTGCGCCCCGGTAATCCTCCGCAGCTCGAAAAGGCCCGCGATCTCTTTCGCGAGAAATTTCAGGACCCCAATCGCTACCGCCTCGGCCGGGTCGGCCGCTTCCGTATTAACCGCAAGTTCGATCAAGACATTGCCGAATCCGAGATGACCTTGCGCTCACTCGACTACCTCAACGCCATTCGATACATCATGCGGCTGCGCGATGCGCAGGACGAGAGCGCTCGGATAGACGATATCGATCACCTCGGCAACCGCCGCGTCCGCACCATTGACGAGTTGGCTTCGGACGAGCTCCGTAAGGGTTTCCTCAAGCTTCGCCGGACCGTGCAGGAGCGCATGAGTCTCCGCGACCAGGAGGACATGACGCCGCGAACGCTGATCAACCCCAAGAGCATCTCCGCGGCTATCGAGTATTTCTTCGGCCGGGGTGAGCTGAGCCAAGTCGTGGACCAGACCAACCCACTTTCTCAGCTCACGCACGAGCGGCGTCTCTCGGCCCTTGGACCGGGTGGTTTGAACCGCAAACGCGCCGGCTTCGATGTGCGCGATGTGCACATTTCGCACTATGGCCGCATCTGCCCCATTGAGACGCCCGAAGGCACCAATATCGGCCTAATCTCTCACTTGAGCATTTTCGCCCGAGTGGATGAATACGGCTTCCTCATTACGCCGTACCGGGGCGTGCATCATCGAAAGCTCAGCGGAGATACTCAATGGCTGCGTGCCGATGAGGAATCGAACGCCTACATCGCACCCGCCGACGCCGTCACGGATGGCAACAAGGTTTCCCACGATCGCTTGATCTCTCGATTCAATGGTGACTTCGGCTACGCGACCGCCGACAAGATCCAATACCTCGACATCGCACCCAAGCAAATGGTTGGTGTTTCGGCGGGTCTGATCCCCTTCCTCGAACACGACGACGCCAACCGCGCCCTCATGGGCTCGAACATGCAGCGCCAGGCAGTCCCGCTGCTCGTCACCGAACCCGCTCTCGTGTCCACGGGAATGGAGCAACCCGTCGCATTCAACAGTGGCATGGTGGTCCGGACGGAACGCGCCGGCACGGTGACCTTCGTAGATTCGCGCACCATTCGCGTCGATGAGCGTGATTACGGTCTGCGCAAATTCACCGGGCTCAACGAGCACACCTGTCTCAACCAGAAACCGATCGTCAAGGTCGGTCAAAAAGTCAAGAAGGGGCAGGTGATCGCCGATGGTGCGGCGACACACCATGGCGAACTCTCGCTGGGGCGGAATGTCCTCGTCGCCTTCATGGCCTGGGATGGCTACAACTTTGAGGACGCGATCATCATCAGCGAAAAGCTGGTGAAGGAAGATACCTACACATCGATTCACATCGAAGAGTTCGAAATCGAGATTCGTGAAACCAAGTTGGGCAAGGAGGAGTTCACCCGCGATATCCCTAACGTCTCTCCCAAAGCCCTGTCCAATCTCGATGAGCATGGAGTCGTTCAAGTCGGCACATTCGTCGTGCCCGGCGACATTCTCGTCGGCAAGGTGTCCCCCAAGTCCAAGAGTGAATTGACGCCCGAAGAAAAGCTGCTTCATGCGATCTTCGGCCGCGCCGGTGAAGACGTCAAGAATGACAGTCTCGAGGTCCCCTCCGGCGTCGAAGGCATCGTCATCGACACCCAGCGCTTCAGCCGGCAAACCAGTCGCACCGACGAGGAAAAGAAACAAATCGCCAAGGACGAAAAGGAAATCGATCAGCGTTACACCAAGACGATCGCCGACGCCTTCCGCACGATGGTTACCGAAATCTGCGAGGTGCTCGACAAAAAGGAGCTGCGCGATCCGGTTACGAATCGAGTATTGGCCGCCGACAAGGATGACGATCGCCACGTTGCCGAGCAAGCCTTGGCCTTCAAGGCCGAGAATCTCGACATCCGCAGCCCCGAGCGCCACAAAGCGGTCAACGACACCTACCATCGTCAGCGCGAGCGCATCGTCTTTCTCAACGATGAAAAGGATCGCAAGATCAACTCGCTCAAGCGCGGCGATGAATTGCCCAGCGGCGTCCAGCAAATGGTCAAGGTGTACATCGCCACCAAACGGCAGATCTCAGTGGGCGATAAGATGGCCGGCCGCCACGGCAACAAGGGCGTCATCTCCAAGATTCTGCCCGAAGAGGACATGCCCTATCTTGCCGACGGCACACCGGTGGATATCCTGCTCAACCCGCTAGGCGTCCCCTCGCGTATGAATGTCGGCCAAATCCTTGAGACACACCTCGGCTGGGCCGCTCAGAAGCTCAACTTCAAGGCCGTCACGCCGGTCTTTGATGGCGCCAGCGAGGAAGAGATCCGCAATTGCCTCAAGGAGGCCGGCATTTCGGAGTCCGGCAAGAGCTTCCTCTACGATGGCCGCACAGGTGAACGCTTCGAACAGCCCGTCACGGTCGGTTACATTTACATGTTGAAGCTGCATCACCTAGTGGATGACAAGGTGCATGCCCGCGCCACCGGACCCTACTCGCTCATCACCCAGCAGCCCTTGGGTGGCAAGGCTCGCTTCGGCGGCCAGCGCTTTGGCGAAATGGAAGTCTGGGCGCTCGAGGCCTATGGCGCCGCCTTCGTCCTGCAGGAGCTCCTCACCGTCAAGTCCGATGACGTCGAGGGCCGAACGAAAATCTACGAATCCATGGTCAAGGGAGAGAACACTCTGGAGGCCGGCACGCCTGCCTCGTTCGAGGTCCTCACCAACGAGATTCGCGGCCTCGGTTTGAATATGCAGTTGGAAAAGAGACGCATCTAAATCACCGTTTCGCCGCGAGCCTTGGCGAGCGCGCTCATCGCGCTCGCCGCAGGCTTGCCGCAAAACGAGGAGACGAAATCATATGAGCACGGCGGAAATGAATTACGATCGCGTCAACGACTATGGCTCGGTGCGCATCAGCCTCGCCAGCCCGCACGATATCCGGAGCTGGTCCTTCGGCGAGGTCAAAAAGCCCGAGACGATCAACTATCGTACCTATCGTCCCGAGCGCGACGGACTTTTCTGCGAACGCATCTTCGGGCCCGAGAAGGACTGGGAATGCGCCTGCGGCAAGTATCGCGGCATGAAGTACAAGGGGATGATTTGCGACCGTTGCGGCGTCAAAGTAACGCACTCGCGCGTCCGCCGCAAACGCATGGGCCATATCGAGCTGGCTGCCCCCGTCGTGCACATCTGGTTCTTCAAAGCCATGCCGAGCCGTCTCGGCACGCTCCTGGACATGAAGACCACCAGCCTGGAAAAAATCATTTATTTCCAGGACTACGTTGTCACCAAGGTGGACCCCGAACTCAAGGATCTGAAGGAACGTCAACTCCTGAGCGAGGATCAGTACCGCGAGGCCATCGATAAATTCGGCAGCGACAAGTTTACCGCCAAGATGGGCGCCGAGGCCATTCGCGAGCTTCTCGAGCACCTCGATCTCGTCACTCTCTCACTCGAACTTCGCGATAAGCTCGAGGCCGAGCATACCAAAGAACGCACGGGTGGTAAGCCCTCTAAGCAGAAAATCCGCGACCTTGTCAAACGTCTCAAAGTTGTTGAGGCCTTGCGCGATAGCGGCATCGGCGGCACCGCCAACAAACCCGAGTGGATGATATTCGAGTGCATCCCAGTCATTCCGCCCGACCTCCGCCCCTTGGTGCTCCTCGACTCCGGCAACTTCGCCACCAGCGATTTGAACGATCTCTACCGCCGTATCATCAACCGCAACAACCGCTTGAAAAAGCTCGTGGACCTCAATGCACCCGAGGTCATCATCCGCAACGAAAAGCGCATGTTGCAGCAGTCGGTCGATGCGCTTTTCGACAACAACCGCTGCAAGCGGCCGGTACTCGGCTCATCGAACCGCCCGCTGAAGTCCTTGACCGATATGATCAAGGGCAAACAAGGCCGGTTCCGTGAGAACCTGCTCGGCAAGCGCGTCGATTACTCGGCTCGTTCCGTCATCGTCGTCGGCCCCGAGCTCAAGCTTCACCAGTGCGGTTTGCCCAAGAAGATCGCCCTGGAGCTGTTCCAACCGTTCATCATTCGCCGGCTCAAAGAATTGGGCCATGCGGACACCATCAAGTCCGCCAAGAAAATGCTGGAACGCAAAGACGACCAGGTTTGGGACATCCTCGAAGAGGTCATCAAGAATCACCCCATCCTGCTCAATCGCGCCCCAACCTTGCACCGCATGGGTATCCAGGCATTCGAGCCCGTGCTGATCGAAGGCAATGCCATCCGCATTCACCCGCTGGTGTGCAAGGGCTTCAACGCCGACTTCGACGGCGACCAGATGGCCGTTCATCTGCCGCTTTCCATCGAGGCCCAGGTGGAAGCCTCGGTCTTGATGATGTCCACCAACAACATCTTTAGCCCGGCGAACGGCCAGCCCATCATCACGCCGTCGCAAGATATCGTCATGGGCTGTTACTATCTGACCGCCAGCCGCGGCGAGATTACTGAAAGCTCCACCGAGGCCGGCGAGGACATGCGCTTCTCGAGTCCGCAAGAGGTTTTCGCCGCCTTCGCTCAGCACAAGCTGGGCGTGCACGCGCGCATCCAGGTCCGCCTGCCGATCGATCGGCAGGTCATCAGCGAGCTTCGCATCGACAAGGACAAGACCCGCGTTGACTCCATTGCGCGGACTCCGAACGGGCTGGTGACGACGACCGTCGGCCGCGTGCTCTTCAACGACATCCTCGAGCACGACATGGACTTCTACGATCTGCCGCTGACCAGCAAGCACCTGGCCCGCATCATCGCGGACTGCTACCAGACCCTCGGTCGCCGTGCTACGATCGACCTCCTCGACCGCATGAAAGAGTTGGGCTTCCGCGAGTCTACGCGCAGCGGCCTGAGCTTTGCCACCGACGACCTCCGCACCCCGGTAAACAAGGAGCAGCTCATCCGCGACGCCGAGAAGGAAGTTGACAAGATCCAAAAACAGTACCAGCGCGGCGTCATCACCGACGTTGAGCGTTACAACAAGGTCATCGACGTTTGGACGCACACCCGTGATGAAATCACCAAGCAGATGATGCACGACCTTGCCCACGACCGCCGTGAGGGCAAGCCGTACCTCAATCCGATCTTCCTGATGGCCCACTCCGGTGCCCGCGGCGGTGTCGAACAGATTCGTCAGCTTGCCGGTATGCGTGGCCTCATGGCCAAGCCGTCCGGTCAAATCATCGAGACCCCCATCAAGGCCAACTTTCGCGAGGGGCTAAGCGTGCTCGAGTATTTCAGCTCGACGCACGGTGCCCGCAAGGGCTTGGCCGACACCGCACTCAAGACCGCCGACTCCGGTTACCTCACCCGTAAGCTTGCCGACGTCGCGCAAAATGTCGTCATCACCATGCACGATTGCGGCACCACCATGGGCGTGCCCAAGGCCGTCTGGTACAAGGGTGAAGATATCGAGCGCTCCCTGGTGGACGCCATCCGCGGCCGTGTCAGCCGCAACAAGCTCAGCACGCCCACCGGCGAGACGATCGTCAACGAAAATGAAATGATCACCATCGATCAAGCCCGTAAGATCGAAGCGCTCGGCGTGGACAAGATCGCCGTTCGCAGCCCGATGACCTGCCAGGCGCCTCTCGGCGTCTGCCGGCTCTGCTACGGCATGGACCTCGCCACCGGCAACCTGGTGGAAGAGGGCATGGCGGTCGGCATCATCGCCGCTCAGTCGATCGGCGAGCCCGGCACCCAGCTCACCATGCGGACTTTCCACATCGGCGGCGTTGCCAAGAGCATGGTCACCGAAAGTGAGCACAAGGCCCGCAAGCAGGGTATCGTCAAGTTCGAAAAGATCTCCGCCGTCGATCGCGGCACCGAGACCATCGCCCTGACCCGCAACGGCCAGATCGTTATCATGGGGCCCAAGGATCGTGTGCTTGAGTCATTTTCCGTCCCCAACGGCTCTTCGCTCTTGGTGAAGGAGGGACAAGAAGTTCATCCTCAACAGGTGCTGTGCAAGTGGGATCCGCACATGACGCCCATCCTCACCGAGGCCGGCGGCAAGATTCGTTACGATGACATCGTCGAAGGTGAAACCCTCCGCAAGGAACGTGACGTCGGCGGTGCCGAGCGCCTCGTCATCATGGAGCACAAGGGCGATCTCCACCCGCAGATCATCATCGAGGATGACCGCGGCCAGCCGCTGGCCTACTACTACATGCCCGAAAAGGCTCACATCGAGGTCAAGGAAGGCGACAAAATCACCGCCGGCACGCTGCTCGCCAAGACACCTCGTGAAGTCGCCGGCACCCAGGACATCACCGGCGGTCTCCCGCGCGTCACCGAAATCTTCGAGGCACGCAAGCCGCGCGATCCCGCCGTCATGGCCGAGCAGTCCGGCCTCGTCCGACTCGGTGAGAAACGCCGTGGCAAGCGAACCATCTATATCACCCCCGTCGATGACGCCGGCAAACCCGTCGGCGAGGAGATTGAGCATCTTGTCCCGCCAGGCAAGCACCTCCGCGTCCATACCGGCGACTACGTCAAGGAAGGCGACGCACTTGTCCACGGTCCCCTGATCCCGCACGACATCCTTCGCATCTCCGGCATCGAAGCGGTCCAGGGCTACCTCGTCCGCGAGGTCCAGACCGTCTACCGCAGCCAGCGCGTCGAAATCGATGACAAGCACATCGAAATCACCGTCTCGCAAATGTTGCGCAAAGTGAAGGTGGAAACGACCGGCGACACCGGACTCTTGCCGGGCATCGTCATCGACAAGTTCGCCTTCCAGGCCGTCAACGACCGCTTGAAGGAATGCGTCAAGATCAAGGATCGCGGCGAGTCGAAATTCGACGAAGGCAAGATCGTCACCAAGGAAGCCTTTGAGGAAGAACGCGCCCGCCTCGAAGCCGACGGCCGCAAGCTGCCGACCTGGACCGCCCCCTTGCCGGCGACCCGAAGCACTCAGCTTCTGGGCATCACCAAGGCCGCCGTTCAGTCCGAAAGCTTCATCTCCGCCGCCAGCTTCCAGGAGACCACCAAGGTCCTCACCGAGGCCGCCCTGGCAGGCAAGGTCGATTACCTCGTCGGACTCAAGGAGAACGTCATCCTCGGCCACCTGGTCCCTGCCGGCACCGGTTTCTTCATGCATCAGGAAGCCGAAGTCAAGCTGAACGTCCCGCTCCCCGCCGACGCCGAAGCCGTGACCGCCGACCACCAGCCCCAACTGGTCGCCAGCGAACAGGAGTAAGTACCGGGAAAAAAACGAGAAATGCACCGCCAACCGCCAAGGCTTGGCGGAGGCAAAATTCGACGAAAAGCCCTGGAAACACAGGCTTTGGAGAGCCTTTGTTGCCTCCGCCGCCAACACCGTAATAGGACCCCCCAAGTTTGGCGGAGCAAGATCCCAGATCGGTGCGAAGCGTCCTAAGCCCGCAAAAACAAGGCCCGGTTCGGCCGGAAGGCGAACTCACACACCGCAGGAATGTTCCCAGGGTCATCCCAATCCTGCGCTGATAAAACGGTGTCCGGAGTCCACGTTCCGCGCGGAACATTTTCCAAGTTCGACGAGTCTGTTGTTTCGCCGAACCGATCGCCGTTTCGCGCGTCTTTATCTGCCTTTGATCGCCGCAATCTCTTGCCTTTGCCGCCATTGCCGGGACTTGCCGCGTATTGCCTAGATGGTCAGTCAGGATTGTGGCTCGGGTCGCCGCCGTTCTTGCCGTTATTTGCCGCCCCTTGCAGGGTGTTGCACAGGTAACTAGGCGTGCGATTGCCGCTATTGCCGCGTAATGCCGCGGTAAGAAAGCAAGGCTCTTTGTCCACCACTGCCGGGCCCGGCCGCAAAATGTCGGCCTTTGCACGGTGAGGGATCGAAGGCCAGCACTTCCCGCTATTGCTTTTGTTCTTCGATCATTTTTAGTTCAAACAGTATGTCACGCTCGTGCGTGTTCATGAACCAGATGCGGTCATTGTCAGAATGAAGCACAATACACTCGGAATCTAAGTTGTATTTTCGGCCCTTGGCCGCCGTAATCTCAGTAACCGGGCCCAGCACTCCGTTACGGATTACGCGGAAGAACACCTTTTCCGGCGACTCTTCGAGCGCATAGCAGACTACGAGACGATCCCCAATCGCGATCGCACGGCAGCCGCCGTAGCTGGTAGAAATCTTGGTGGTTTTACCATCGGCCTCAGCCTGATAATACAGGCCGGCCGCCTCATGATGCCTTTCGCCTTCATCGACCCGCCAAAAGTAATGAAGCGAGCCGTCGTTCAACTGCACTACCATTGGCTTTGTTGCGGAGCTGACGAACTTGTCAAGGCGGAAGATTTCCCGGCCATGCAGCCACTTCCTCTCTCGAACATCGAAGTCAACGCAACGCATGCGCAGGTGATTGCCTTCCGGCAGAACATCGCCCCAGAAGAGGTGAAGGATCCCCTTGCTAATAAACCGTGCATCGGCGATCCCGCCAAACGAGTGAAACCCCTTGCCCTTGAATTCGCCTAACTCAGTGAAATTGAGTTCTTTATCGACTTGATACACTTTGAAGCGAGGACCATCTGCGATGAGAAACCAGTTGCCCTCGGCATCGGCGACGGCGAAGGAATGATCAAGGAACTTCTTCACGTGCCGGACTTCGAACGAGTCAGAACCTCGTTTGAGAAGGCCGAAGCCATAGTCTCCGTTACCTTCCATCGTCCAACGACACAAGACATCGCCCTGGGGACTGGCCGTGACAAGGGGATCGGAAAAGTACATTTCGTCGAGATCGATCTGCGGCTTGAATCCCTTGGGTTGAGGAACATCGAGCCGAGTTGCCTTGTGGTCGGCGACGCTGTACTTGCATAGCTCGCCCGCTTGCTTCAGCGGGCGAACTGCGATGAGCATTGGGCCCGGCAGGAACGCGATTTGATCGTCCTTATAGTCGTGGCCATCACGAAACTGCGGCAAGCCATCGAGCTTGTGTTGCTTGACCAACTCGATTTTTGTTTGCTTGCCGGCTTCGTCTGCTGCCTGCACGCGGTCCTTGAATTCCTCATAACCTGGTCCAAGCATGAGCGACAATGTCTTCGAGTCATCTTTCGAGTCGAGCGCCTTACGGAGGAAGTCGCGAATTTCCGGCGAATCGGCTTTCTTGTCGAAAAGCGCGACAGCCCAGCTCAGCTTGATAGTGGAATGCCCAATCTGTGCGAAATGCGCGAGGCCGTACTCGCGTGCCTCTTTGTGTTGCATCAGGCCGCTGCTGAGTGCGAGGAATGGGTAAAGCTCGTGCTTCTCCAAGTCTTTTTCAGTGAGGGCCAAGAGAACCCGGGTGTACGGTACTGCTTTCTTGACGGCTTCATCCGTGAAGAATTCGCCCTTCGCCGGCA
>Ga0207150_1081_pt1 | contig 19655 bp, 14 predicted proteins | sample Alteio_BWMinHeat_32_FD_153526 | JGI IMG/M metagenome (GOLD analysis project Ga0207150, IMG submission 153526) | Enriched cells from forest soil in Barre Woods Harvard Forest LTER site, Petersham, Massachusetts, United States -... | ecosystem: Environmental > Terrestrial > Soil > Temperate forest >...
ATCGTCATTTTCAATTAAAAATTTGGCAAACCGGTAGTGGCACGCAAACGAATATGAATGCGAATGAAGTGATTTCCAATCGTGCCATTGAAATCAACGGTGGCGTCATGGGCAGCAAAGATCCGATTCATCCGAATGATCATGTCAATATGTCGCAATCATCCAACGACACGTTCCCGACGGCGATGAATATCGCGGCAAGTGAAATGGTCGAGCATCAACTCATTCCATCGGTGACAATGCTGCGTGATGCATTATTGAAAAAACAGCGTGAATTTAAGGATATTATTAAAATCGGTCGCACACATTTACAAGATGCGGTACCGATGACCTTGGGCCAGGAATTTTCGGGATATGTGGCACAACTCGATACTTGTTTAGATGCCATCAATCATGCGAAGAAATTATTATTGCGTTTAGCAATTGGGGGAACTGCCGTTGGCACAGGATTAAATTCATCGAAAGAATTTGCAGACAAAGCTACCGTTGAAATTTCAAAAATTACCGGATTACACTTTATTTCTGCAGAAAATAAATTTGAATTGTTATCTGCGCACAACGAAATTGTGTTAATGAGCGGCGTATTAAAAGCACTGGCGTGTGCATTGATGAAAATCGCCAATGATATTCGTTGGCTAGCTTGCGGTCCGCGTTGTGGATTAGCAGAATTAATTATTCCTGAAAATGAACCGGGTTCTTCAATCATGCCGGGCAAAGTAAATCCGACACAATCTGAAGCGATGACGATGGTCTGCACGCAAGTGTTTGGCAATGATGTCACGATCGGTTTTGCAGGATCGCAAGGTAATTTTGAATTAAACGTTTTCAAACCTGTAATGATTTATAATTTAATTCAATCAATTTATTTATTATCCGATACGTGTCGCTCATTCACGCAACATTGCGTCGTTGGTATTCAAGCAAATTTGACCTCGATTGATGGATATGTGAAAAATTCGTTAATGTTGGTCACTGCATTGAACCAAGTGATTGGTTATGATAAGGCCGCAAAAATAGCGAAAAAAGCGTATACGGATAATTCTTCCTTGAAGGAAGCGTGTCTTGCGCTGGGATATTTATCGGCGGATGAGTTTGATCGTGCGGTGGATCCGAAGAAGATGGTTTAAGTCCAAATCGCAACGACTGCCATAATCGCAAAACCTAATATCACAAAATAAAAATGCTTTAAATCGCAGCACTTTTTGATAAGTGTTGCGTTTTCGAGTCCGTGCAATGTACCCAAATATAAAAATGTACCTGCGGCCAATGAACTAAAAATCGGTTCTAAGAGCGGATAGTTACCCATTGTGGTTGTCGCTTCAGTCCCCAACACAATCCCTATCGGCGTCATCAACGAAAAAATACAAAATAAGAGCACATTCATCTTAAAACTGAAATTACTTTTATTAATTTGAATCGCGAGTGAAAAACTTTCTGCCCATTTATGCGCTAAAATAGCGAAAAAAATCACGACGGCGATTGAGAACGATGCACTTAATCCTAATGCAGCACCCATTAAAAACGCATGCACCGACAACATGATCGTCGCTAAAACAGCAAATGAACCACTCGCATCGCCTTTGTGTTCCACAATTTCTTGGCCAATATGTTCGAGCCATAATAAAAATAAAAACATCACACCCGCCAATAAAAAAGCGAACGGGTAGTGGTAATGCAATTTATAAAATCCGTCAGATGCTGTGCCGAGCATATGAATTAATGCAACACTTAAAAACACACCTGCCGCCAATGATTCTGCAATGGGAAAACTTTGTTCTTCGCTCGATGAGATTTTTTTAAAAAAAGGAAATAATCCTGAAATTAACGTAATACAGAGAATAGAAAGAATACTAATTAATTTAAACGTCCACATAATCAAGTCTCTTTCTCAATTGTTTCAATCCACTCTTTTGCGTCAGTTGCATCCGCGTTCAGTGCCAACGCCGATTGCAAATACGTTACTGCTTCTGCATTGCGTTCTAAACTATATAAACACATCCCCATGTTAAACAAGACAATATCGCTTTGACCAAAATAATCCAATGATTGCTGATAATATTCGATGGCTCGTTCAAATTGACTGATATTCTGAAAGAAAATACCAATACTAAAAAAAGTATCATCGGCAGATGGCATAAAATAAAAATTATCTGCCAGATGATGCATGTGCTGCGCTAAGTAAGCAATAATCTCAGGATCACCTTCGCTCGCCAACTCGCAAAAATGCTCACTCATATGATCGAACAGATGCGGATCCCATGCCGATAAATTTAAATATGACGACAACGCTTCAAGTGAACACTGTTTGTAATTCGCAACAATATGTTCGTAAATTAAAAAATAATCAGTTGGACTAAATCCATTAATCATTTTTTGAGATGCATAAGATAATTGCGGCAATTGATTCAATGTAAATCCACTCGAAAAAACACCTGTAACCACATTTTCACGAAACGCTTGAATAATATGTTCACCGCCACAACGTTTTAAATATTCACCGATCGCATGATAATTCACCATCACTGAAAAACAGCCGTGAAAATCTAATTCGGGATAATCGCAGTCATCGAGTTCTTCGAGATTCGTATAGCCTTTATCAGAGGTAAGTAATAAAAATTGCTTGTTGCAAAGCGCTTGTAAATTTTTTAATGCCATTAAACTCGCAATCGGAAATTGAAAACTCGTGTCTGCTAAATCACTTTTATAATTCAATAAAATCTCATCGAACTCGTTATGATAATACGTACCCTGAATTTCATTTTCACTATGTTCTATGGTTACTTTTTTCCAATCGATTGGCACACCCTCTTTCACATTCAACGCATCTGTTTTAACCGTTACTAAGGATTCGTATAATTGACCATTTTTCACGGTAAAAACATCGGTTGCGACAGAATCAAATAGGTAATTAGCAACAATAATTAATGGATTCACGGCTGATAATCTCAAATTATCTTTTTTATATAAATCAAACGTGATGAATTCCAACACATCCGAATCAATAAAGGGTTTCAACGCATGATGTGATTTCCAAAATTCAAAGGAGCTATCAGTCACATCGGACATGACGTAACGAATTTTAATTTTTTCTAATTGTAAAGATTTCTGGATTTCAGTGAAATATTTTAGAAAGTAAAAACTAAATTGACCGGTACCCGAACCTAATTCTAATAAATAAAACGGATGCTCGATTGAAGCAGGATTTTTTTGTATCCAGTCTTGCATAAAACGAATTGCAACCTGCGCATATTCGCGCGCGATAAATGGATTGCTGGTGATGTAAAATGGCACGTCTTCGTCCCACGCATTAATCCCTTTTTGATCGTAATAATTTTTTTGCGCGGTCCACATTTTGGATTGAGAAAAGCGGATATTCTGTTCGAGAATTATTTGAGACATGGGTTAACCTTCATGTAAAACTTTATGAATATATTTCGCTAACGCAGTGCTAATGCCTGGTACTTTTGAAATATCAAATACGCTCGCTTTTTTTAATTCTTGCAATCCACCAAAATATTTCAATAAATCAGATTTTCTTTTTTTGCCAACACCGGTCATCGTATCGAGCACGGATTGTAATCCGTTTTTAGCACGTTTTTTACGATGCGCAGTAATGGCAAATCGATGTGCTTCGTCGCGAATAAATTGCAGCAAGTGTAGCACAGGATCATCCGATGATAAGACAATTTCATGTTCAGATCCCCACAAGAAAATATGCTCACATCCAGGTTTTCGCGCAGAGCCTTTGGCAATTCCCATCAATGCAACACCACTCACTTGCAATGACTCCAGCACAGTTGCTGCCATTTTAAGCTGTCCTTTTCCACCGTCGACAATAATCAAATCCGGCAGTAATTTATTATCGATTTTTAATTTCGTATAACGACGTGCGATTACTTGCTGCATTGCGGCATAATCATCACCAGGCGTAATATTTTCAATATCAAATTGCCGATACGCTTTTTTAATCGCACCCTCAACACCAAATACAACACACGATGCTTTCGTAGCAATACCCATTGTATGACTGATATCAAAACACTCAATTCGTTCAGGCATATTTTCAAGGTGTAATTTTTTCTGCAGCAATTCCAGCTTTAACAAAATATTATTTTTTTCAGTTTGATGTTGTTTTAATGCATCAAGCGCATTGGCAGTTGCAATCGATTGCCACTCACGAAATGCCGATGTGTGACGATCCATGATTTGAATATCTGCGTGCAAAATTTCTTGCAACGCATTTTGTATCCATGTTTTGTCTGCGATTTTATGACTCAATACAATACGATCGATCTGTTGCGATTCACGAATTGGATTAAAATAATATTGCGGAATGAATGCACTGAACGCTTCTGTGATAGTCGTTTCTGGCGGTAAATTTGGAAAAAATGTTTTGTGTCCAATCATTTGACCATGACGAATGGAAACAACTGCAATCGCAATTTCACCCATTTTTTCGCTAGCCCCGAAAATATCAATATTACCTTTGCCGCCAGTAATAAATTGCGTCGCTTGTAATTTACGTAACCGAATTAATAAATCGCGCCATTCGGCAGCATGTTCGTAATCTAATTGTTGTGATGCGAATTCCATCCGTTGTTCAACCGAATGCACAACCTCATTATTTTTACCTTCGAGAAAATCAATTGCGTCTTTCACTTGCACCTGATAATTTTCTTTCGACACATATTTCACGCATGGCGCGGTGCAACGATTAATTTGATATTGCAAACACGGTCGCGAACGATGTGAAAAAAATACATCACTGCATTGGCGTAATTTAAATAATTTTTGAATAAAGGAAAGATTTTCGCGAACTGAACCGGCGTTTGGGTAGGGGCCAAAATATCTTAAGCCTTCGCGAACAGCTGGCCTCTGAACTTTTCTACAGTAATCTAAACGCGGAAATTCATGCTTCGACAAACATATATACGGATACGATTTATCATCGCGCAATAAAATATTATATTTCGGACGATGTTGTTTAATTAAATTTGATTCGAGTAATAGCGCTTGATTTTCGTTTTCCGTAATCGTGATTTCAAAGCTGGCTGCTTTTTCCATCAAGGCGATTGTTTTTTTATCATGAAGATTTTTTCGGAAATAATTCGAGACACGTTTTTTTAAATCTTTCGCTTTACCGACGTAGAGAATTTTATGCTGCGCATCGAGAAATCGATAAACACCGGGTTTTGATGGTAATTGTGAGATTTTAGGCTGCGACATTTTCGGAATCAACAATACCATGCCGAATAGCCAACAAGGTCAACTCAACATCATTTTTCACTTTTAATTTCGAAAAAATTCGGTAACGATAACTATTCACGGTTTTAGCACTCAAATGCAAACTTTCTGCAATACTTTGCACGCCGATGCCGCGCGTAATCATCATCATCACTTGTAATTCACGCTCGGATAATAGTTCGAATGGCGAAATTTCTTGATCGGTCACATGACGAAACGCTAATCGATTCGCAATTTCTGAACTGATATAACGCTGCCCCGCATGTATCGCACGAATCGCGCGGACCATTTCATCCATCGATGCGCCTTTCGTAATATAACCTGCCGCTCCTGCTTGCAATAATCGTGCAGGATATAAATCATTATCACAAATTGTGAGCACCAACACTTTGATATCGGGATCAATCCGCACTACCTTTCGAGTAGCTTCAAATCCACCAATGCCAGGCATTTTGACATCCATCAAGACAACATTGGGATGTGATTTTCGTGCGAGTTTTACCGCCTCTTCACCTGTTGACGCTTCACCAATCACCTTGATACCAGAGACATCATCGAGAATTTTTTTGATGCCGGCACGCACCAGATCATGATCATCAACAAGTAACACATTTATCATGATATAAAAACCCTGTAGGTCGAAACGCCGCTGTTGCGCGCTTTTTTGCGAAAAGTTTCGTCAAAATGCTCGACGTACAAACAAGTACGCCTGCGCTTTTGACTCAACTTTTCGCAAAAAAATCGCATCAACATCGACGTTTTACCAATTCAAACAACGAAACCTGACCTACAATTGGCGGAGAGACAGAGATTCGAACTCTGGGAGGGAGTTACCCTCAACGGTTTTCAAGACCGCCGCATTAAACCACTCTGCCATCTCTCCGTGTGAGTAGGCAATAATACGATGACAAGTAGCACCTGTCACTGATTTTTTGCTATAATACGTTCACTTTTAATTATCAGGGGTTTTTAATATGCCTTTCAACATGCCGTCTTCAAATGCCGCAGCCAGACCGGGTTATCAATCAACGATCGCCATGCATCAGGTTTTGCGTAATACCTATTTTTTACTGAGTCTCACGCTGTTATTTAGCGCTGCCACAGCAGGCCTTGCGATGAAAATGCATGCAGCACCGTTAAATTGGTTACTGCAAATTATCGGCATGTTTGGATTATTATTCCTGACGATGAAACTACGCAACAGTATCTGGGGCGTTGTGTCCGTCTTCGCGTTCACTGGCTTTATCGGATATACATTGGGACCTATCCTCAACATGTATTTAACTGCATTCTCGAACGGCTCGCAGCTTATTTTCACTTCACTCGGCGCAACTGGCGTCATTTTCGTCGCGTTGTCGGGTTATGTGTTAACGACCAAAAAAGATTTCAGCTTTATGGGCGGTTTTCTGTTTATCGCATTGTTGGGCGCGATCGTATTAAGTTTGGCGGGCATGTTGTTTCACTTGCCGATGATGCAAGTCGCTGTTTCTGGCGCGTTTGTGGTGATTTTTTCGGGCTACATCCTCTACAACACCAGCCAGATTTTGCATAACGGCGAAACGAACTACGTCATGGCAACGATTACGCTGTATCTCGACATCCTCAATTTATTCTTAGCGCTGCTACGCATCTTGAGCTTCTTTAGCGGCAACCGTAATTAATCTGTACGCCGCGCGACCTTATGGCCGTGCGGTTTCCCTTCGAATGTAAACATTTTTTATCACTTAAAATTGGTGATTCATCCTGGCCTTTTTTAGCTAGTTAACGTAAGATATCGTCCGTTGATTGATGAATTTATGCGTATTATAAGAGGTAAAACGTTTTGAAAAACAATAAGTTAGTAAGTATTCTTGTTTCAACCCTTTCTGGATGTCTTTTGTGCCTTACCTTATTCATACCACACGCAGATGCAAGCAATCCATCACCAAAAGTACATAAAAAGACAGTTGTAAAGATGACTGTGCGTACTAAAACGACGGGAACTCACGCCTCAAGTAGTAGCATTCCAGCAGAAGCACTAAAATACGCCATTAATGGCTACCGTTGGGCGGTAAAACATCATGAAGTTAGCAATCCAGCCGTTTTAACGGTCGTTAACTTTAACGAACCGTCCTACAAAAAACGTATGTGGGTCATCGATTTGAAAAATGGCCGTATCTTAATGCATATGCACGTAGCACAAGGTAAAAACACCGGCGCCGTTTATGCAAAACGCTTTTCAAATCAACCAGGTTCACTTGAATCTTCACCTGGTATATTCACAACAGCCAACGTTTATGACGGCGAACATGGCGAATCGTTGCGCGTCAACGGATTGGAAAAAGGTATCAACAATAACGTGTATTCTAGAGCTGTTGTGATACATCCAGCATGGTATGTAACACCAAGTTTCATCAAACAAAATGGTTACGCTGGCAGAAGTTGGGGATGCTTTGCAGTCGATCCTGCGCGTGCTGATCAATTCATTCACGCCATCAAAGGTGGATCGGTTTTATTTGCATATGCTGCACCAGAAAAACACGATCCTCGTGTTGATCATCGTTTGTCGTCGAAAGGCGAACAATTGTATGATGCGATAGAGCATCGAAGTACATCCCATTGGTTTTTATAAAAAATTGATTAGGTCTCATATTCTGAATTGGTGAACTCTATTACCTGCAAATCTTTGCCACGACATCTTCCATGGTTGCCGGCTTAGAAAAATAAAACCCCTGGATAATGTCACACCCTTCTTTTTTTAGCCACTCGTATTGTTCTTTCGTTTCTACACCTTCCGCTATTATTTCAAGCTTCAATTGCTTTGCAAGCATAATGGCGGTTTTGACGATGCTATTAGAACTGGTCTGAGAGAAAATATTCCGAATAAAATTCTTATCAATTTTGAGTATATGTATAGGTAATTGTTGTAAATAAATAAATGACGAATAGCCTGTACCGAAATCATCTATAGCAACTTTTATACCTAGCGCTACTATTTTATCTAATATTTTTTTTGTCTTCTCAATATTTATCATTAACGCACTTTCTGTGATTTCTATAATAAGATTTTTAGGTGGTATTTGGTAAGTATCAATTAATAATTTCAGCGTGTCATAAATGATTGGATTAAGAAATTGCTGCGCAGAAAAATTAATGGCTAACGTAAGAGCAGGTTGTGTATTTTGATTATGTTCAATGAGTTGTTTATATTCTTGAAAAGCTGTTTTTATTACCCATTTTCCCAAATCAAACATCAAACCAGAACTTTCTGCAACAGGAATAATTTCCTCTGGAACGATATCGCCTAATTCAGGATTTCTCCAACGCAATAGCACCTCCATTCCGACTGGAACCTGCGTCTGCGCATCATAAATCAGTTGATAATGAAGAAATAACTCATTTATATTGATGAGGGTGTGATGCAATTTATTTTCTACTACTATATAACGCTGTGCTTTGAAATTCAGCTCATCCGTGTAAAACTGATATTGATCTCGTCCTAATTTTTTAGCTTTGTACATCGCCATATCTGCATGTTGAATCAGTGCATCAATCGTGATCTTCTCTTTTCTGCCAGAATAAATAGCGATGCCAATACTACAAGATATAAAAAGTTCATGCTGATGAATAAAAATGGGAGCTTTTAGAGAATGTATAATGCTTCGCGCAATAATCGCTGCATTGTAGGGTTGGTTAATTTGTTCTAGAAAAATAACAAATTCATCTCCACCCATTCGTGCAACCAAATCACCTTTTCGTTTCGTTGCTTTTAATCGTTTCGCGACTTCTTGTATGAGTAAATCACCAACATCATGCCCCAAGCTATCGTTTATTTTTTTAAACTGATCAATATCCATGTAAAGTAGCGCAAGTGATGATTGATGTCGCGATGCCCGAGAGAATCCATACGTCATGGCGTCTAAAAGGGCGATTCGATTAGGCAACCCAGTCAAAACATCCAAACGCGACATATCCGCCAATTTTTTTTCAAATTGTTTTCTCTCGGTAATATCTTCAATATAGCTATAAAGATAATCGGCGGTTGTGCGAAATACAGTTTGTTCATAAATGTTATTGTTATAAGACACTTCTCGTTTAAAAACAGCCATATTTCCACTAAAGAGTGCATTTGTCATGGTTTCTAAATTGCTTAATAAGGGATGTTGGGCAGTGGTTGCATCAACACCTGAAAATAATAAACGAGCAATCCGATTGGCATCCACAATATGGCATTGCATATCTAACCGAATAATCGCAACAGGATTCATCTCAAAAAAATCCCATAAAAATTGTTCTTGCCCTTTTTTATTTTCATTCATGATTTAAATCACCGAGATCCCACCCATATACGGCAACAAAATTTCAGGCACATGAATGCACCCACCTTTGTCCTGATAGTTTTCCATAATCGCCACGAGTGCGCGACCAACCGCAACACCGGAACCATTTAACGTATGCACATATTCCGGTTTTCCTGTTTCAGGCGAACGGAAACGGGCCATCATACGACGCGCTTGAAAATCAGCACAATTACTGCAAGAAGAAATCTCACGATATTTATGTTGACTCGGCAACCATACTTCCAAATCATAAGTTTTTGCAGATCCAAATCCAACATCTGCAGAACAGAGCGATAAAACACGATACGGCAAATTCAATAATTGTAGGACTTTTTCGGCATTATTGGTGATTTCTTCTAACGCAGCATAAGAATTTTCTGGTGTTGTGATTTGCACCAATTCCACTTTTTGAAATTGATGCTGACGAATCATTCCGCGCGTGTCTTTTCCATAAGATCCTGCTTCACTGCGAAAACAGGGTGAATGCGCAACGAATTTTAAGGGTAATTGATTTGCATCCACAATTTGATCACGCACTAAATTCGCGAGCGCTGCTTCTGCCGTTGGAATTAACGCAAGATCATGCTCGCCCTTAATCCAAAATAAATCTTCGGAAAATTTTGGCAATTGACCGGTGCCATAAAACGTTTCAGAACGCGCCAAATACGGCACATACATTTCTGTGTAACCGTGCTGATTAATATGTAAATCCAGCATAAATTCTGCCAACGCACGTTGCAATTTCGCTAATTTCCCACGCAAAACAACAAATCGCGCACCCGAGATTCGCGATGCCGCTTCAAAATCCATCAGACTCTCACGTGCACCCAAATCCACATGATCCTTCGGCGTGAAATCAAAAGTTTTAGGTGTCCCCCAACGGCGTACTTCGACATTATCATTTTCGCTTTTGCCATCAGGAACCGATGAATGTAATTGATTGGGAATACCCAATTGAAAATCGAGTAATTTTTTTTGAATTTCTTCCAACGCGATTTCAGATTGTTTTAGTGTGTCGCCGACGTTTTGATTTTCTGCGAGTAATGCAGTGACATCTTCACCTTTCGATTTTGCCATGCCTACTTGTTTGGCTTGCTTGTTGCGTTTTGCCTGCAATTCCTGCGTTTTTTCTTGCAGTGATTTGCGTTCTGCTTCGAGCGATTTGTACAGTTCGATATCGATGTCCACGTTATGGCGTTTTGCTTCTGCTGCTACCGCATCCGGATCTTGGCGTAATAATTTTGGGTCTAGCATGATGAGATACTCTGAGGTAAATTTGAGAAATTATACAGTTCAATGCAGCGCTCGCGCAACTCACATTCCAATAACAGTCGCGGATAAACAATAATTTATCAGTAGTTCCCGCTGAAGAGATGGTATAACTTGGATTTTTAGATTTGAGGTGAGATTGAATGATAATTGAATGAGAAAAGCTTCGTGCCCACGTTAGTCAATGAGCATTTTCTCATTCAATTATCATTCAATATCACCCAAAGATAAAAATCCCTTGTTCAGCGGGAATTACTTATAATTTATAATGTTGTTAATTTCGGTAACCTATCCATCAAATAATAGGGAATATTTAAAATCAATCCGTCTTTTTTTAAATTCATCGGTGAACAACGAACACATAAATTCGGTTTATATTTATCAGAATAAACCAAAAGACTTCGTTTTTTACTCGTTTCACCCGACTTCACTTCTATAGGGTAAATGAGGTCTTCTTGCTGAATCACAAAATCTAACTCAGCCTTTCCTTCACTACTCCAATAATATAACTCAGGATGCATTCTTACTAATGCTTGCGCAACATAATTTTCTGCAAGCGCTCCGCGAAACTCTTGAAATAATTGATTGCCATGCACAATTGCTGTTTCAGATAAATTTGACATAGCACCTAATAATCCAATATCAACTACAAATAATTTAAAAATATCAAAATGTGTATAAGCCTTGATAGGAATTTTTGGTGTTGAAATATTAAAAGCTTTATGAATTAAACCCGCCTCAAACAACCACTGAATGGCAATTTCAAATTCACTGGCACGCGCACCTTTTCGAATCACAGAATAAACAAATTTTTTATTTTCCTTTGCTAATTGATTAGGTAAAGACTTCCATACCTGATTAATTCGCATAATTTGATCAGTCGGCGCATGTTTTGCAAAATCAAGGTGATATGAATTTAATATCGTCATTTGTATTTCACGAACAGCGTTAATATTTTTATGTTTGACATAGCTTGACACCGCTTCCGGCATACCACCAACATAAAGATAGGTTTTAAAAAATTGAAGTAACTTTTGATGCAAAATTTCTGGCAAAGGTTCTATTTTTTTTATATCATCGAGATATTCTTTTAAGCGCGATTCATTTAATGCATCCAGGAATTCAGAAAATGATAAAGGATGTAGATCCAAAAAATTTACTTTCCCGACTGGAAATCCTTTTTTATTTTTAGTTTTAACACCTAATAATGAGCCTGCAGCACAGACAGAATATTCCGGTGCATTTTCACAGAAATATTTCAGGCTATTGAGCGCATTAGGACACTCTTGCACTTCATCAAAAATAATTAACGTTTTTTGTGGATAGATGGTAGTTTTCTTTTCAAGCGACAGCACTGGAATAATGTCGTACGGGTCAAGGCTGCGCGTAAACAATTCACATAAATTCGGATTATCTTCAAAATTTAAATATACATAATTCGAAAATTCCGTACGCCCAAATTCCAAAAGCGCATGAGTTTTACCCACCTGGCGCGCGCCCATAAGCACCAAAGGCTTTCGATCTGATCTTTTATTCCACTGTTTCAATAAATTCAATATGTTACGCTTCATTTTGTTTTCCGGATTCTAAAGATAAGACTATTGTAACACAAATAGGAACCTATTTGTGTAGAATTTAACACTTTTAGGTACCTAAAAGTGTTATACATTACACTTTTAGGTACCTAAAAAGGTTGTTTTGTTCATAATCGCTTTTTCTGACCTCGATAATAAATAAAATAGCCCACAAGAATAAAAATAAATGGACCAAAAAACATTTCGAGCTCGTATAATATTTTACTCGACAAAGTAGTTACATTATGCGGCAACTCGAAGCTAAAAATAATGCCTAAGAGTAATGAAATGATCACACATACTGATAAAATCCAATGCATTGCTTTATACCCAGAGAATTTGTGCATGCTTTTAATAAAAACATTCACCAAAAATAAATAGGGAATAAACGTCAGTAACACCGACATTAAAATTAAAATTTGATACATGTCATTCACAGCGGGCAATAAATTGGTGCTTAATAAAATAATCGTCACTACCAATCCGACAAACAAAATTGCATTAACGGGCGCGTCGCTTTTATTCGTTTTGTGAAACCAATCTGGTAATAATCCGACAGGTGTACATTTGAAAAACATCGTAATTGGCGCGACTAACCAAATACTCACAATCCCAAGTTCTGCAAAAACTAATAAAAATGCAACACCGCGCGTCATCCAGGGAATATGTAATGTTGCAAAAATTATTTGGAATGCGTGCATAAGTCCTGATGCTTTATGAATATCATCAGGGCTAACAATAATATTTACTGCGATCGTGCCCAACACATAAAACACAATCATGATCACAGCACCGATTAACAATCCAAAATATAAATCTTTTTTTGGATTCTTAACAGCATTTGCAAATGTCGGAATTATTTCAACACCCGTCATCGCAAACATCAACATTGTGAGATTCGATAAACTACTTGAAATATGGTGGTTGGGAATAATGCTCGACCATGTGAAGGCAGTCGCACTATGCTTCGTCCAGAAATAGACACCAAAACCTAACCCCATAATTAAAAGCGCTGGAAGAATGCTTCCCAAAAATCCGCCAAATTCAGTCATCATTTTATTGAACTTCAAACCAAATATGCTAATTAAAACCACCATCCAAAATGCGACAAGAACAACCGTACAAACGAATGCACTATTTTTTGCGAGTTCAGGCTTACCAATAAAATATGAAAACGTGGTCGCTAGAAAAATTAATATTGCCGGATAATAAAAAAGATTATTGACGAAATACATCCAGGCAACAATAAATCCGTTTTTCTCGCCCATTACATTGCGTGTCCACGCGTATATACCGCCCTCTTCCGGATACAATCTACTGAGCTGCGCGCACATATACGCCATCGGAAATGCTAAAATGATTGCACCCAAAATCCAGAAAAAAACAGAAGATGCGCCAATACCTGCGGCAACTGCAAGCCAACGTACACCAAAATTCGAAATGAAAGTGAGTAATGCGATATCACGAAAGCCTAAGATTTTTTTAGTTGAATCCATTTGCATGTTTTACTCCATAAAAAAGTAATTATTCATGTGACCAAATGAATCGAGATAGCCTTCTTTGATAAAAATCGGATATGAAAAAATTTTTGCATTCATGGATAGACACCCCAGAGTTTTTTATTTTTAACGGGCTGAATTTTAATTCATAAAATCAGCGCACCATTCTGCTGACTTTTTGAAGTCAATAGATATGCAAGCACATAAATCACAACACTAAATACACCAATCACTGCAAAATCCATTCCAAAGGGAATTTGTTTTGTACCACCAAAGCTACCAAAATAGCTAATCAATGCAATTCCAAGCAAATATAAAATAACCCAACTACCGCGCTTAAAATTAAACGTTCCACTCGCAATTATTTTTTTATTTTTTAACGCCATCGTCATTAGAACAATATATCCGATTATAAATAAAATCATAATCTTATAAACAACCGACCAACCTGCCCAATAAATTAATAGATTACAAATAACAAACGCAATAATACACAATGGATGAATTATTTTTTTCGAAAATGGTTTTAATAAATCCGATTTTTGTTCAGCCAACACCATCAATCCCATCGGACCCACAACATATCCCAACACCAAACACGACACTAAAAATCCAACCATATGTTGCCAGCTCGGAAATGGCAAGAAAAATAAAAAGCCGATTATCGTATTTAACATGAATGCACGCACAGGTGTGCCATTTTTCGTAACACCCATAAAATACTCGGGTAAATAGTGATTTTGACACATCGCATAGGCGATACGCGATGTCGCAACCGATTGCACTAATGCGGTGCCATAGGGTGAAACGATCGCATCGAAATACAATATTTTTACGAGCCATGCAAATCCAAATAAAGTTAACAAACCCGCATAAGGACCTTTATCACCGACAAATGAAACCAATTTCCAACCGTGCATCAAACTATCGCCAGGCAATGCGCCAATAAAAGCAAATTGCACGCAAACATAAATAATCATGCAAATAAATAATGCGCCGAAAATTGCGACGGGAATTGAACGCTTAGGGTTTTCTACTTCAGCCGCTAATTGCACGACTGGATTAAATCCAATGAACGAATAAATCACGCCGCCTAAAGGTAATGCTGCAAAAATACTTTGAATACCGTATGGCATAAAACCAGATGTCGCCGTGAAATTTTCCGCGTGAAAATGCGTAGAAAATAATAAAATCGCTGCACAGATAGGAACAATTAATTTAATCGCTAAAATAAAATGATTAATACGTCCATAGGTTTTCATCCCCATGCTATTAATCAACGTAATGACAATCATGCCCACTCCGGCAACGCAAAAACCCTGTGTTGTTAATACTGGTGTTGCATCATGTGTCATTAAACTCGGCAAATAATTCGCGCTATATTGAATAATCGCCATCATTTCAATTGGCGCAACTGCCACCCACGCTAACCAAGCGATCCACGAAAATCCAAAACCTGCAAAATGTCCGTGTGTTAATTGAAAAAAACGAACGGTTCCGCCCGTAATTGGAAATGAACGCGTCAAAATAACAAAGGTGCTCGCGACGATCATCATCAAAAGTCCGCCTAAAATCCATGCGATAATTGCAGCTGGACCTGCGATTTTTACGCAGACTAAGGGACTTAATAACCAACCGGAACCAATAATGCCTGCAACAGCTGATGATAATAACGTAATTGTTTTGACGGATTTTTGGAGTGGCATTATTTTAATACATCCACACCACTTGTCGCTTTGAATTCAAATAAATCAGGTGATAACTGCGCATTTAATTTTACATCTGAAAAATTAAATGTGGTTGTTTGTTCTGAATTGTTTTGAATCTGCATACTTTGCAATTTATCATGCGCAAAAGCCATTGCCACAGAACGAAATTGTTGATTTGTTTGTTTTGGAATTAATTGAAACACTATTAAATTGTGATGCGGAATCATGTGCACCGTAAATTGTTTTAATAAATCATCTGTATTTCCAGACAGTAATTTAGCAGGATTAATGGGGCTATTCGTAATCGATTGCTCTGTCGCTTGTTTTAAATCGACATCGTATACCCACAATTTTTTTCCACTGGTAATCACAATTTGATGCGAGGGTGATTGGGTTTCCCAACGAAAATGACCAGGACGTTCCATCATCATGCGACCGTTGCTGCGCTGCATTACTTGTTGTTGGGTGTCGGTCGTTGTTTGAGTGAAGTTCGCTTCGAAGGTGGTGAATTGATTAAGAAGATCAGCGAGTTTAGAAGCGGCCGAGATTGGGGATTGAGCGAAGATAGAGATGGAAGTGCAGATGAGAATAAAAAAAATGGTGCGTTTGAAATAATTCATAATGAAATCTCACTTTTGTGCTCTTAACTTTCGCGCCAGCTTCCGCTGGCGCTTCTGTACTATTCTATAGACTTTACCAACACATCCCGCTGCGCATTGCCTTCCATTTTACTAACGATGCCTGCAACTTCCATTGCTTCGACAATTCTAGCAGCGCGATTGTAACCAATTTTAAATCGACGCTGCACACTTGATACCGAAACGCGCTGCGCTTTGGTGACGAACGCAACCGCTTCATCGTACAAATCATCTTTTTCGCCATCACCCTCTTCGATCATGGCAGATTCGGTGTAACCAGTTGGATCACTACCAGCCGCATCATTTAAAATATCGTCTAAATAATCAGGTTTTCCGCGTTGTTTTAAATCGCTCACAACACGATGCACTTCTTCGTCACTCGCAAAACATCCATGCACACGCACTGGTACGCCAGAACCCGGCGGTAAATACAACATATCACCATGCCCTAATAATTGTTCTGCACCTTGCTGATCCAAAATCGTGCGCGAATCAATTTTCGATGACACTTGAAATGCAATGCGCGTTGGAATATTCGCTTTAATTAATCCGGTGATCACATCCACCGACGGACGTTGTGTTGCAAAAATTAAATGGATGCCTGCCGCACGCGCTTTTTGTGCAAGACGTGCAATTAAAGTTTCCACTTTCTTTCCAACGACCACCATCATATCTGCAAATTCATCGGCTAAAACTACTACTTTTGGCAATGTTTGCAATTCACGCAATCGATCTTCTGTTGCTGGAATTAATGGATCTAATAACGGCGCACCCTTTTCAATCGCTTCGCGCACTTTGATGTTATATCCCGTGATATTTCGCACACCGAGCGATGCCATTAATTTATAGCGACGCTCCATTTCAATCACACACCAACGCAATGCACTCGCCGCATCTTTCATGTCCGTCACCACTGGCGACAACAAATGCGGAATGCCATCATATACCGCTAATTCCAGCATTTTTGGATCAATGAGAATTAATCGTAAATCTTGTGGCGACGATTTATATAACAAGCTTAACAACATCACATTGAGCGCAACGGATTTTCCAGAGCCAGTTGTTCCTGCGACTAATAAATGCGGCATTTTTGCTAAATCCACAATCACGGGTTCGCCCGCAATATCTTTTCCTAATGCAATTGTCAGTGAAGAACGCGATTGTTGATACGCTGCAGTAGATAACACTTCTTTTAGCGTCACCATTTCGCGTGATGGATTTGGTAATTCCAAACCAATGACTGATTTTCCAGGAATGACTTCAACCACGCGCACACTAATCACCGATAATGAACGCGCTAAATCTTTCACTAATGCCGTAATTTTATTTACTTTCGTACCCGGCGCTAATTCCAATTCAAAACGTGTGACCACCGGACCAGGATGTGCAGCGACTACTTTTAATGCGACACCAAAGTCATTAAAACACGCCTCGACTTCGCGCGAACGACGATCTAATGCGTCTTTCGTAAAGCCAATTTTCTTTTCATTCACACGTCCATCCAGCAACGATAATTTCGGAAAAATATCGGATTGCGAATAACGCGGTGCGCGCACTACAGGCAAATCATCATGTTCAATTTCGGATGTGCGTTTTGGTGCGGTAAAACGCGGCGTTTTTGATGATTGAGGAACAGAATCAAATAACGGATCGTGAGATTCCAAACTCGGCTCGATATGTGTGCTCGATATTTTCGGTTCCACTTTCTTTTCAGTGGATTTAAATAGATTTAATTTGATCGCAGGTTTTGGAATCCGAAATGAAAATTTTGGCAACACAATTTGTTCTTTCAATTGCGCGAAACAATAACGCAACCCGCGCAACATGGCACTACCAATCGCTTCAATTAATTGCAACCAGGACGTTCCCGTTAACAACGTAATTCCGATCAGTAAAATAGGCAAAAAAATCGTTGTGGCACCTGCTCGATTAAACCATTGCAGTAACAAATTTCCCATCGTCACGCCGACAATACCACCGGACTCATACGGCAAACCATCATTAAAAGTCGAGAAATAAAGATGTAATAAACTGGTGCTGCTGATTAATCCCATCAACAAACCAATACCCCGTGATGTAATTTTAGGCCATGGAATTTCAGGGAGTTCTTCAATGTGCTGATAATTACGATAGAGTTCCCACACCCCTTGAAATAGAATGATCGGAAAAAAGTAAGTGATATACCCAAACAAATACAATAAAAAATCGGACAGCCAAGCACCGACGCGTCCACCCGCATTTAAAATTTTGACATTATCAACTTGATGCGACCAACTCGGATCGGCACGATGATAGGTAACCAGCGACAATAAAACAAAAAATCCGCACGCCAACAACACAATCAAACAACCTTCGTGTAGACGACGATACAAAGATATTTGCATCCCTTTTTTATTTGCATTGGCAGCGACAGTTGCTGCTTTGCGTTTTAGCTCTCTCAATGGACGTCCCTTTTTTCAGATCAAAGCATCGTATTATAAACATAGACGAGGTTTAATTCATATTGGCGCAATGTAAAATCATCCATTCGAGTGCGAACAATGCTGCACTTCGACGGATGTTTTCGCGTCCACCCGTAAACAACATCGTTTTTACATCAACACCTTTATGATCAGCCAAAGCGAAGCAAACCTGACCTACCGGTTTTGCAGCGCTGCCACCACTTGGACCTGCAATGCCGGTAATCGACAACGCAAAATCTGCCTGCAAATGTCGCAGAGCACCTTGTGCCATCGCTTTCGCAACAAGCTCCGAAACTGCTCCGTGCTCTACAATCAATTCAGCATCAACACCCAACAACGCGGTTTTCGCCGCATTCGTATAAACAACCGCCCCACCGTTAAACCATGCTGAACTGCCCGCGACATCGGTGATTAATGAGGATACTCGTCCGCCAGTACACGATTCTGCGAGTGCAATTCGTACACCACCCGCCGCGCATAATTCGCCTAATTGCTTGCATAAAACATATAAATTAATACCCATGCGCCCTCACGTAATTTTTGGTACGATGAACATTCCCACGATCACACGAGTTATTCATATGGAAACGCAAACCGTCGCACAACACACACCGATGATGCAACAATATTGGCAGATAAAATCACAATATCCTAGTATTCTAGTGTTTTATCGCCTGGGTGATTTTTACGAGCTGTTCTATGAGGATGCGAAAAGAGCGGCAACATTGTTGAACATTACATTGACTAGCCGCGGACAATCTGCAGGCGCACCAATTCCTATGGCGGGCATTCCCTACCATTCTGCCGACAATTACCTTGCCAAATTAATTAAAGCTGGCGAATCCGTTGCAATTTGCGAACAAATCGGCGATCCAAATACTTCAAAAGGTCCCGTTGCGCGCGAAGTGGTTCGCGTATTAACACCAGGCACCGTCACCGAT
>Ga0207150_1082_pt1 | contig 19530 bp, 17 predicted proteins | sample Alteio_BWMinHeat_32_FD_153526 | JGI IMG/M metagenome (GOLD analysis project Ga0207150, IMG submission 153526) | Enriched cells from forest soil in Barre Woods Harvard Forest LTER site, Petersham, Massachusetts, United States -... | ecosystem: Environmental > Terrestrial > Soil > Temperate forest >...
AAAAATCGTCTACCCCCTGGGTGAAATAGTGGACCCCAATAACGGTAACTTTTTCACCACGGAAGCAGCCGTGGAAAGGCTCATCACCGGTCTCGACGAGGACCTGACGTTGAAACGAGGCGAGGAAAACCGCGCCCTCCACGTCGATAATGCCAAAATCGCCGCCCAGCAATTGGATCGTCTTCTGCAAAGACTCAATGAAGTTCTGATCGCCATGGACGAAGGCGTGGTGGAAAGCAAGATCCTGGACCTGATCGTCAACATCGAACGCGGCCAGCGCCAAATCGCCGAAGTGGCCAGGAATATTCACAACCTCAAGGTCAAAGAGTTGATTCAGGATTTGACGAAATAGAAAGAAATCATTCCGAAAGCTTGAAATCTCTGATATTCTTGGGGATGATAGAGTTGTTTTGATTTTATTGGGTCATGGCAAATCCAACCGAAGTTACTTTGTGGAGAGCACCTTCGGCTGGATGTCTCGATCCGCGCCGGGAGGTACTGGAAGGGTTTGATCCGGCCCATTATCCAGGCAACGGGGTTTATTTCACTGTTTTCCTGCCATTGGCGATGGATTTTCAACGCTGTTATGGGAATGGACTGCAAGAGCTAATATTGCCCAAGGACCTTTTCGAGGGGCTAGTTGAGGATGGCGTGATTCAACCGGATCATTATTATCCCGATGGGCAGTCGTGGCATGTTCCTCCGGATAGGATTTCTGCTTTTAATGAAGCAATACGCCGAGAGGCGAAAAGGCAATACTTTATCGAATAACGTATTGATAATAAAGCATTCGCCCCGGTTGATGGAGTTTAAAAAGATGGTAGAAACCGGTTCAATTATTCGGGCTCAGGTTGTCAAAATCGAACCGTATGGGGTTTGGCTGGAATATCAGGATGAGAAAGTTCTGGTTTTGGTCCCTGACATTACCTGGAACATGATCGGGCATCCTTCTGATGTTGTTCGGTTAGGGGATTCATTGGATATTTATGTCCTGCGCTTCAATTACAGGGATAAAGTGATTGTAGGTTCGATCAAAAAACTTCACCCGGATGAAAACCCTTACCGCGAGCTTTCTAGGTTGCCGCCCGGTACCTCGCTTACGGGAAAAGTGGATATTGTTTTGTCTGATGAAATATTGGTGGTATTTGAGAACGGTGCCCGTGGCAGGATGAGAAAAAAACTATTGCCTGGGTCGCTTGGAAAGGGAGAGACGATCGATGTTATAATATCTTCTTTGGAAGTCGAGGAAGGATTACTCACACTTGAACCCGCTTATCCCCATTTGAATCCCGTGCCTCAATCCCCAAACCAACCTTCCGCAAATCCTCTGTTAACTTGAAAAGAAACCACCATGAACCCACTACCCGCCAACAAAGCCCTCGACAATTTCTTCTTCGAAGCCCGCAGCAAGCTGCTTGACCTGGCGGCATTTTTGGACCGCATCAACCGCGGCCGGGATGCTTCCGCCATCAGCGGCGATCCGCGCCTGGAAAAAATCCGCCGGGCATTGGAAGTCCTGCACGATCAAAGCGGCGGCCGGGCCGAACGCATTCAGCAGATTTTCTCGCTGGAGTATGATCCGAAATGGGAGAAACCGGCGCCAAAGTAAATCGCGACGTCTTCTCTTTAGCTATTTAGCAAAGGCGTGCCACACGCGCTGGATCGGATTAAGAAAGGGCGGCTCTCGCCAGGACCACAAGCGCTGCGGTTGTCGATCGATATCGGCGGGGGCGCCGTTCCATTGCTCGGCCTTGAAATAGATATACGGCGCGTGCAGGAGAAAACCGATCGCGGCCATCGCCACGATTAAACGTCGCCCTTGAAGATGTTGCCAGAGTTGGGCGACGGGCCGAACGCAAAGCAACGCGAACATCAAAAGGGAATCCGAGAGCAACCGCGAGCCCCAGCACCAGCCACCCCACCAATTGATCCAGGCGCTGACCATGGCGAGGTTGAGCGCGAAGATCGAAAAGCAAATCGCTTGCCACCCCGCCGGACACGGACACTTTTCGGGTCGGCGCGTGCCCCGATGAATCATGGCGAACAACGTTCCCGCGGCCAGGATCCCCCAAATCTGATAAATGAAAAAACCCCGCCCCGGGCTGAAGAGCACGCCTTCCAGTGCGGGCACGAACCGATCCCACTGCCAGGAAAAGCCCGCGAGTTGTCCGGTGGAAGGGCCAAATGGCTGCCCGTAGATCGAGAAATTCAGCCAGGCCCAGGGAAGATAGCAAATAGCGGCCAGGAACCCCAAAGCCAGCCCGCGCCGCCAATCGCGTACCAACACCCAGCCGATGAGCGGAACCATAACAATCACCGCGGACAGCCTGCACGCCGGCATGAAGCCCAGGGCCAAGCCTTGCAGCCAGAGGGTGGACCGGGCGGGATGAACCGTCCGCCGAAATTCGAGAAACACCACCAACTGGGACCAGAACAGGATGCCCCCGTGTTGCCATAAACCCTGGCCGATGGTGGTGTACATGGCCGAACCGGTGGTCAGCAGTAGGGTGATGACCCAGGCCGGCCTCGCGTCAACCAGATGCAGGCACGTCAAGAAAAACAACCCCAGGCACGCGGCGGAGAGCCAGGCAGCCGTCCATTTTTGCAATTTGCGAAGAACCTCGGAATTTAGGTAATCTCCTCCAACAAGTTTGCTAACCAGCACGACGGGCAAAGCGAATTGGACCGGCCCGGAAGGATAATTGGAGTAAGTGCCTTTATCCGTCCTTAGTAAATTTCCCAGATAACAAAAATCGTCGGGGCGATCGAGAAATTCACTCAACTCCCAATCGCCTTCGGACGCCAGGCTGGCGGCGGCCAGCATCACCGGGACATTGTCGCCTTCGTCTACGTAGTTGTTGGCAAGAAAAAAGAGCCCCGCCGGAACGACCACCAAGGTCGCGGCCGCCAGCAAGGGTGGCGAGCTTCGCCGCAGCGGATAATCCTCGCAAGTCTGCCAGAGCCGTCTTCTCAGATCAGCCATGTCATGACGGAAGGCTGGCGAAAAATAGAGCCGAAGCCCGCACGGCACCAGGAAGACAAGCATGGCCCAAATATGTTGCGTCTTGCCCCAAAAGCACAGCAGCAAGGCAAACGCCGTCGCGCCGCACGTCAGCCAATTCCAAGGGTTTCGAATCCGGTTCATGACGTAACACTGCCTCCGTGCAAGTCTTTTCGGCGAAGCACTTATAGCATGCGTGGGCTTTTCTCTAAAGTGGAGTAAGTGGGGCGACCTGACTGGACGAGCGAAACTGGAAAAACTCGGCTTCTTGCGGAGATTGGCGAGGGAATGTGGTAAAATACATACTAAATCGCCTGAAATGACCCTGCAATCTATCATCAAGAGCCGCAGCCGAGTAAGGAAATAGAATCATCATGCGTTACATCGACCCGCACCACTTTTCTGGGTGGACAGTTAGTTTTTCCAGTGTTTTATGCGGTTTTGCGCGTTGAGCCTGCCGAGGTGCTTTCTATTTTTTCCAGCGTTTCTATGTAATTCGTGTCTATCTCGTGTGTATCTCGTGACGGTGGAAGAACGGAAGGCAGCGACGGAAGGTCGCGGGCGAGGATGGGGTGGAAGCGACGGCCGGAAAATGGTACCGTGCCCAGCAGCGTCTATGAGCGATGCCCGTTCGCCAACAAGAACGTAAGGAGATTCCTATGCGTATGGTCAGAGCCGCTTCCATTCTCTGCCTGGTTCTCTCCGGCACAGCTTCCGCTCTGCCACAGTCTTCGGACCGTGCAGTTCCACTGCCGGAAGCGATCGAAGCGTTTAACAAAAAGGCAGCCAACGACTATATCGGAAAGGACGAAGCTCCGCTAACCGAGGAGGAGGTCATCGCTGCCATCCGAGCGTCAGTGCGACCAAGCAAGCCGGCGGTGTCCGATAATCTGTACAACGCCTTCAAGCAGATCGCAGAAACACGCCAGTTACCGCCAGGTGCGGTCCTTGAAAATAATGGAGGGCTCCATGACCCAGGTGGCGAATTCGTTTATGATGTTTGGAAGGTTCGGATCTGGATGCCGATGGAAGCCGGCGTCACCTACAGTTTCGGCATCCGCGAACGAACGATACGCTCTCGGACGCTCAAGGAAGAACTGGTTAAGATCGAGAAAGTCGTACAAGAGGCCCGACCATGGCCAGGGCTATACAGACTGGAAGAACGCATCGAAGAACTCAAGGCGAGAATCGCCAAGATGAATGCGAAATAACGGCCTCCTGAAGTCGGCATCAAATGACACTCGCCTATTTTGTCGTCGGAGCTTTCACGAGTGAATAGCGATCAAAAAGTGCTTGCGCGAGGAACAAAGTTCCTCTACTCTCCGTCCACGCATGGGCAATGAAGCCCGGCGAATGATGGAGATATTTATGAGTAAGGTCTTATTGGATATTGACAACTCAATGGTCGAAGAAGCCGTGAAGGGGGCCGTCGCGGACGCTCTCATCTCTCGGGTTGGGACCGCCGAATCGCTCGCACGCGAAATGGTCAGTCAAATCTTTTCGATTCGAGTAAACAACGAAGGAAAAGTGAGCAGCTACGCATCTGAGAACAAATACTCTTGGATCGATATGGCCATCCAGAATCGAATGCGGGGATTCGCCCATGAGGCTTTCGATGAATACCTGGAAGCCAATAAGGACAAAATCAAAAAAGTGCTGATTGAGGGCTTCAAAAAGACGCCGGACAAGATGTCTCAGGCGATGTTCAAAGCCTTTGAAAACAACATCAACGCGAAATGGATGCACAATCTGACTATTTCGCTCACGTGACCCCGGCCGAACTCCGCTCAATCGGTGAATCACTTTTCGGCCCTCGCTGGCAAACTCCGCTGGCGAGGGCTTTGCCCGTTACGACCCGGACCATTCGATATTGGCTTTCCGGGAAACGCCGGATTCGCCCCGTCATCGCTGAGCGGATCAAAGCGATTGCGATCTCGAAACCTGATATAATGTGAAATACAGTGCCGGGCGGTTCATCCTTATTGCAAGCAGATGTCTGCAAAGTACTTGCGACCGGAAAAAATGGTGCAATCGTCAACGAATTCGTGAAAAAATCGTGAATGTCATTGACGTAAGTGTTTTATTAATAAGGAGTTACATCAGTGCCAGAATACGTCGACCCGCACATCCACATGATCTCGCGCGTCACCGACGATTACCAGCGCATGGCGTACGCCGGTTGTGCCGCCGTCACCGAACCTGCGTTTTGGGCCGGCTTCGATCGTGGCACAGTGGAGGGGTTTCGCGATTATTTCCGGCATCTCACCGAAGTCGAGCCCAAGCGGGCCGCCTTGTTCGGCATCCGCCATTATTCCTGGCTGTGCATCAACGCCAAGGAGGCGGAGAACGTCGAGTTGTCGCGCGGCGTCATCGCCATGATCCCGGAGTTTTTGGATCGGCCCGGCGTCCTGGGCATCGGTGAGATCGGCCTCAACAAGAACACGCGCAACGAGGCCACCATCTTCCAGGAACACGTCGATCTGGCCATGAAGACCAACGAACTGATGCTCATCCATACGCCCCACCTGGAAGACAAGTACAAGGGGACGCGGATGATTATCGACATGCTCAAGAACGACAAGCGGGTCAAACCAGAGCGCGTTTTGATCGATCACGTCGAGGAACATACCGTTCGCCACGCCCTCGACAACGGTTTCTGGTGCGGTATGACCCTGTATCCCACCACCAAATGCACGCCGGCGCGGGCGGTCGATATCATTGAAATGGTCGGCACCGAGCGCATCATGGCCAACTCCGCGGGCGACTGGGGCAAGTCCGATCCGCTGGCCGTTCCTGAGATGATCCAGGAAATGAAACGCCGCGGCCATCCTGAAAGCGCTATCCGCAAAGTGGTTTATGAAAACCCGCTGGCTTTCTTCCGCCAATGCGCCCGCTGGGAGGAATGGACAGACGGCGACGAAGTGGTAAATGCCTTAAAGCGAAAGAAGGAAAAAACGCGGGCATGATATTTCTCGCCATCGAAACCTCGTGCGACGAAACCGCGGTCGCGGTGTTCACGGACGAGTTGCGCATCCTCTCCAGCGTGATCGCTTCCCAGGTTGAGCTGCATTCCCGGTTCGGCGGCGTGGTGCCGGAAGTGGCGGCGCGGGCCCATTTGCAACGCTTGTTGCCGACCATGGATGCCGCGTTGCGCCAGGCCAATTTGACTTTGGCCGACATCGGTTGCGTGGCCGTGCTCAATACGCCTGGATTGGTGGGCGCCCTGCTGGTCGGGGTCAGCGCGGCCAAGATGCTGGCTCTGGCCCTGGATGTTTCCCTCGTTTGCGCCAATCATATCGAAGCCCACGTCTTCGCGGCCAGGTTGGCGGCGGGGCGGGACATTTTTCCTTGCGTCGGTCTGGTCGTCAGCGGCGGGCATACCTCCTTGTTTCATTGCCGAGCGGCTTTAGACTTCGAATTGTTGGGCGCCACCATAGACGACGCCGCCGGCGAAGCCTTCGACAAGGTGGCGAGCATTCTTGGCCTTGGTTTTCCCGGTGGGCCGGCCGTCGATCGCGAGGCGCAAACCGGCAACCCCAAGGCCCATGTTTTTCCGCGCTCTTTTATCCATCAGGAACGTCTCGATTTCAGCTTCAGCGGTTTGAAAACGGCCGTTCTCTACGCGGTTCATGGCCAAGGGATCGCGCAGGGGCCGCCGCCCGAATCCGGTCCGCGCCGCGCCGATCTTGCGGCTAGTTTTCAAGAAGCCGTCGTGGATGTGCTGGTCGCCAAATCACGTCAGGCCATGCGCCGCCTCGGTTTGAAACGTCTCGCCGTCGGTGGAGGAGTCGCCGCCAATCGCCGTTTGCGTCATGGCCTTGAAGAGATGACCCGGGAAGAAGGGGCCGAGTTGTTCATACCTCCCTTGGAACTGTGTACCGACAATGCCGCCATGGCAGCGGTCGCGGTAGAAAAATGGCGAGCGCAACAGTGGGCTCCTGCCGACCTCGACGCGCTGCCCAATTACAGATAATCACCCAAGCCGCGGGATGAATCCTCGAATCCCGCAGGCTCCCCCGAAAACTTTAATCATTTTTTCAATCTCATAAATTTTCCTGGCAAATCCTGCTTAGGAGAACGATGGGCCATATTGTGCTTTTTTTGCGTTGCCATGGCCCATGTCCAGGGGGTAAACCGCGAACATTTCTCCCGCAGGGCGGTGGATTGGGTGGTAAATTCTTTGTGCATGAGGGGCGGCGACGGCCATCAGGAAGGTGTCTTCTGGCGCTATCCCTCGAACCTCAAACCCGGTCGCACCCATGAAAATGAAAGCCTTTGCCCTTGGTGGTTTGTGTTTGGTTGGTTGGGCCCTGAGCACCTGTCAGGCCTCCGCTTTTCACGTGATGCCGAAGTGTTTCCATAAGAATTACAGCGTCATCGTGTGTCGTCCTTACAATGCCTTCACTCCCATTTGTTACGGCAATATGGTGTGCGATGGTTGCTGCCCCTCGCCGTATTGTTGTGGCCCTAGCTGCCAACTGCCTATCCAGCGCTGCTTCGGCCCGACTTGCGGCGGCCTTGGTTATGACCAGGGCGGCTTTTCCCAGTATGCCGTCAGTCAACCGGTCATGATGCCGGCTCCCTCCGCCCAGGCGCCTTACAATCCGGGTTTTACTGCTCCCCCGCCCACGCCCAACGCTGTTTTCAATCAGACCTCAATGCGTTACCCTCCCCAGGGAATGTCTCCCGTGCAACCGGCCGGCTATTATCCCCCCCAGTATCCCGCCTATCCCATGAATTATTACCCGATCAATAATTACCCCATGGTCCCCCCCATGCAGGTACCCTCCTATTGGTACGGTCAGTAATATTCAAAAGGCGCTTCACCAAGCCCGACCCCTCCCCCGGGGCCGGGCTTTTTTTGTTGATCTAATCGTAGACCTCAGGCTCCGCGTCAGACAATCCTCACGCGGGGCGTGAGGTCTACTCGCCGATTCCCATTGACAGAAAACGGTCTCCCGGAAAAACTATACGACCTGGGTGATGTGTTGAGTGGCTTTTTGTTTAGGTGGAGGAGTATTATGGTTAGCCAAGGATTGGCCAAGGCCGCAAGTCTTGTTGTGCTGGCTCTGGGGTGCGGGCTTGTCGGGGCGCAAACGCAGGAGCTGGTTTCTCACAGTGTTTCCAATGAGAAGCTGGAAACCATCCTGAAAGAGTTGAACATTTCTTACCAAAAAAATCCCGGCAAAAAGGAAGGCATCTATTCTTATGACTTCGAGCGCAAGGGGATCAAGATCCGCCTGTTCAATTACAGCGGAGACGATCTCTGGATCGAAACGGATTATTCCGAGAAGGCAACGCTGGAAGAGGTCAACCGTTGGAACATGCGGGCCAAGTTCAGCCGTGCCGTTCTGGTCAAGGACAGCGGCAATGCCTCCATTTCCCTGGAATCGCAAATCGATTGCACCATCGGCATTACCGACGGCATGGTCCGCCAGTTCGTCGAGCGCTTTGACGGCGAAATTCAATCCTTCTTCAATTTCATGAAAAAATAACCGTGGACCGTATGCCCATCGTAGGCCTCACGCTCCGCGTGAGGAAATCCTCACATTGCGGCACGAGACGTATTCATTCGCGAAGCTCTCCTCACGCGGAGCGTGGGGCCTACTCAAAGGAGTAAATCATGCATAGTGTTTTGGTTTTGTTGCTGGCGACCAGCCTTGGCCAGGCTCAGGAAGATAAAATATATCGCGGCTTGACCCCTCTACAACTGGAAAGCACGCTCAAGACCATCAAAATCGATTTCCAGAAGATCGCCGACAAGAAGGCGAATACGTTTTTCTACGATTTCAAGGCGAAAACCTTCAACCTGCGTTTGTATTACCTGGACGGCAAGCAACTGATGGTGGATACGCTTTTCCCCGCCTTGCCCATGGAAAAGCTCAATGACTGGAACCTGGGGCCCAATCTGAGCCGGGCCGGCTTTGGGAAGGACGACATGGGGGGCGCCTTCACGGTGATCGAATCCCATTTGAACCTCAAGGGAGGCGTAACCGACGGGGCCATCCGGGAGTTTGTGCGAACCTTTGTCGATGAGGTCGATCAATTCCAGACGCTCATCCGGGCCTCCGAAAACCGCAAGGAGGTCGCCCAGAAGGAAAATACCTTCAAGGATATCCCCGTCCTGAAAATGGAGAAAATACTGGATGACCTGAAAATCAAGTACACGAAGGCCCCTCTCGCCAACGGGACCTTCGCCTATCATTACGAGTCTGGAAGCACGAAGGTGGTTTTGACGAACTGGGGCAAGGATTTGATGTTGGAAGCGAAGTTCGCAAAAATCCCCCTGGAGAAGGTCAACCAGTACAACCTAGACCGCAAATTCATTCGCACGGTTTCCTACAACAATAAAAAAGGCGAATTCACCACCCTGGAAGCCAACCTAAATTTCCTGGGCGGCGTCACCGACAGCATCGTGCGCAACTTCATCGCGGTTTTCGAGGAAGACGTGAATGAATTCGCGCAGTATGTGCAAAAGAAGGAGTGAAGAATCGGAAATCAGAGGTCAGAAGTCGGAAATCAAAGATCGGCAGGCCCTTTGATCTCCGACTTCTGATCTCTGATTTGTGATCTCTGGTAAAAATAATCCCCCGACACAATCCGCTGCTCTTCCTGCACTTCGCCGCGAAACCAATAAACCAGCGCGTCGATGGTGCGGCCATCCGCCAGGATGACGTTCGTTTGGCCCCGCTCGAAGAAGGAGGGGAGGGGGGATTCCTCATTTTCGTAGCGGTCCAGTTCCTGGAGAGTTTCTTCCCCAGCCGTCAGTAAATAAACATCGCCGAATACCAGAGTAGACCTCACGCTCGGGGCGAGGATTTCCTCACGCGGAGCGTGAGGCCTACTCGTTGACGCTACGGGCAATTCCGTCATGCCGGGATAGCGGCCCAGATCGTAGAGCAGACCGACGACCGTTCCTTCGCCGACGAAATCAGCTCGATCCGCCAGGTATTTGGCCATCGGATGGGGGCTTTTCCGCCGCAGCGTGCCATAAACGAAAAGATGGTCGGGCATTATTTCCCTTCCTTTAAACCGTTTAGAGGGGTAGGTTCGTCTTTATGATAGGTGGATTCCGCGCGCCGTGGTGCCGGTTTTCAACCGGCAGGCATTATTGCCGGTTGAAAACCGGCACCACAGATTCCTTTTCTCTCCTGGAGGTATTCCCATGAAACGTAAAGTCCTACTATGGTCGCTCGCCGGTGCCGGCTTGGTGATCGCCGGCGTCATTTGGCAATCATCCTACTCCGGGGCACAGAATCCCGACAACGGCGGCAAAGGCAAGGGCCCCGACAGTCCGCTGCCCATTCGCCAGGTGGTCCTTTTCAACAGCGGCGTCGGATATTTTCAGCGTGAAGGCGATGTCAGCGGCGATGCCCGCATCGACCTCACTTTCCCTGTCAGCGATATTAACGATCTTCTCAAAAGTCTAGTCCTGCAAGACCTCGGCGGCGGCAAGATTTCGAGTGTCAACTACGACAGCCAGGACCCCATCGACAAGATTTTGCGCAGCTTCGCCCTGGACCTCAACAACAATCCCGCCTTCGGCCAAATCCTCAACCAGGCCCGCGGCGAGAAAATCGAAATCATCCGCCAGGAGAAAAAAGACGGCCTGTCTGTCAAAATCATCGGCACCATCGTCGGCATGGAAGTGCAGCGCAAGGCCGCCGGCAAGGACCAGGTCGTGGATGAGGAAATGCTCAACCTGCTGGGCCCCAACGGCCTGCAAGCGATCCCCATGGACCAGGTGCTCGGCGTCAAATTTCTGAACCAAGTGCTGGAAAATGAATTCCAGCGGGCCCTCAAAGTCCTAGCTTCCTCGCACGATTCGCAGAAAAAGCTGGTCAGCCTCGGCTTCAACGGCGCCGGCAAACGCGCCGTCCGCGTCGGCTATGTCGTCGAGCGCCCCATTTGGAAAACCACCTACCGCCTCCGCCTCGAAACCAACGGCAAGCTGTCGCTGCAAGGCTGGGCACTTGTCGAAAATACCAGCGACGACGATTGGAACGACGTCCGCATGGTTCTCGTCTCCGGCAAACCGATCTCTTTTCAGATGAACCTCTACGACCCCCTGTACATCCCGCGTCCTTTCGTCGAACCCGAATTGTTCGCCTCGTTGCGACCGCCGGTTTATAGCGGTTCGATGGATGCCAATACTATCCTGGCCATGGAAAAATCTGCGGTAGGCGGGCCTGGCGGTTTTGGCGGCGTGGGAGGAGGTGGCGCCAAGAGTGGTAAAAAAGGCGCGGGTGGAGGATCATTCAATCCGCCTGCTCCACCAGGACAAAACGCACAAGGATTCAATCCGAACTATGCCAATCCTTACCTGCAAAATAGCGAGGGTGGAAGCAACAGCACTCAGTTGGGCGTCCAATTCGGGGCTCAACAAGCCAACAACGCGGCCATGCCGAATTTCAAATACCAAAACACCGACGGCGTTTTGAATGTTGATAACTTGAGAAACAACCGCCTGACTTACGAAGAACTCCAGCTTCGCCGTCAGAACCAAGAAAGAGTCGCGGGGGAGGCCAAGAAAGCCGGCGCCGCCATCGCCGGGCTGAACTTCAAGGAGGGCATCCAGTCCGTAGCCACGGCCGAGGAGATCGGCGATTATTTCCAGTACATGCTCGATCAAAAGATCAACCTGCCCCGTCAGAAGTCGGCCATGCTCCCCATTCTCGACCAATCCATCGAGGGGACGAAGGTGAGCATTTACAACGAAGCCACCCACGCGAAATATCCGCTGCTTGGCTTGAAGCTCAAGAACACCTCCGGCCAACCGCTCACGCAGGGGCCGATCACGGTCTATGAAAACACCACTTACGCCGGCGACACGCGCATTCTTGATTTGCAACCCAATGAGGAGCGTTATCTCAGTTATGCCCTGGACCAGGGCACGGAGGTCAAATCCGATACCAAGGCCGTCCCCAGCCCAAAGATGAATTTCAAAATCGGCGAGTCCCAGCTTACCGCCCGCTTCAAGGTCCGTCAGACCAAAACCTATACCTTGAAGAACCGCTCCACGCACGAGCGTACCGTCATCATCGAGCACCCCATCCGGAGCGACTGGAAACTCATCGAACCCGAAAAACCCCTGGAAAAGACGCGCGATCACTACCGCTTCTCCACGGTGGTGGCCGCCGGCAAAACCGTGACGTATGATGTGGTCGAGGAACAGGCCCGCCTCGATAACTTCGCCCTGACCGGAGGCAATCCGCCCTTTTACGGCATCGGCCTGGGCATCGAAGTCAAGCAGGCCCTGAAACGGCACGAAGAAAAGCTGGTCGGTCTGAAAATCCAGAAGGGGATCGTCGTGCCCACTCTGCAAATCCGCGAATCCAAAGCTTACTATGTCCAGAACCTCTCCGACCAGGACCGCGACTTCACGGTCGATCACGTCATCCGTCCCGACTGGGCCCACCTGGCCGAAATGGGCAAAAAGGAACCCGGCCCCGGCGTTTTCCGCTTTGTCCTGAAGGTCGCCAAAGGCAAGACCGGTAGCCAGGAGGTCGATGAGGAAAAGATTTATACCGATAAGGGTAAAGGCCTCAAGGATATTCCCGACGTCAAGATCCGCGAATACATCAACAATCCCGCCACCGGCGCGGCGGTCAAAACCGGCCTCACCTCAACTTTGGAGTTGAAGACCAAGGCCGCGGATACCGCTAAGCAACTCGCCGAAGCCGAAAAACACCTCGACGCCCTGGCCAAGGACCAGGCCCGCCTTCGCGAAAACCTCAAGATCATTCCAATGACTTCGGAGCATTACAAAAAATTTCTGGAGAAATTCGTGGATCAGGAAGCCCGCATCGATACGTTCCAGAACCAGATCCAAAACTTCCAGGCCGCCCTGCAAACTCAGGAACGAGCCTACGAAGCGTTCGTTGCCACGCTGAATGTGGAGTGAAATTGAAAATGATGCCCGTGATTCGTTTAGCGTTCGGATAATTCAATCCGAACGCTAAACGAATAGCGGGCATTTTATCATGACCATGACTTACGCCGGCGCCGGGAACTGTTTCCCCATCTCCCGTACCTGCCCCCTTATTTTCTCCAACAGATTTTTATCATCCGGAGCCGACAGGACCTGGCTGATCCAGCCGGCGATGGTGCGCATTTCGGGTTCGCGCATGCCTCGGGTGGTCAGGGCAGGGGTGCCGATACGGATGCCGGAGGGGTCGAGCGGCGGGCGCGGGTCGAAGGGGATTTTGTTCTTGTTGACGGTGATGCCGGCATGGTCGAGGGCTTCCTCGGCGATCTTCCCGGTGAGGCCACGTGAGACGACATCGACCAGCAGCAGGTGGTTGTCGGTGCCGCCCGAGACGATGCGAAAGCCGTGGCCCTGGAGTTCGGCGGCCAGCGTCTTGGCGTTGGCGATGATCTGGATGGCGTAGGTTTTGAAGGACGGTTCGAGAGCTTCCTTGAAGGATACAGCCTTGGCCGCGATGACGTGCATGAGCGGGCCTCCCTGAAGGCCAGGGAAGACCGAGGAGTTGATCTTCTGGATCCAATCCTGCCTGCACATAATGGCACCGCCGCGCGGGCCGCGCAGAGTTTTGTGCGTCGTGGTGGTGACGAATTCCGCGAAGGGCACGGGGCTCACGTGCTGGCCCGCCGCCACCAACCCCGCGATGTGGGCCATGTCCACCATGAACAAGGCCCGGTTCTCCTGGCAAATCTGGGCGAACTTGGCGAAGTCGATCTCGCGCGCATAGGCGCTGGCCCCGGCGACCACCAGCTTCGGTTTGTGTTCTTTCGCCAGCTTCGCCACTTGGTCGAAGTCGATGCGTTCGTTGTCCTGGCGGACGCCGTAACCCGCGATCTTGTAAAGCTTGCCGGAAAAATTCAGCTTCATGCCGTGCGTCAGGTGCCCGCCGTGCGCCAGGTCCATGGCCAGGATGGTATCGCCCGGCTCCAGGCAAGCGAAGTAGACGGCCATGTTCGCCTGGGCGCCGGAGTGAGGCTGCACGTTGGCGCGGTCGGCCCCAAACAATTTGAGCAAGCGTTCGTTGGCCAGACGCTCGGCCTGATCGACGAATTCGCAGCCGCCGTAATAGCGTTTGCCGGGCAAGCCCTCGGCATATTTATTGGTCAACACCGACCCCTGGGCTTCCATGACCGCCCGACTCGTATAGTTCTCCGAGGCGATCATCTCCAGCCCGTCCTGCTGCCGGCGGGCTTCGTGCTCTATGGCTTGCCAAATCTCCGGATCGGTGGTCTGCAAACTGTCCATCGGCTACCTCGTGGTGTTGGGAGAGTTTCTGCCATCATTATAGGGGACAGGAGTCAAGAGAGGCGAGCGTCGCGGCGTAAGCCCGACGTGGGACGATCCCAATCCACGTCGGGCTTACGCCACGACGCTCGCCAATTAAATTCCCTTTTATATTTCGATTCCAAACCCCCGAAGTCGTCCCACAAAATCCTCACCGGGCCTGTACACGATTCCTTGCAAACCCACGGCTTTGGCCCCCGCGATGTTATCGGGCAAATCGTCGATGAACAGACACTCGTTCGCGGGGCAGCCGGCCAATTGTTGGCAATGTTGGAAAAAACCAGCCTTGGGTTTGCGCATGCCGATTTCGTGGGATAGCACTAACGAGTGAAAGGAACTCAGGACATCCCCAAATTGTTGCCTAAATTGCCGGGAGTGAATGGCGTTGGTGTTGCTGCCCAAAAGCAGGCGATAGCGCGACTTCAAACGGGGAATGAGATCGCAAACCTCCGGATTGGGTTCGAAGATGTCCGCCATGGCCGCTCCAAGGACCGCATTATCGCAGCGCAGGCGGCACAGGCCCCGAAACATGTTTAAAAAATCGATGTCGCCGATCCGGCCGGATTCGAAGTCGTCCTCCAATCGATCCTGATATACGGTTTCGTACATCTCCGCCGCCGACATATCCGTGTACGGTTCGAGCCGGCGCAGCGTCTTGTTATGATCGAAGAAGCCCAGGACGTTGCCGAAGTCAAAGATTATCGCCTGCATGGAGTAACCCGGCGGCTTACGCCGCTCGGCTCACCGTTGGTACATATAATTATCTTAATTGTTTTAGCGATAATCCTGACAATAATCGCTCCTTTTTTTCACCGGTTGGGAGAATGCCCGGATGCTACGTTTCCTGCACGCCGCGGACCTTCATCTGGGATTGCGGATCACCCGGTTCGAGGAAAGCGCGTGCAAACGGATCGGCGAGGCCCGGTTCGAGGCCATCGAGCAACTGCGGGTCGAGGCGGCCAAGCACCAGGTTCATTTCGTGCTGATCGCCGGCGACGTTTTCGACGACCACAGCGTTTCCAGAGCCATCGCCGAACGTGCCTTCACGCTTCTGGAAGGCAAAGGGATGCCGTGCCCGGTTTACATTATCCCCGGCAACCACGATCCTCTCACTCCCGGCGGCGTTTGGGATCGCGACCCGTGGCAGCGCGCGCAACCCACGAAAAACATTCATTTACTTCGAGAATCAACACCTTTCTCGCCGTCCCGTTTTCCTTTCCTTTATCGGGAGTCTGGCCGCCTTTTCCCTTGGCCTGGGGCAACCTCCCGAGGACACGGACCTGATGGCACGGTTCAAGGCTGAAGCTCCCAAGGCCTGGGAACGCTATCGGGAGTTCGCCGCGACGCTGCAAGGAAAATCGGTCACCACCAGTTTCGACCTTGCCAAGGGCCGCGCGCCTCTTGCCTTTGGCAGTGAGTACAAATTCAAGCAAGCCGCCGGCATGGCCTGGTGGTGGAAGAAAAACACTCTGGCAGATGGTAGATACGCCTTCAGTGTCGAGGGCGTGAATTCTCAATACGCCTACACATTGACCGGCAGCGCGGAAACGGCCTTGCGCATCAAGCAATTGACCTTTTTCACTCCTGGCGAAATTTCAGCCACGAACCAACTGGTGTTCATGCAAGAAAGAATGCGCCGCGCGCTTTGTCCCAATTTATATATCGATAATTTGCCGAACCTGCTTAAGTCTCCGAAATACATGATCACAGCCATCTCTCCGGACCCCGCACCGGGACAAGAGCAGGCGCTTAAAGTCGAATACGAACTGCCAGGTCCTAAAGCCGCGCCCAATATGAGCCGAAAAGCCGGCTTTCGCGTTGACCCGGCCCATGATTGGGTCGTGCTGGATTATTGGAATTTTTATTCGGGACCCGCCAAACAAAAAAATACCGGCCAATTCAAATATGACTTCACCGCGAAAATGCCCCTTCTGAAGCGGCACAAATCCACGTTTCAAACCGTCGATGACGCTCCTAAATCGCTTCCCCCAATTAATCGCGAAGATATCGTTGCCCCTAAAATGCTTCCGCAAATTCACCGTGAAGACATCATCGAGTATGATCTGACTTCGGCAGGCGGCCTCGATGAGAAAGGCTTCACCCTGACGGCCATGGGGTTTCCCGAACTCAATCAAGCCGAGTGGGAGCGGCAACAATCGGTGGCCGAGCTCTTGGAGGACAACACCGCCTTCTTCCTCGACAATCTGAATAACGTCGGCGTGAACGACGCCAGCAAGGTTTTCCGGAATGAGGATGCCCACTTTTCCGGCACGTCCTCCCTGGCGGCCACCCCCTTTCAGCGTTTCCAAACGATCTTGCCGGACTGGCGTTTTCAAATCGCGGAAAATCCAGGCCCCGGTCAATACCGCTATCTCCGCTTCGCCTGGAAACGCACCGTGGGACCGGGCATCATGCTGCAATTGCACGCCTTGCCCAAAACCTGGCATCGTTATTACGCGGGGACGGTGAGCGACCAAACCAAGGCCTGGGGCCCCATGACGCGCGTTGCGGAAGATCCGCCCCGCCAATGGGAACTTGTTACCCGCGATCTCTTCCAGGATTTTGGTCCCATGACCATCACCGGCATCAGTTTCACGCCCATGAACGGATTGGGCGAGGGCTATTTCGATCATATTTACCTGGGACGAACCATCGAGGACCTGGATCGCGTTACCGCCCAGCGCAAAAATGTGGTGGAAGGTCCGGATGTAACCAATCCGGCCGCCGCCCCGGATGCCGAGCCAACGACCGCAACCCCCATGCGCTGGAAAATCTGGGCGTTGGCCATCGCCCTCGTATCCATCGCCGCCCTCATCCTGCTGTTTTACGCTATTGCACGACGGGGGCAAAAAACGGAATGAAATGACCATCTCGGTTTTTTGAAGATTTGGGGCGTTTTAATCAATTACTGAGGACCCCGGTAGGGGTCAAAGCTATTAGCCGGTGGTCGAGCGTAGCGGTACCACCGGTTACGTTGACATGACAACCGATCGACCCTGGAGGGGTCGCAGACTGACCCACGCTACGACCCCTCCAGGGTCGAAATGATTGGCGAAACCGCATGCCCGTGGTGTCGCTGCGCTCTACCACCGGCTAATAGCTGGGACACCATCCGGGGTCCTCTGGAAATAACAACTATCTCCAAACTCTGTGCGTTGCCTAAAAAACAAGACGGTCTATGAAAGGACTTTCCCTTTGCAACTGATCCTATTGCCACCGGGGACCACTACGCCAAAATCCCGGATTCACTTGGCGTAGTCGTCTAACAAAGTAAACCAATTGGTAATAAACGGTTTATAGCAAGGATTTTTGGGAAAATAGACCACTACGCCATCAGTTTGGGGATCGGGGCGTACTTGGCACAGTGGTCAGGGAATGGACTGGAGGGCAATTGGGCTACACTCTGGCCAGCGCATTATGGTTTCATGAATGGTTGGGAACCATCAAGTTCCTTCACGCGGCTTTATTGGTTCCCAAAGAATTGCCAAAGCGGTAACATCTTTTAAGAACGATGAGGCTTACCGATGGACGTATACGTTCTGTGGTACGGACGCCAACTCCCAGATGGAAGATGGACAGGGATGAACATCGGATATTATTCATCAATGCAAAAGCTCGAAGAGGCAAGAGACCGCATGCGACAGCGACCAGGCTTTCGTGACTACCCAGAAGGCTTCTCCGTCAACTCTTACCGGATGGACGAGGAATACGATGACCCAATGTTCTTCACGAATTGGGATGGACCAATAAAAGATGGAGAATCAATGCAGAACTAGTTTACCGTAGGAAGTTAAACGTGCTCGCGCCAACGCACCGGCCATTGCATATTTTGGTGCTTCTGCGCGAGTACGCTTGACACACCCTACAATGGATGATTTCGTTTTTCTCTTACCCCTTCAACCTCTCCGCTACCGCGGCCAAATTAATGATCTTCGCCCCTTCCACGTCAAACCATTCGGGATGACACGTTAAAACGATGATTTGCAAAGGGCCTCCCGGCGGCATCGAGTTGGCGTCGCCGGCGGCGGCTTTCTTGAGGACGGCGCGCATGCCGTCCAGGCGGATCACGTCGCTGTGCGTCAGGGGATCATCGAGAATCGCGACGACCGGTTCTTCCGCTGTCGCCAGCGTGGAACCCAGGGCGAGGCGCACCATCAGAGCGATTTGCTTGATGGTGCCGGTGGATTCTTCGGCCAGGGTGAATTCCTTGGTGCCGCCGTCGGCAAGCAGCTTTTCCGGCAGAAAATGATCGTTAAAATGGATGGTTTGATAATTGCCGATGCGCAAGAGACGCATCCAGCTAAGAACGCGATCATGGATAGGCCCCATGACGGCGCCCAGTTGTTTTTCGCGGCACTCTTCAAAAAGGGCATAGAGGCGGTCCCAGGCGGCGCTTTCCAGGCGGTCCCGTTCGATGCGGCGCTGCAGTTCGTCCACGCGGGCTGCTGCGGCGGCGCGTTTCTGGTGCAGGCCTTCCGATTGCCGCAAGGAACCCTCGATGTTGTGAAACTCCTTTTCCGCCTCGTCCAGCCGGGACTGAATCCCCTTCAGGCCTTCCAGGGCCGCATCCCGGCGTTCGCGAATGGTCTCTTCGTTTTCGTTCAGCTTCGACGCCTCAAGATCGGCACGGGCCTGGTCGCGTGCCGCTTCGGCTTCGCGCGTCTCCTGCTCGATTTGCGCCGCCGTCATCATGCGGTCAAGCTCATCGCGAAAAAGGCCGGCCGTGGCCTGGAACGAGGCCCGCTTTTCCTTCGCGTCGGCCAATATTTTTCTGAGTCCGTGGGCTGTGTTGTTATTCTTGGATAGCTTAATATTATTTTTGCCCGCGCTGGCTTCCCCGTCGATCTCGCGCTCGAGTTCTTCGACTTGTTGTTCGATCCATCTGATTTTACGTCCATTTTCACCGATCTCTTCGGTTAGCTTGGCGGCCAATTCCGACAGCTGACCGGCATCCGGTGGAATGTCCTGCCCATCTTGCGACGAACTGTTTGCCAGGACGAGTTTCTCAATCTTCGCCTCCTCTTCCCGGAGTGGGTCGATTCCGCGTGGGGCGAGACGATTGACCTCTTCTTGCTTGCGTTTCAGCTCGGGAGCGCGGACCTTCTTCTCCGCCGCCAGGCCGCGCAAGTGATCGAGTGCCGTGGCATCGCCGGCGGTTAGGCCATAGGGGGCCAACCCCTCGGCGAAAGCATGGTCCAGATCACGAAGTTCGTTTTCGATCTGATCGAGGCTGCGCGCGTCCGAGCCGCGGGTGAGTTCG
>Ga0207150_1083_pt1 | contig 19350 bp, 20 predicted proteins | sample Alteio_BWMinHeat_32_FD_153526 | JGI IMG/M metagenome (GOLD analysis project Ga0207150, IMG submission 153526) | Enriched cells from forest soil in Barre Woods Harvard Forest LTER site, Petersham, Massachusetts, United States -... | ecosystem: Environmental > Terrestrial > Soil > Temperate forest >...
TCCTACTCATTATCGTCTGCACGATAATGTGGCTTTTGAGTGGCAATCCACTCCAACTTCATTTCACTTGGCATAATCTATTGCCGAATTTGAATGATTCACAAAATTGGATTTCTTTAACAGCAATCATGACTGCATTTGTTGGCATTGAACTCGCTGCAGTCCATGCCAAAGATATTCAACATCCACAAAAAACATTTCCATTAGCATTATTTTTCTCCGTCATACTTATCCTTAGTACGATGATTACAGGTGCACTTGCTATTGCCATTGTCATTCCGCGTGAAAAAATTAGTCTGGTTAATGGTGTTTTACAAGCATTCCATCAATATTTGATGACCTGGCATTTAGCCTGGTTCATGCCTATCATTACTTTAATGATTATTTTTGGCACGTCTGGCGGTATTATCAGCTGGGTCATTTCTCCCGTTCGTGGTCTTGTGCAAGCGGGTCTTATGGGTTTTTTGCCTGATTTTCTGATTAAACACAACAAACACGGTACACCCAATATTTTATTAATCGGACAAGCAATCATCGTGAGTGTTTTTTGCATCGCATTTTTGTTGATGCCGAGCGTTAATGGATCCTATTGGCTACTTACCGCACTCAGTACACAACTTTATATTTTGATGTATATTATTTTATTTATTGTTGGCATCCTTTCTTATCATCGTTTAAAAAATACAACTGCAACATTTACCATTCCAGGCAAAAAATGGGGGCTGACACTCGTTTGTTTATTAGGATTGTTTGGTTGTCTTATCACTGAAGTGATTGGTTTCTTACCGCCCGCTAATATTAATGTTGGCAGCACATTACGCTATGAAACGATATTCACAAGTGGCATCGTCATTATATTATTACCCGCATTGTTATTGTGTTTTTATAGAAATCATAAATTGAAATTTACTGCAGTAGAGGAAGCAACATCACCATAAGGATCAAAGATGAAAGACGATGATATTGTTATTGTCTCATGTGCGCGTACACCCTTAGGAAATCTCGGTGGCATACTCAAAAATTTTTCCGCGCCGCAACTTGGCTCAGCCGTGATACGCGCTGTTATCGAACGCGCGAATATCCCTGCGCAAGATATTCAAGAAGTCATCATGGGATGTGTTTTACCTGCTGGAACAGGTCAAGCACCTGCGCGGCAAGCTGCGCTTGGTGCAGGTCTATCAAATCACACCGCTTGTACCACTATCAATAAAGTATGCGGCTCCGGCATGAAATCCATTATGATTGCCCATGACATGCTTAAAGTGGGCTCACAAAATGTCATGATTGCTGGTGGCATGGAAAGTATGACCAATGCACCTTATTTGTTAAAACGTGCCCGACAAGGATATCGCTTAGGTCACGGCGAATTATTCGATCATATGCTATGCGATGGTTTAGAAAATGCATACGATGGAAAACAGATGGGATATTTTGCTGAAATGTGCGCAAGGGAATTTCATTTTGATCGTCAAGCACAAGATCAATTTGCTTTAACTTCACTTCAGCGTGCACAAACAGCCATTGCCAAAAAATTATTTGCAGATGAAATTGTTTCACTCACCCAATCAGATAGTGTTATTGATACCGATGAACGACCCAACAGTGTTAATCCAGATAAAATTCCACGTCTTTCTCCCGTTTTTTTAAAAGATGGCACAATCACTGCTGCAAATGCATCTTCAATTTCAGATGGTGCAGCAGCCGTTTTATTAATGCGAGCAGCAACCGCTCAACAATACGGCATTAAACCATTAGCCAGAATCATTGGCTCATCATCACACGCGCAAGCACCAGAAGATTTTACGACTGCACCCATCAGCGCTATTCAATCTTTATTAAAAAAAATTGGCTGGGCAATTGAAGAAGTCGATTTGTTCGAAATCAATGAAGCATTTGCTGTTGTTGCCATGGTTGCCATGCGCGAACTCAAAATTCCACACGATAAACTCAATATTCACGGCGGTGCTTGTGCTTTAGGTCATCCCATCGGTGCCTCAGGCGCACGCATTTTAGTTACCTTAATTTCAGCATTGCGTCATCACAAACTAAAACGCGGTATTGCATCACTCTGCATCGGTGGTGGTGAAGCGACGGCCATTGCTATAGAAATTTAAGGGAATAAAAAATATGAAACGTGACGCAATGGAATTTGATTTTGTTATTGTTGGTGCAGGTCCTGCAGGATTATCGACTGCTATACGACTCGCACAATTAGGACAGCAATCTCACACACCGCTGAATATTTGTGTACTTGAGAAAGGTGAATCTGTCGGTGCACATATTCTTTCGGGGGCTGTTCTTGATCCGATTGCATTAAATGAACTCATCCCTGATTGGCGGGAACGAAATCCACCTCAATTTACATCTGTTACACAAGATGAATTTATTTATTTAACAGAAAAAAAATGTTATCGCTTACCCACACCACCCCAGATGCATAATAAAAATAATTTTATTATTAGCTTGGGCCAATGGTGTCGTTGGTTAGCAACTTATGCAGAACAATTAGGCGTCAATATTTTTCCAAGTTTTCCCGCCACTGAAATTTTATATGACGCAGGAAAAGTCATTGGTGTTGCAACAGGCGATAAAGGGCGTGATAAAAATGGAGAGCCGACTGCAAATTTTCAGCCAGGCATTGAATTATATGCCCGTCAAACGATTTTTGCTGAAGGATGTCGGGGTTCATTGTCTGCTGAAGTGATGCGTCAATTTAATTTACGCGCAAATTGTTCTCCACAAACTTATGGATTAGGCATTAAAGAATTATGGGAAATTCCAGATAATCAATATCAACCAGGGCATGTATTTCATTCAATTGGATGGCCACTCAAAAATGATACTTATGGTGGATCATTTGTTTATCATCTTGATAAAAATTTATTAGCGATCGGTTTTGTCGTTGGATTAGATTACAAAAATCCGTGGCTGAATCCTTATCACACTTTTCAACAATTCAAAACACATCCACGTATTTTTCCATTGCTCGAAAAAGGGCGCAGACTTGAATATGGCGCACGTTCTTTAAACGAAGGTGGGTTTCAGTCTATTCCTGAATTACATTTTCCCGGCGGTGTATTAGTGGGTTGTGCTGCAGGATTTTTAAATGTAGCGAAAATTAAAGGCATTCATAATGCCATGAAATCTGGCATGCTCGCTGCTGAAAATATTTTCAACGGAAAAAAAGGTGAACGTTGCACGCAATTTTCTACGGCAGTAAAAAATAGTTCTATTTGGAAAGAACTTTATCATGCCAGAAACATTCGACCAGCCATGTCTTGGGGATTATTTCCTGGTTTAATATATTCTGCAATTGACACTTATCTATTTCGTGGTAACGCACCTTGGACATTCAAAAATCATGCAGATCATACGCAATTAAAAAAAGCGGATGTCTCCAAACAATTTGAAACAATTAAATCAGATAATCGAATTACATTTGATCTCATGTCATCCGTTTATTTAACACACTCGAAACACGAAGAAAATCAACCCTGTCATCTGAAATTGCGTGATCCCAATGTTCCTATCACAGTCAACTTAAAAGAATATGCAGCACCTGAACAACGTTATTGCCCAGCCGGTGTTTACGAAATTGTATTTGATGAAAATAAAAATCCTCATTTACACATGCACGCGACCAATTGTATCCACTGCAAAGCGTGTGACATCAAAGATCCCACACAAAATATTATTTGGACACCACCTGAAGGCGGTTGTGGACCGGGGTATAGTCGGATGTAACTACGTCAACGGCAATTCATCTTCAATGGGTTGAAAATATTTTTTCAATTCGCGCTGAGTCACACCATCTAGTGAATCAGGTTTCCAATGGGGTTTTTGATCTTTATCAATTAATAATGCACGTACACCTTCAAAAAAATCGTGTCCTTCTAAGAAATGATTACACAAACGAAATTCCATTTCGATACATTCATCAAAATCAAGATTTTCTGCTTCTTGTAAAGCATGTAGCGTGACTTTCAAACTGGTTGGCGATTTTGTACGAATAATTTTTTCTGCATTTTTAATCCAAAAACTAGATGAATTTTTTAACGCATGTAAAATATCTTCAATCGTTTTTTGTTTAAAACAGGCTTCAATCTCCATTCGATGTGACCATAGCTCCGATGAACCAACCGGTTGCATGAAAGGTTGTAAAACTTCGGTAAGCATGTTACGCGGTTCATCACCCATCAATGATGTATCAGCTAATGCATAAATAATTTCGGGAAATATGTCGTGTTTAACAGGATAATCAATCAACCCGAACATCACACAATCAGATAAATTAATACGCGCACCTGTTAGTGCTAAATAAACACCAAGACAATGTGGCAAACGAGCAAGATACCAAGTTGTGCCAACATCAGGAAAAAAACCCAATCCCTGTTTCAGGCATAGCAAAATCAATTCGATCTGTTGCGATACGATGAGACGCATGAATTGAAATTCCCACACCACCACCCATTACAATGCCATCAATCAGTGCAATATACGGTTTCAGATAATGATGAATGTGTCGATTGAGTCGATACTCGTCACGAAAAAAAAGAGATAAAGCTGGATCACCTGACATTTTATGTTCGTACGCATTTCGAACATCACCACCTGCACAAAATGCACGGCCACCGCCTGAACGAATCACAACAGCTTTAATATGATTTGCGGCTTCCCATTCATCCAGTTGATTAGAGAGTGCATTTAACATCATATAGTTCAATGCATTTAAAGCTTGCGGACGCGTCAAAGTAATCAAACCAACATTACCATCACGACCAGAGATTTCTTCAAAGCTAATTTCAGGTATGGTATACACGAATTATTCTCCAATAAATGAAGCTTCGCGTTTTTCTAAAAATGCTTGTACGCCTTCCTTTTTATCTCTTGTTGCACAGCAGAGTCCGAAATGCGCTGCCTCAAAAGCGAGTGCTTCATCGAGTGAAGTATTATAACCATAATCAATACTCGCCATAATCCCACGCAAAGCTGCCGGAGCCAATCGGATAAGTTGAGATAATAATGTTACTGAACGTTCTGTTAATTTTTCGAGTGGAACTACTTCACTCACTAATCCAATCAGTTGTGCTTCAATTGCATTTATCTTACGTCCCGTTAAACAAATTTCCAATGCACGCCCCTTACCAACCAATCGACTTAATCGTTGTGTACCACCGAACCCAGGAATAACACCTAAACGAATTTCAGGTTGACCGAAAATTGCATTGTCTGCTGCGATTCGTATCGTACCAGCCATTGCCAATTCACAACCGCCTCCTAATGCTGCGCCTTGAATAGCCATTATTGAAGGCTTGTTTAATGTTTCAAGCAACCGAAATATCGCTTGACCTTCTTTTGCAAAAGCTAATCCTGATTGACTATTTAATTCAAGTAACCCATGGATATCCGCACCCGCACAAAAAGCACGACCGTTTCCATTAATCAAAATGCCTTTAATTTGGGGGTCATGACTCGCTGAAAGCAGCGCTTGATGCAACTGATTCATTAATAAGCTATTTAATGCATTTAATGCATCTGGTCGATTTAACGTAAGCTGCAGAATACCAGGAACAGGGGAAGAAATTTGGAGGACTGATAGTTGACTTTCCATGTAAAAAAACCCTTATAAATCATGATGCGAGACCCTGTATAACACGATCCTAGCAAGAAGTCATGCTATCCTAATTCATGTAGTCGCTGCAATTAAAAACGTGAGGGAGGAAAAGGCTATGCGGCATTATCGAATAATAATCGCCATTGCATTAGTCCTTTTTATTGTGTCGAAAAGTGGTCTCGCAAATATTGCTCGAATTCTCTGCCAAAAATCATCTGAATATATTTGTCATACCATCAAAAGAGGAGAAAGCTGGATATCTCTTTTTCCCAATAGTACCGAACGCGATCTCGTCATGCGACTTAATCGAATGAACATTCCATTGTACGGCGGTGAAAAAATTGCAATACCCAAAAATCATGACTATGATTTGTTAGAACAATCACCTCTACCCTCAAAGATTACGCCATTAGGAAAAAAATTAATTTATGTTTCTATTAATCCAAGTGTATTAGCCTGGGGTGCATATAATTCAGCTGGTACTTTAGTTGCATGGGGCCCCGCAGTTGGTGCAAGAGGATGGTGCCCCGACATTCATCGTGCTTGTCATACGAGTCTCGGCAGATTTTCAATCTATCGTAAAGAGGGTCCTGGTTGTATTTCATCAAAATTCCCCGTTCCTCGGGGTGGCGCGCCTATGCCATATTGCATGTATTTTCATGGCGGTTTTGCATTGCACGGTTCATATGAAGTACCAGGGTACAATGCAAGTCATGGATGTGTACGATTATTTGTACCCGATGCAAAATGGCTTAATCAAGATTTCGTCTCTGGTGAAAGAGATGTTGCCGTGATTATTACAAACTAATTTTTAGTGTGATTCGCCGCTTGTTTTTTTTGCTGCCTTGCTTCGCAGCGCGCTTCAGAATAACTTGCCTCTTCTGCTGTAACAACACCTGCTGGATGACCATCGAGATCAAAGCGTGTAGCGCCTTCTTTTACCTTACGGTGGTAAGCAGGCGAATTAACATAATAAGAAAGACTGCTAGCCATACAAGCTTTATCAGCTATTGCGATATCCGCACGACCGCCTAAGTGCTTTATTAAGTCTTGCCTGATACCAATTTTAAGCGGGACAACCTCAGCCTGTTCTTTAAAACTGCCTGGATAATGCGCTTTTAATAATTCAACCCCATATCGAGCTTGTTCAAGCCAGGCTGGCTTTGCCGCGGGTTCGCGAGCCACTTTTCGTTCCGGCGAAGATTTTGCCTGAGGCAACTTATTCTTACGTGAAGGCTGCGCGACAGAAGATTTAGAACGAGACGGAAACTCCATTGCGATTGCCTGAAGTTGCTCTTTAAGACTTGGATTACTCATGATGTGATGGACTCCTACGAGAACCAGACCCTTTCGGAATTAAAACGAAGTTGATGTTTTGTTTGCCGAGGATAATTAAAGGTAATTCTCATAATTACAAACTTGCTTGCTAAAAAAAGAAACTATAACTTTAATGACTTCTCGACACGAAATCAACTACTCATTTATCACAGAGACTGTGGACTTTTATATTCAAAGGATGTTAAATTTCAAAGTCATATTTTTTTAAAAAGGAATTGTCAGCTATGCCGCAACATAAAACTGTAAAGCGTGCAAAAACAAAAAGGTCGTCTGCTGCTAAACGCTCGGTAGCAAAACAGGATGTTCTTGAATTGGTCGCAAAAATTGAAAATGAATTTCGACATGTTCCAGCTCGATTGGTCGCACTTTGCCGCCAAGAACAGGATAGCTTAAAACATCGCGAAACCAAATTAAAGAATGCATTAAAGATTACCGAATCAAAACAAAAAATTCTGGAAAAAAAACAAGTCACTTTATCGCATCAAAAAAAATCAGGTAACAAAAAACAAATGGCTCAATTAAAAAAACTGATTGCGTCCAATGTGAAGTCAATGAAAGACTTAGTACGAGAAATAAAAGAACTGACACATAAACGTAGCTTGCTTGAACATAAACAATTTAAATTTACTTCATTAGGCAAAGAATTACTCCAACTTGAAAAACGTTTAAATGCAAAAAAAGCAGCCAAAACAGCAAAGACTCACAAAAAACCCATGCGACGAACTGTTGTAAAACGGTTCACCATACCAGCAACCTCTTCAACTGGAGATTCAGTCAGCTCGTCAACGATGGAATTCAAAGCTTCTGATTCGAACACCATTGAAACCAGCTAAATAATAGTACACACTTAACAACCTGCCGGGAGAAATACCTCCCGGTTTGTTTTTATATGAGTTACAAGCTTTTGTTGCTTGTCAATTTTAATTAACAAGAGCCTATATCACCGGCCAAGGGAGGAAAAAAAAATGGAGTTTGCTATGGTGGAGAAAATTATGATGAATGAAAACTTAGACAGCATTACATTAAGACAAGCTGTCAGAGATACACTTAAAAATTATTTTACGAACATCGGAAATGAACAACCTATCGATTTTTATTCTATTTTGTTAGAAGAAATTGAACGTCCACTGCTTGAAGTTTTAATCAATCACACTCATTACAACCAAGTCAGAATGGCGCAAATATTAGGTATTTCTCGAGGGACTTTACGCAAAAAATTAAAACAGCATGGAATGTTGGATTGATTGTTTTATTAAAAAATATTGCTGCTTAAGAACACCTTCCTCCTGAGGAGGCGTTGTTGAATAAATACCCCTTTTCCTTCTCCCCTTGTGGGAGAAGGTGGTGCGAAGCACCGGATGAGGGGTGTTTTTCTGTATCATCGCCCCCTCACCCGCCGCGCTACGCGCGCGACCTCTCCAGAGGTGAAAAGCTTAATTATAAAATGTGTGCATACCCTAGCCCTTGTGGGAGAGGTGAAAAATTTCGAATTATTCAACAACGCCCCCTTCGATTGAATTTCTTCAAATTAGAAACTCAGTTATTAATTTAAAACATACCGCGTGGGATCAGCCATTTGCGCTTCCATAAATCCTTTCTTCCGAAATGTGCAACTATCACAGTGACCACACGCTTCGCCATTTGCATTTGCACGATAACATGAAACTGTCATTGCATAATCAAGACCTAATTTTATGCCTTCGCGAATGATATCGGATTTATTCATTTGCATGAGTGGCGTATGAATATTAAATTTCATGCCAGCACGACCAGCCTTTGTTGCGAGATTAGCAACATTTTCCATCGCTTGAAAATAATCGGGACGACAATCAGGATAACCAGAATAATCAATTGCATTTGCACCGACAAAAATATCTGACGCTGATAAAACTTCCGCCCAACCTAATGCAATCGAAATGAAAACTGTATTGCGAGCTGGAACATACGTGACAGGAATGTCTGTACTTTTTTGATAATCAGGAATTTGTATGGTGTCATCTGTGAGTGCGGATCCACCCAAACTATCTAATCCAACACGAACAATCTTATGTTGTATCGCACCTAAATAATTTGCAATATTTTTTGCGGCATGCAATTCAGCTAATTGTTTTTGCCCATAATCAAAACTCAAAGCATAACAATCAAAATTTTGTGCGCGCGCAATCGCCAAACAGGTTGCAGAATCTAATCCACCTGATAATAAAATAACTGCTTTTTTTTTCATGATAAACCTCGTATAGTTTACGGCTATGTCAAATTCAGAATCCAAATTAGTTTTTACTCTAGACATCCCTGTACGCTGGTACGATATGGATTCGTTTGGTCATGTTAATAACAGCGTGTATTTTACTTATTTCGAACAAACACGCGCGACATGGTGGAATTCAATCAAACCTGAAGGCATATCTTATCTCGAAACGGGTCCAGTGCTCATCAACGCAAGCTGTACCTTTTTGCGGGTTATTATATGGCCAGAAATCATACGAGTAAAACTCTATGTTCATCAGCCGGGCCGCAGCAGTTTCGAACACAGTTATGAAATCATTTCTGCAAACGATTCTGAAATACTATACGCCACAGGCGCAACAAAAGTCGTTTGGGTTGATCGAAAAAAAGCAAAATCCATCCAACTACCAGACTGGATTAAAGCACACTTACCGGAAGCAATACATGGAACACATCAACATTGAAACCCTCATGGATCAAGGCATAGATGCAAAAGAAGCGCTTCAGTTCGAAACTAAAATTCGCGCCATTTTAAGCAAACACTCTGGTGCTACAGCATGGAAATTGATCCAAACTTTTTTAACACCAACCATTCCATTTTCATTACATTTACAATTGTTTTCACTTTGCTATCCTGATCGTGAGATTGCACCTGAAAAAGCAGCTGCTTGGTTTCCACCTAAAAAAAATTTGAGTGAAACGCATCTTGGTCAATGGATGAATGAATTAAATTGTGATTCTGTCAAATTATTCCATGCATGGTCAGTTCAACATCGTGAATTATTTTGGCAAAAACTCATTGAAAAAATGCGTATTCCATTGATTAAACCTCCCCAATCATCGCCAGACCTTACTGATACAGAAAATCCAAATTGGTTTCCCGGAGCAAAATTAAATATTGTGGATAGTTGTTTTACTGCTAAACCTGAACAAATTGCATTAATACATCGCGATAAAACTGGCGCATTAAATAAAATAACTTACGGCGCACTGGAAAAACTTGTCAATCAAATTGCTGGCAGTTTAGTGAATATGGGTTGTCGTCCTGGCGATGCGATTGCAATTATTTTACCGATGCATCCCCTTGCCGTCGCAATTTATTTAGGCATTATCCGAATGGGTGGCATTGTTGTTTCTATCGCAGATAGTTTTTCATCTGATGAAATTGCAGCACGACTCACCATTGCAAATACTAAAATCGTTTTTGCTCAGCATACTATTGTCCGTGATCAAAAAACATTGCCGTTATATGAAAAAATAATCTCAGCCCATGCGCCCAAAATCATTTTACTTCACACTAAAACAACCTTGCGTGCAGCTGATATCCGTTGGGAAGATTTTTTTAATTTAACTGCAACTGCAAAATCGTATGCTGCTTCACCCGAAACACACTGCAATATTCTTTTTTCATCTGGCACAACAGGCATGCCTAAAGCCATTCCTTGGAATCATTCAACACCGCTTAAAGCAGCAGGTGATGCTTTTTTGTATCACAATCTCACAGAAAAGGATGTTGTGACATGGCCAACGAATTTAGGTTGGATGATGGGTCCCTGGTTAATTTTTGCAAGTTTTATCAATCATGCGACCATCGCATTATATGAAGACACGCCGCGTGATGCCGCTTTTGGACAGTTCATTGAAGATGCAAAAGTCACAATTTTAGGTGTTGTTCCAACACTCGTTGCCAGTTGGCGGCAATCAAAATGTATGGAAGCATTTCATTGGGATTCGATAAGGCTCTTCAGTTCAACAGGTGAATGCTCAAATGCTGATGACATGCTTTATTTAATGTCACGCGCCAATTATCAACCCATTCTTGAATATTGTGGCGGCACAGAAATTGGCGGAGCCTACATCACAAGTTCATTACTGGAAAATAATTGCCCTTCCGTTTTTAATACAAAAACATTTGGATTAGATTTTATTCTGTTGGATGAACATAATAATCCATCAGATAATGGTGAAGTCGCATTGATTCCACCCTCCATTGGACTATCCACTGAGTTACTCAATGCAAATCATCATGCGATTTATTTTGAAAATATGCCATCCTATCAACATCATCTCTTGCGCCGACATGGTGATCATTTGCAACGTTTGTCGAATGGTCATTTTACAGTATTAGGACGCATCGATGACACAATGAATATTGGCGGCATTAAAGTGAGTTCCACAGAAATTGAACGCGTTATTTTAATGCTCGATAATATCATTGAATGTGCAGCCGTCGGAATAACATCAAAGCAAGCAGGCCCAACTCGACTCGTCCTATTTTGCGTGATCAAAGAAAACGTTTCTGATTTAAAAACCCTATTACAAAAACAAATCAATTCACATTTAAATCCATTGTTTCGAATTTACGATGTTGTCATTAAAGACGCTTTACCCAGAACAACTTCTGGAAAAATTATTCGAAGAGTGTTGAGGGATGAGTATTTAAAGTAACTATTTACGTCCACTTACCCCGTCGTCCCGAACAAGCGCCGTCAACAGTTTTTGACAGATACACTGACGTATCACGGCGCGCGATTCGGGATCCATAGGCTTTTACAGATTTGACAAGATCGCTCTGCTCTCACAATTTTCAAACGGGAAAAGTCCTGGATCCTGAATAAAAATTTCGCGCTATCTAATTAACTGCGGTCGAGATCGGTGAGCGAAATTTTTTTCAGGACGACGATAGTTTTATTTTGAGATAACACTCGTACACGATCAAATCCGCTTAAAAATTTTATCTTTCATCGTAAAAAGAACAATGCCGCCTGCCAAGAAAAATAAATAAATCGGATAAGCAGCCGCAATATTCCAATGTTCAATAGCAAATAATTCTATAGTATTCCCAATAAAAAATATCAACCATGCTGTGAAATCTTCTGTTTCAGGTTCATGATATGTTTTAACAAGTGTTGGAATAGCACCTGTTCCATCAATAAATAAGTTGATTAATAAAGTGAGACTCGGATTTTTTGCAAAAATCCATGGAATGAGACTCAGCATCGCAGCGATGACGCAAATCGTATCGAGCCGTGTCCATGTTGCATAACCATACCAAATCGATAATACCGCTGTGATCAATGGGCCAAAAAAATATCCGAGAGGCAACCAAATTGCATGACGATCACCCGAGGCCATAAAGGAAAACGCGAGTAAACCACCTACGATAGTCCAAATAAACCACGTGGCGCGATTCGGTTTGGTTTGATGACGTAATATACTGATAATATAAGGAACATAACCCGCCAGCGATAATATTCCCGCAATCATCCCAGCGATTTCGTAATGATTGTGCATATCACTCCTTGGAAATAATTTATCCCTGAATGGTTATTGTAACACGTCGTGTATAAGGTTTTAGACGATGTTCCCAGATATAAATGCCTTGCCAAGTACCCAATGCTAATTTGGCATCTGTAATGGGAAAATTGATTGCATTTGCAGTTAAAACAGCACGAACATGGGATGGCATATCATCGGGACCTTCAGCAGTATGTTTATAACGATGGTCACCATCAGGCACAAGATGACTGAAAAAAGTTTCTAGGTCACGTTGCACATCAGGATCACTGTTCTCACAAATAATCAATGAAGCACTCGTATGATGTAAAAAAACGTGACATAGTCCAGTTAATACACTGCTTTGTTCCACACATGTTTTTACTTCTGAAGTGATGTCGACTAATCCTCGTCCGGGCGTATTAATTTGTATAATGTGTTGATAGGTTTTCATGTTGATATTCCCGATGCTACGTTTTTGATAAATCATATTTCACAACCATGCTACGAATGTTCAAACGTTTATTGATGTTTGAAGCGACATGTAAAGCAATTTGTCGATTGTTTTGTGGACTAACAAAAACTAGCGTCCCCGACGGCGTCTTTTTTATTCTTGTTTGATACCCTTCAGCATGTAATTTCTCTATGAGATGATCCACATTTTTTTGATTCCGAAACGTGCCTACTTGTATGGCCCAACCAGAAGTAACATGAGCGTGCGCGATCGCCACTATTTTATTTTTGATGGCTCTCTGTTTCATCACTATTTTTGGTGTGGACGAGATAACAACGGTTGATTTTTTCGTTTCTGAAGCTGCAAGTGGTTGTGTAGAAACTTTTGGTGCCGCTGTCATGACTGGCTTTACTGGTGGTGCAGGAAGCGTTGGTGCAACTTGACTCGCAACAACAGGTGGCGTATTTACTGGTGTTTTGGCTTCTTGTATTTGTTGAGTGCTGTCTGTATTTGTATTGTTTGCTGTGATGATCTTTTCCTGATGAATATCTTCTGTATTAAAAGCCGGTGCGTCCATCGACACGGTTTGCGTCGACATATTTTTATTGATTAATAATGGCAAAATAATCACGATAAACGACAGAATAACCAGTACACCTACAATACGTTGCACTTTTGCCTTTTCCATTTGCATCTCCTTTAGTTCATTATCCTGTTTGTGCTACACGCTGTCCTGTTAACTTTGATAAAATATCTGCGACACATTGACGCATTTCTTGACGCGGTATAATTAAATCAATCGCACCGTGTTCCAATAAAAATTCACTACGTTGAAATCCTTCTGGCAAAGTCGTACGCATCGTTTGTTCGATCACACGCGGACCTGCAAAACCAATTAATGCGCGCGGCTCAGCAATGATGATGTCACCTAACATCGCAAGACTGGCTGAAACACCACCCATGGTTGGGTCTGTCAAAATTGAAATGTAAGGAATACCTTGCGCAGATAATTTTGCTAATGCAGCGCTGACTTTCGCCATTTGCATTAATGAAATAAGCGCTTCTTGCATGCGCGCACCACCGCTTGCAGTGAAACACACAAAGGGAATTCGTGCTTCACGCGCTGCATTGACTGCGCGCACAAAACGTTCACCTACACCTGCGCCCATCGATCCCGCCATAAAACCAAATTCAAACACAGCTACAACCAGCTGCATACCGAATAATCGCCCACGCTGTACAATCAATGCTTCCATTTCATCTGTATCTTTTTGCGCGGCATGTAAACGATCACGATATTTTTTAAGATCACGAAATTTAAGACGATCAACCGGTTGAACTTCAGCTGCTATTTCTGTTCCACTCTCTTCATCCAAAAAACAAGCTAAACGACGTCGTGCTGACAATCGCATGTGATGATTGCATTTCGGACATACTTCGAGATTACGCTCGAGCTCAGTGCGATATAAAACTGCCGTACATTGTTCGCACTTACTCCACAAACCTTCTGGCACACCTTTTTTATTCACTGCATCCGTACGTATGCGTGATGGTAATAATTTTCTGAACCAACTCATTCCGGCTCCTCAACTGCTACGGGACTGTTTAAGGCGTCCATTATATTCCCAGTAGGGCAAAAACATGCAACATATTGATTATATTGAAAAAATAAGAAAAAAATCGTATCGCCCCTTTTTTAAATGAATAATATACGCGCAGATGTCGGAAAAACATAGGGTTTCGGATAACTCACTTCAAAAAGATATAACCCAGCAGGCGCAGCCGTTTCAGCGGCCGTTCGCCGATCACGCGCAAGTAAAACGTCTTTCACCCATTCAACAGATTGATGATTTGCACCAACACGCAATAATACTCCAGCAATATTTCGAACCATATGGTGTAAAAAAGCATTCGCTGTTATTTCTAAAATAACAAACTCATTTTGACGCTGCACAGAAATGGATTGCACACAACGCATAGGCGTATGCGATTCACATTCAGAAGATCGAAATGAACTAAAATCTTGTTCGCCTAATAAATATTGCGCAGCAATATGCATGCGCTTTTCATCCAAAGGATAACGACACCATGTTGCACGTTGAAAGGATAACGCAGAATGTCTTGGAACATTATGAATGACATATTTGTACGAACGCGACACAGCAGAATAGCGTGCATGAAAATCATCATCGACGGGTGAAACCCATTTCACAGAAATAACGTTTGGCAAATAAGTGTTGGCGCCCATTAACCAGGCATACAATGTGCGATTTTTTTCTGTGTCAAAATGAACAACTTGTCCAACCGCATGAACACCTGCATCCGTGCGTCCTGCGCAAACAGTTGTGATAGATTCATCAGCCACACGACTTAATGATTCTTCAAGCGCAGCTTGAATGGTGGGTTTATTCAGTTGACGCTGCCAACCCCAAAATAAACTACCCTGATATTCAAGACCCAGCGCCAATCGCATTAGATATTTTTCGCCAATAACTTTAATGCTTCCAAACGCTGATCTGAATTACCTTGCAGACTGACCTCTTTTAAAATCGTGTGCGCTTCAGTTGTTTTACCCATTTCTAAAAATGCACGTGCTAAATCAAGTTGTGCCGTCATGACATCTTCACCTGCTATAGCATTATATTCATGTGCTTTGGATGATTGAACAGGCGAGAGTGTCGGTTGTGATTGAGCGGGTTGTTTTTTGTCTGAAAATATAATTTTTAAAAAAAATAAGAGAAACAAAAAAAATGTTGCTGTCAGTAAACATCCTGTGGGTGAAAGCCAGGCATTCAATTGAAATAAAAAATGTTTTATAGATTGTAGAACAAAAGGAATTGTTATCATTGATTTAAAAACTCCGCAATTTGCACTGCATTTAATGCAGCGCCTTTTCGTACGTTATCACACACTACCCAAAAAGAAATTCCTTTGGGATGTGAAATATCTTTTCGCACACGACCCACAAAAGTAACATCTTGACCAGCCGCATCATGCACTGGCGTTGGATAGCGTGTTGGATCAGCAAATAATTTGACGCCCGGCGCATGACCCAATAGTTTTAAAGCTTCTTTGAGTGAAAGATCATCACGCGTTTCAAGATGCACCGCGATAGAATGTCCGAAAAAAACCGGCACGCGTACTGCTGTGACATTAATTAATAAATCAGGATCATCCAAAATTTTACGTGATTCATTAACCACTTTCATTTCTTCACGCGTATAACCATTTTCTTCAAAAGCATCAATGTGAGGAATCACATTAAATGCGATTTGCTGCGGATATACTTTGGGTTTGATGGGTTTACCACTCAGTAATTGCGCCGTTTGTTCTGCTAATTCATCGACTGCATCACGACCGCTGCCTGAAACAGATTGGTACGTAGCAATATTCATTCGTGCAATGCCAGCAGCATCATAAATCGGTTTCAATGCCATCGCCAATGGAATCGTGGTGCAATTAGGACTCGCAATAATATTTTTAGGCAACGTTCGCAATGCATCAGCATTCACTTCTGGCACAACCAAAGGAACGTCAGGATCCATACGAAAATAAGAACTTTTGTCGATGACAACATTCCCATGCAATGCTGCTATTGGTGCAAATTTTTCTGCGATATCATTACTCGCACAAAAAAAACATAAATCGGTTTTTGTAAAATCAAATGTGTTAATCGATTCAACAAAATAATTTTTTTTGTGAAACGATATGGTTTCACCTGCTGAACGATCACTCGCCAGTAAATATAATTTTTGGACTGGAAAATTACGTTCTTCAAGCAGTGAAATCAGCGTCGAACCCACCATCCCTGTGGCGCCAACCACAGCAATATTTTGAAATCGTGTCATGCTTCTAAACCTTGTAACCAAATGCTGATTGTTTCACCCATGAGTGTTGAATGACTTTCGGGTGCAAAATGAAAATCTTCACCGACTTCTGCCACTTCAAGTTGAGATAAATGCGCTTTAGCCCAAACTAACATCGCGACAGATGTCACAAAACCTGGAATGGAATACATTAATAATTTAGGTAACTTAGATTGACATAATTTTTGACTGTAATTTTCAATGATTTTATCAGCAACATTTTTTCCATTCCCATTGGGTGATTCTTCCAAAAATTGATGCAATGAGTTACCGACACCTGTTTGCAAAAACGCAGCGCAATAATGCGCCATACTATTTTCTGCCAGTGGCTGCATAGCCAGTTGTTGCAAAGCATGATTCACAAATTGAGCGCCATTTGTCATGACTTCTTGCATTGGATGTTTCGATTGCCAATGAAGGATAAATTCTTGATAAGGCAGCGAAAGCAATTCATCATGCGGTGAGCACAACCACGCTTCATAAAATGCAATCCCTTTACATTTTTTTTCATGACGCATTGCATAATCCAAACCGAGTATGGATCCCCAACCATGCAATATAAATGTGATTCGGTTGAGATGTAAGGCTTCGATAAATTGATCAAGCAATTTTATTTGATCTTTTAAAGAATATGCAGTATTGGGTTTACCTGACTGACCAAATCCAGGTAAATCCAGCGCAATACACCGTCCTAATCCTGACAAATGTGGAATAACATCTCGCCAAATCCACGCGCTCGCAGGGACACTATGTAAAAAAAGAATGGGATCCCCTTGACCCTGTTCAAAATAATGAAGGGGTGTATGGTTGACTTCAATTTTTTTTGATTCCAAATCCATATGTACGGTTTCTTCTGAATGATTCATAATTGATATCCCTATATTATCCCGCTTGTGCGAAGTCAAATAATTCCCGTAAAACAACAGAGTATGTGACAAAATCGGTTGTGTTACTTGATCGAATTTCTATTAACAAATTTTGCCAACGTTCAATGAGCAATTGACTCTGATCTATCCACGTTTTTATGCGTTCTTCTGTCGTCATTTTATTTTCTTCAGAACCTGATGATAACAAAATGCTGACGCACAATTTACGCTGCGCGCGATCCAAATCATCGCGAAATGCGGAACGTGCTAATTCATCCCATTGATTTTCGATAGGATAAGAATTCATTTGATCACGAATCCAATTCAGTTCAAGCGAAGTGCCTAATGCGTAATACGTTTTTGCCATTTCAGCAACAGATAAATCATTTTTCAATGCAGCTTCAACGATATCTAATGAAGTAAATAAAATATTACAGGTGGCAATTCGTTTTGCGAGAGCGTCTGGAACACCTTGTGTTATATATGACTCAACTTCTAACATTAATACATCACGCTCTGGATCAGAGAGTAAATGAGGTAATGAGTTTATCAATTCTTGAATTGAAGCTGAAAAATAATGAATGGTTGCTTCGAGATCAAGACCCGGTTTACGATTTCGTAAAATCCAGCGCGTCGCGCGTCGCACTAAATAATATAATTGCAACATCATTTTATGTTGCACCGATACACTGACATGGTAATCGAGTGCTTCGATTTGTTGCCATAAATCTTCGATATCATAAATGCATTCAGCAATCACATAAGCGCGAATCATAAATGAAATGGTTGCACCTGTTTCGCGATGTAAGCGTTCCACAAAATTAACACCCATGCGATCAGTCATACACTTGCCTAATTGTGTTGCAATAATTTCGCGTTTCAAAGGATGTTCGCGCATCACGTCCAAATATTCATCACGTAAAACAGTCGGAAAAGCTTTCACTAAATAACGTACAAACCAAGGATCTTCAGGAACATCAGAATTTAAAATATCTTGCTTCAAAAACATTTTACAATACGAAATCATGATCGCTATTTCAGGTCGAGTGAGTCCATAACCTGTGATTTTTCGCTCTTGTAATTCTTTTTCATTCGGCAAAAATTCCAATACACGATCAAGACGTCCGTGTTTTTCCATCTCGAGCATATAACGTTGAAATAAATCCATGGTTTGCGAAGCAACAGATGCTTCCAAGCTCAACATTTGAGTTTGTTCATAATTATCATATAAAACCAATGATGAAACTTCGTTAGTCATTTTTTCAAGTAAGACATTACGATCAGCAAGTGTCATTTCGCCCGAAAGGACTAATCGATTAAGCAAAATTTTAATATTGACTTCATGATCTGAACAATCAACACCTGCAGAATTATCAATAAAATCAGTGTAGAGCACACCACCCGCTAGCGAATATTCCACACGACCTAATTGTGTTAATCCTAAATTACCGCCTTCGCAAATCACACGGGCATTCAATTCACGACCATCCACGCGAATAGCATCGTTCGTACGATCGCCCACTTCTGCGTGTGTTTCATGACTTGCTTTTACAAATGTGCCAATGCCGCCATTCCAAATTAAATTAACAGGGGCTTTCAACAACGCACGAATTAAATCATTTGGAATTAATGTATCTTCTGTCATACCAAACGCTGTTTTCATTTCAGGTGTTATGCGAATAGATTTTGCTGAACGACTAAAAACACCAC
>Ga0207150_1085_pt1 | contig 19305 bp, 22 predicted proteins | sample Alteio_BWMinHeat_32_FD_153526 | JGI IMG/M metagenome (GOLD analysis project Ga0207150, IMG submission 153526) | Enriched cells from forest soil in Barre Woods Harvard Forest LTER site, Petersham, Massachusetts, United States -... | ecosystem: Environmental > Terrestrial > Soil > Temperate forest >...
AACTATAAATCATTGGCTCAGGAATACTACTCACTTTCATGGTTGCGCCATTTTGAATATCCGGCGGAATATAAACAGTCAATCGTGATGGTGCGCTCATCCAACCAATTGTTAAAATAACAGCAATAACGCATAAAATAACAATCATTATTTTTTGCAAATAAATGACGCGTGCATCGAGATCTGATTTTCGCCACGCCTGTGTAACCCACCCTTTTTTTATTCGCATATGTTTCTCCGTACTGACCAACGACCTATCCGAGTCACATATTTATTTTGAATCAAACCGATTTCAGATAAATGCTTGATGATGAGCTGTTGATAATAACCATAGGGTTTACCGTATTTTAATTTCTGTAATTTCGCTAAACCAAATTGCGTGACAAAAATAAATAATGCGCTTGCTAACAAATAGCCTGGCCAAAAATATCCGAGCAATAATTTTGAAAGTAGCGAGAAAACAATGGTTAATGACAACAATGAAACAACGGCAACAGCAAGCACTTCCATCAATGTACAATCTTTATAGATTGGCATTTTATGGTTAATGTTATTTAGCATTATGATTTCGGTGCATTTGAAATTAAAGAATTACCGGCATACAGTAAGCCTAAGCAGATCGCTAACGTGAAAACACCCACTAATCCCCATACAAAAAAATGACTGAGTTTTTCTTGACGCTTCGCTTCTTGGTATGCCGAAATCATTTCGTAACCAACAAATAAAAATGCGAGGCCGGCTAATAAATAACAGCCATAGCCCATGATGCTGAGACCATATGAAATTAAACCACTGGCATAATTGCCGTCTTTGATGTCGAGTTGGTCGGGTGGTTTTGGGAGGCTGGCAAAGGCTGAGGATGTTAATAAATACACTACAAAACTCATAAAAATTTCACGAATTGCCTTTATCATTCCAAACTCCATATATTTAACTAGTTGTAAAATATGAATTTTTAGCCTTAATATTTTGTTAAGAAACCGCTGTCATAATGCGCGCCACTATATTTAGATCCAACACAAAACGAGGCGGCTCATGGGTGGTAAGTTTTCAAAAACAGTTGTTGAACAACCAGAAAACACGATCATTGCTGAAAGCAAGACTGATGAAGAAGAGAAGTACGATTCTGGTAATTCAGAAATATTTGATGTTGCATTTTACCCAATTAATGAGTTACGCCTTGGTTATATTTTAATTGCTGCTGCAGAACGAAAGATCGTTCGTTTTGAATCTATATCAGGAGAAATATATTACGGTAATGTTTATATCGATTTTGACAAACCGATAGAACTGAAAACTAATATTTATGACGAAAATTTTGTAATTAATCATGAAAAGGTTAGATGGACAATTCTGGCTGAAGAAGCAGATCAACATCATGGTAAACTTTGTCGTTTTTTTCCAAACACTTTCAAAGAAGAAATATGTACTATTATGTTGGGCTCATGCCCAATTGATGGTGAGGAAGTTAAATTTACCATGGTATTTATAGGAAAATCGGCTAATTTAACAATGAAGCCCGTAATAGAACGAGACGAGATAATAGAAAATATCAAATTAAAATACCAAAATTTTATTAGTGAGAAAATTTCTGATTCCGATATAAGAGATAGATTATTTGGTGATTCTCCAAAAAATTACTGTTTAACGTTAGATACATCTCATGATTCATCCTCGAAAAAAAGACTTATTAAGTACCATTAATTTAATTTAGATTACCTGAGGAATTACAAATGTTTAGTGGCAATCAACAAAATCCATCTGACGAGACCGAAAATACTGTCGAGGCATCCGCTGAAAGTAAAGAAGTTACCCTTTCACAATTAACAAAAGAACTTACAAAAGCGGATGGCCTTGCTGATTACATGTTCTCTTTTTTTAATGTACCGACTAAAGCTTCGCTTGCCACGACTGAACATGTTCTTTATGACCTAATTGAACCTACCTTACTTTTTCCTCGTGTGCTGGAATTTATCATTCTTCCGACAGCAGAAAATATTGCTGAATTAAAATCTATTCTCATCAACCATCCTGATTTATTTAGCAAAGTCGGCGATGCAGAAGGCCCTTATCCTTGTGAGCGAATTATCAAAAAAGTTTCACCGTTCATACTAGCCTTGGTTCTCGGTGATATTGAATTATGCCAATGGATGCTAGATACTTTTCCAGATAACCGTCAAACATTCATCGATCAATATCGGCAATTTGTTGAAAATGGCGGTATTACTTATCGCATTAAAAATCCAGAATCAAAAGATGAAAATGATTTTCTGATTAAAAAATCCTTATCAATTTATGATGATTTTATGCAAGAACTCGTGTCCGCTTTAGAAAAACATAAAACACAATGTGAACAAAGAAATGATCAAGATCAAAACCCAGATCCTTCCTGGATTGAGATAGGCAAAGTTGAAATACAGCTTCCTGTTGTAGCAGCACAATCATTATTAAATCCGCGTTCAGATAATGGCTTAATTAATCGTGACCTCACTATTGGTGGTTCTCAACATTGGTTTCCTTTAAATATGCATGATTTTGCACAATTTTCTTTAGGCGATGATTGGTCTTATTTTATTACTGATTCAACTGCATATTATGTGCCCTATGGTATTAATATCGATGGCACTACAAGAATGTTGAAGCATGTAGCGCTGACTCACATGATACAAATGACAGTGGCAGTGGAATTCATTGATAATCTTCTTAAACCATCGCAAAGCTTGAGTCCCACAAAATCATCATAAAATTTTTTTAAGTTGGACTGCATTTGCGACCCAGCAAACTATACAAATACCAATCCAATTACAATTGTCACCAGAAAAAATAATTGCACATAGTTAAATAAAAGCTGCTTAATATTTTGAGTTGAATGTTCTTTGTGGAACTTCATCAGCTGCAACACACACCATGCAGACCAGATAAAAAATCCTGCTAATAAAATTGTTCTGATACCTAAGCTTAAATCAGACGTTGAAATACCCGCTGAATTTTCAAATGCTTCAAACATATTTTTTAAAATTCTCAACTGATAGCTTGATAAATAATCCTGACAAACATGCCATTGGAACAAAAAAATATTCCGATGAAATATTGATTGGCACACACATATAACAAAAAAATGTGACACAACACATTTGGCTTGCCAGCGGTTTTAATCGATGAAATATAAATGCACTTTCGCGTGCACATTGAAATTTTCGAATGTCGCGTTGCACTAATCCGTCAATGATAAAAATTACGAATATCACTGTTATAAATGGAATATAGTGAATAAATAAATGTAATCGAGCCCATATCAGCTTGGTTGTATTAATAATAACTGACTTGAAGCTTGAATCGGTTGTAAATATGAACCAAAAAATGAGTATCATCCACGCGCTGAGGCTCGACAAAATAAGATTGCCGATCATAAATAAAAATGCACTTATAATCGTAGAATAGCTTTTATCGCTATACTGTTTATTTGATGTTTTATTCATATTTATTTTGGAATCGGTGTGAACCGTGCATAATCAAACGGCTGCACAATGGGTTCGTTAGCATAAAGTTTTGCAGCAGCGTCATGAAATGCAGCATTAAATCGTAATTCACGTTCAAGTTTATCGTGTTCAAATTTAGCGGCGATTTCTGCATAGTGCTGCAGATCATCTTTTGATTCTGCGAAGATTCCTAATACTGCTGGCGGTGTTAATTGAGTGTAATAATGTCCGCTTGGGCCTTGCATTAATTTTTCATATTGATTCCATTCTGTATCAGTTAAATCCCATGCTTGAGAAACTATTGTTGTACTGACCATCGAATTTTTTGTTTGAGTATTGAAGACATCATTGGTAGCAACAGCATAATTCGTAGAAAATAGCATAAATAAAATGACAAATAATTTATCCATGCAAATTCTCACTTCAAAAATTTAGGCGAAAAAAAACCCGCGCTTAGCGGGTTTTTTTTAATAGATCGTTGGAATATGTTTATTAACGCTTGAATTCCAATGAGCTAACATTAACCATTGATCTGATATCGAATGACACTATATCTTTAGCTGATTCTGCAATACGTGTGCGTATTTCAGGATCAGTTATACTGTCCAGCAACTGCTCGGCTCTTTTTTCGTTTAATAAATACCCAGCTGCCGCATAGCCTGTCACAGCACGATCTGAGCTGGAACCATGACTAAGTAAAAATTCCACAGCCTCATGATTTCCCTCACAGGCTAGCATGGTAACAGGCGTAGTGCCATTTTCCATAGGATCATTATTAATGGAAGTATTTAAATACTCGACCTTATCTGGGTCTCTATTTTTAGTTTTAGCTAATTCGTAAATAGTCTCAAATAACGTTGGATATACCCGCTTTACATTATTTTTTCTAGCATACATAAATTAATAACTCCTAGTGTAAGATAAAACTAAATTTTAGTATTTTGCCTAGATGAATAGACTAGCCTATATACAATTACCCCTAGGAAGTTGTCAATGCAAATTGGAACAGAAATGAAAGAATCAATCATTGTCTTAATCAAAATTTTTCAATTATAAAATGTAGAAATAAAAAACCCGCACTTGGCGGGTTTTTCTTACAACTCATGCATTGTAGTAACTTTATATCAAAAACCTGTACAGATTGTCAAACATTTTTTTATTTTAGAAAAATTACTCGAGGCACTCAATCTTCCACCCAACCATTGACGCGCCATTACAGTAAAAATTCTAAATTGCTCATATGAAATTCCAAGCTTTGTCGCGCGCTTGAGGATCGATCCTTTTCCAAAATATCGCTCACGCAAAACTTGCGCCATCGTTTTTTCATACATCGCCATTTCATTAACTAACGCTTCAATCTCGTCTGCCTCTTCATGGCTAGGAATATGTGCTGGCACAGACGTGTGTATAACAACACCTTCAGTCATCATGCGGTACTCGATAGAACAAGATGGATAATTTAAATAATCACGATTGCGAATAAACCATTCAGCCCATTGAGTAAGACGCATTTCTAAGTAATCATCAAAAGTCATATTTCACCTCAAATTGCATATTCAATTAACACGGCTAATTCATGCTCTAAAAAATCAATTTGCTTTTGCAGGTTCTGAATGGTTTCTTGATATCTTTTTTCACTAAATGGAATAATATCGTAAGAAAAAATGCGTTCTTTTTTACATCCACGCACCAAATCTTGCGTTCTATTTCTGAGTGAATATTTCAATCGTTTAATATTTTGTTTATGAAAATTGACATGCATTTTTATTGTCTCAATTCGGTTTTGTGTTATTTGCAATTTCTTTTTCAATGGTATTTTAATCGCTAGGTTACCCATGAATAATTCTCCAATGTTCATTACAGTACCAATGATTTCCATAGCAATAGGATGAAATCGTGCCAATTTCATCACAGCGTGAGTCACCAGTGCGGAATTGGCACTGGTGATCATTTTGTTTAACTTGAATTTTCCAACCGCATACGCATCGCGTATTGTTTCTTAATTTAATCTTACATTCCGGACAAAGATTCTGATTCATCATCAATCTCTCCTTGTGGTAATGCTAATTCACCTAAATACTGTTCAAATTTCGTAGCATTGAACAATGTCGCCGGACGTAAATATTCATCCATCATCGGATTTCCTTTCCATTCACGTGTTTTTTTTGCGATGACTTGAAAACATTGCGCGAGCGTTGCACCAGATTTCAATCGGGCCATGACAAGTTTTAAATTTGTGTCGACAGGTCTATACACTCTGCCAGTTTTTTGATTGAGGAAATGCAAGATTTGCATGGCTTGCGATCGTAAAGAGGGAGAATCAATATCGGGCTCGCCCGATAAAAATATTTTATTATTCTGTTCCTGATCCTGATTCTGATCCTGTTCCTGTTCCTGATCTGTAACACAATTCTCATAAACCGTTTCATTAAGCTCGCTGTTATGTCGTAATTGGTTAACAAACTCTTTATCAAGATATCTGCCATATGACAAAATACTCTTAACTAAGGGTTTATAAACTGTTGAACCTGTTGGTACTTGAAAAAATAATTTTTGAATGCCAATGCCTTGTCGTGGATTTTGCACTGGATTCCATTTCAAAAAATCATGCACGATAATCCAGGATGATTGAAAATCACGCGTCAAAAAATTAATTTCTGCCAATTGCATAAATGCACTCTTTGCATGTTCTGCGCCCCATTTTAAATCTTCAACAACATAACCATCAGGTAATCTAAAACAACCCAACATATTGCTGTGCGGTCCAGTCAACAAATAAATAGCTAACAATTTTGATTGATCGGACAAATGTTGAATGACATCACCTTCCCAAAACGCAGTTTGTATTGAACCGTAAATACGCATAAGAAAATCCTTCAAATGAATTGAACGTAAAAATATTTTCGAAATATTGATTAATCAGTAAATGACTTCGGAAACCAAAAGATCTTCTGGAACGATCTTAATTTGTTTACCAAAACTATTGACTCGATGAATTAAAATTGGATTTTCATTTGAAGAAGATTTGAGACGTTTTTTGATAAGCTCAAGTCTTTCGACTGAAACAACTTGCGGGGCGTCGACACCGATTGTGATAACATCGTTGTCGTTGCGTAACACTTTAATAATGATTTCAGCATTTTTTCCAATCGCGATCGATTGACCACAATAACGACGTAAAACCAACATATGAGTTCCTTGTATTTCCGTTTTTATGTCCTCCTTATGAGCTAAAATAGCTCAATCGTCCTTATCTCATGTTGTCATGAGATTTTATTTTCTAATAATAATAGAAAAAAATATTTTTACAACTATTTTTTCTAATATTTTTAGAAAATATTTATGAATAGGGTTAGCTAACGGTCTTTACGTCGATGCCAAAGTACTGGCGCCGCAGCAATTAGCTCAACACTATAAAATAGTGCGTCACAAGTTTGGGTCTTGAGATTTGTGGGAATAAGATTAAATGAACTGTCAGGCCCTGCTTGAAGGTTACGCATCAAAACACGTCCATCGTTTAATTGCACGATACAATCCAAACTGATTAATGAACCAATTTTAGAACCATAACGTTTGACGCCAGCAACATAATCACCTACTTGATAATGTGGCAACATCGCATCATCATTCACGATAAAATCAATTGTATTTTTATTTAAGCTACGAAAAAACATTAATTCTTTAACAATAATTTCATTTTGCGAAATAGTCGTCATTTCATCATCGTGATCGTTTGCTTGATGATGTAATTTTTTAAAATCCCCTCGCACTTCAGGACCGACACCAATTTCGTAGAGCAACCATTCCGGTGTACAAAAAACACCTTCTTGTGCAACGCGCGCAATCACACGCGCAGCACCTTTTTTTGATAGACCACCAAAACGCCCTATTTCCCAAGATATCAGTGTAGTGAGATTGATTTCGCCATCAGCACAAAAAGCTTCGCGCGAAAGATTTGCAAGGTGTCTTATTCTTCTTAGGCGCTCACCCTTTGCTTTGGGAGATGCGAAGAGATCGTCCTTAGCATGAAACTGTTCAATATGCTGCCTGTCCTTCACCGTCACGGTTAAAATTCTCTTTTTTTCTAAGAAAAACGTTGTTAGTATTGCGCAGAATTTCTAATTATCTACGAGTTTATAGGTTAATACAATAACCAACAAAAACGAGACCAAAAAATGTTATGTTGCTACCATCCAACCACAACGGTTGCTATTGATGATGATGTCAATTTTTTAAACGTTCTAACAGAACATTCAGGTGTTGCAGATTGTATCGGGTATCAATGTCCGCATAAAGCGATTGATGCACTTCAAAATAAAAATCCATTCGAAAGCATTTTATCCCGCGTATTAATCAATGATCATGATATGGTTTGCAAAACCAACATTCATCAATTACACGAAGAAATTTATTCAGAAAAACGGTTTAACGCTGTTTCTGTCATTATCGTCGATTATTATATGGATGCAATGAATGGAATTGATGTTTGCGAAAAACTTGCTCATCATCCAGCAAAAAAAATATTGCTAACCGGTGGCAACGATAAAGAAAAAATTGCCGTTGAAGCTTTCAACAAAGGCATCATACATCAATTCGTCAATAAAGCTGATCCAAAATTTCCCATTTTGCTTAAGCAAAAAATAAAACAATTGCAAATTGCATATTTTAAAGACTTGACCACGCAATTATTGCCATCAAACCACATGATTAATTCAGTCATAGAAAATCCAAACTATCAAAAGATATTCCAACATATTCAGTCATCAATAAAAGAATATTATTTGCTCGATAACTTTGGTAGTTATTTATTTCTTGCTGAAAACGGAAAACCCACATGGCTGGTGATAAAACATAAATCGGATATTGATGATTTTGTAAATTTAACACTTCATCAAGATGGAGAGCACGCATGGATAAAAATATTAAGTCACTATAAAAAAATACCATTTTTCTTTACTGAAGAAGATTTTCAGCAACCCGTTGAAGTTTGGCATGAGTATTTACATCCAGCAAATCCGATCAAAGGATTGAATGATTATTATTATGCTGTTATTGACGGTCATGTTAAAAACAATATTAATCACAAAAATTTAATCTCTCAGAATAGCAGAAGAAAATAATGCGCTATAAATACTATAATTTATCTCTTGGCTATACTGGCAAGCATTCTCAAATAGGAACGCTTAATTCACAATTTTATGGGTTGTTGTTTCAAAATAATCTTGATGTTTCAGATGATATGATGCTGTTCGTGCAAAGAGTGCCCAAACAAGATTTTTTTCGAGAATTGTGCGAGCTAGAAACAAGCCATTTTGATATTCAACACACTCAACATATCAAGCAAATTATTCAGAAATTTAAATTATCTTTAACAAATCTAGATAAAAATCCATCTTCTAAAAATGTGAGACGTTATATTAATTGGGCAAATGTTTTATTAAGACACGGCTGTTTTGACGAGTTAATTTCACATTATCCTAACAGTACATCAGTAGAAGTAGCATGGCTAAAAGAAACTGCTATATTTGAGCTCGCGCTATCAAGAAACCAACCATTAACAATCAAAAATCAATTATTGTTGATTGAGGATTGCATCAATCGCGCAACGGATCGCGAAAAAATATTATTACTCACACAAATTATTGTAAATCATTACAGGCATTCAAAAGAAAGCTGTTACCAAACAAAAATAAATGATTATTGCGATCAATTATTAGAATGCTTAGAAAAATATGATGCTGATGATTTTCATTCGATATTGCATTGCTCAGTAGGTTATCGCGGCATTGCCTTTGCTGATAAATTTAATGACAGCACACGCTCACTTTTTTTAAAAAAAGCTGAAACATTAGCTAGATCATTACGTCCAACAAATAATATAGAGCACATTATTGCTCAAGAAAATTTATTTAATTGTTTACAGACTGTTGCAAAATGGAATATTTCTCAAAATGAAATAAATAATGCTGAATCTAATTTATTAGAGCTAATTCAAATTGATCCTTATGATTCAACCGGATTCAGTGAATGCGGATTTTTCTATTTATCAAATGAATCATATGAGAAAGCAGCGAATTATTTTCAACAAGCACTTCAATTAGGCCCACCTGGCACAGGCATGAATGCCTATTATTATGCCAAATGTTTAGAACAATTAGGCCAGACTCAGAAAGCCTTCGATTGTCTGCATCAATCTACCCAGTTGGATAAATATGCTGTTAGCCCATGGCTTGATCTGATCGATCTTTATATCGATCGGAATGATTCTGCTCAAGCAAAACAAATTGCAACCCACCTATTCAATGAACCTATTTTACATGAGCAACTTGAAAATGAAGAAAAAAATTATATTTTGTGCCTCATTAATTAGCATTTTGTATGCTCAATCTATTTGTGCAACAAATATGAGTGATCAAATTCATACGTGGCTGAAACAGAGCAATCGTCTCGTGTTAAGCATCCCCGTCAAAATCGATCATTTAGATCCGATCAAGTCGCTCAATGCACATTCCAAATTTTCATTACCATTAATTTATGAACCTTTAGTCAATAATAATTTTAATCAAGAATTAGAACCAGCGCTTGCTGATACATGGGACATCGCCGACAACAATCAATCCATCATAGTTCACATCAAAAATAATCATCGTTTTTCTGATGGCTCCAAAGTCACTGCAGAAGATGTCGTCAATTCTATTTATCGTTTATGCAGTGTTGGCAGTAAAGAGTATGGGCAATTACGTGGATTACTTGGCTGTGAAGATCATGCACAAGGAAAATCGATAAAACCAGAAGTTTTTTTGATTGATGATCACACAGTAAAATTTAATATTAATAGCAGTCCTACAACCTTTCTTTATCAATTATCAGCACCAAGTACGGTGATTGTTAAAGAAACAGCTGCTGGGTTAATCGGATCTGGCCCTTATCAAATTGACAAAAATCATGGTGATTATCTTATTTTAAACAAAAATAAATATTACCACGGTAATATTAAAGTAAATAATGCAGGAATCGCTCTATTCTATACCGATGGTCATAAGGTTGTTAATCGAATCACAAAAGATAAACCTGATGGTGCAATATTATATGAAATGACAGCGCTCAATCGTTTTAATAATTCCCAATATAAACTCATTAGAACCAATCCAAACATTACAAATATTCTGGTTCTCAACAATCAAACCTATCCATTTAATATACCCTATGTCAGACAGGCACTCGCGGCAGATATTTACAATCATTTCAATGAGGCATGTATTCCTGGTGCGCATAAAGCATACGGCATTATTCCAATTGGAATTGGAGGTTCATTAACTAATTCGATGCCCGATGTATTACCAGAAATCACACCAACAGAATTATTTAAAAAAGTACCGAAATTAAAACAAAAAAGTGCTTCGATAATCATTCATCAATTAAATGATCTACGAAATGAATGCGCCTCTCAACAAATTATCCAATCAGGCAAAAAATTCAATATCAACATTAAGTTTAAATATCATCAAGATTATTCGGATTTTTCACCACTTTATATGAATCATCAATTAGATGCATTTCTGGAATTATATATTTTTAAAAATCGCGAGGCTTATAATATTTTTCAATTTTTTGCAAAAGATGAAGAAAATGATGCTAATTTAAAAGATGATACAATTGATAAAATGCTCAAAGAAGCGGTTTCAACTTCTTCATCACATGGCAGATTTCAAATCTACCATCAACTGGCACAATACATTCAAGATAATAATATCGCTATTCCACTTTTCTACATGGATCATGGCAATATTATGAGCCAATGTTTAACAGGTATTCCAGATGACTTTATTTTTAATCCCTTTGCTGCATTACCGCAGATAAAAAAATTGCAAAATTGCACGAATACATAGAGAAAAAACATGATTTCAAAATTATTATACGGCTATATCATTACCCAATGTTTGTATGTTGCGGCAAAATTAAATATCGCCGATCACCTTGAAAATGGCAGCAAATCTATTGAAGAATTAGCTACGTTAACTGATACACATTATGACTCTTTAAATCGTGTATTACGGTGTTTAGTTACACACGGAATATTTCAAATTGATGAAAATGATCGTTACGCTTTAAATGATGACGCACTTGAATTGCTGTCAGACAACGAAAATACCCTAAAAGATTATGTCATTTTATGCGGAGAAGAATTATATCAATCTGCGGGAGAATTATTGTTCACCGTTAAAACTGGCAAATCCAGCTTTGAAAAAATTTATAAACAATCACATTGGCAATATCTTGAGTGCCATTCTGATAAAGCACAAATATTTCATAATGCAATGGAAAAAGGTTCTCAAAAATTGCACGATGAAATTCTAAAACATTATGATTTTTCATCCTATAAACAAATTGTTGATGTTGGTGGCGGTAAAGGTCATTTACTCTGCGATATTCTTGCTAAATATCCTGCAACTGATGGCATTGTATTTGATCTCAAGCATGCTGAACAATTATCAAATGAATATGTGAACTCAAGAAATTTAGAAAAAAGATGCCAGTTTATATCGGGTAATTTTTTTGAATCTATACCAGAAAATGCTGATCTTTATCTTCTCAAAACCATTCTGCATGACTGGAGTGATGAGCATGCACTTAATATTTTACGTAATTGCAAACGCGCAATGAAAGAAAACAGTAAACTTTTAATCATTGAAAAAGTAGTTAATATTACGCCAAATGACACTGCCCTGCTCGGCGACATCAATATGCTTGCGATGTATTCTGGAAAAGAAAGAACACTTACTGAATTTCAGAGCCTATTAAACCAGGCAGGTTTGCAATTAAATTGCAAAATTAATACTGATACTGCATTTTCAATTGTTGAAGCTGTATTGAAATTAAGTTTTATAACTAGCGCCAACTGAGTTTAATTTTGTGCGGTATTTTTTGGTTTTTTTCATTAGGGGTTCTCCGAGTATTTTTATTTTCAAAATTGTAATTGTCTACGATTCTCAAATTGAATTTCTGATAGTTGATCGTTTGGATTATGCCCAAGAAACCCTAGCTCAAATAGAATTTGACAATCATTTAATGGTATTCGATGATGTCCTGTTATTCCTATAAGACCGTGCCTATCTTTAATTTCATAATCAGCATATTGTGTCTGTGGATTGATTGTATATTCTAACGACAGCTTTCCGTCATATTCCTGATTAAATCGATTAATTAATTCTAGTCTCATTTCATTGTTTTCTGAGTTTTGTAACGTTGTAGCCAAAGTATCAATTTGATCACGAAACCCCTTAAAATCTGACAAAAACGAATAATCATTTTCAGTAATGATCTTCATATCGTTTTCTTTGTCTAGCAAATTAAGATCAAAAGCAACTGATCTCCTGCCAGCCGTAATTCCAATATCTAAACTAACGGGAAAACCTTCTCTGTCATTGACAATTTTGACACAAACAATATTCTTAGGATAATCCTCTTGCAAAGTATCTGCGGGCAAATAAGCAACCTCTACTTGCCGCTCACAATATGCCATAGCTCTCTTAAACGAATCACCTTGTATGAATTTTAATAGCCTTACTTTTTCCTTTTCTAAATCAAAATTAAGCGCATATTGGTATACATTATTACCAATAAATTCTTGAGTAAATTTTTCACCTAAATCCTCAAGTCTATCCATCACCCGCTGGATTTTATCATTCAAAACAAATGAACCATGAAATAAACCAAACTTCGCTGTTCCGACTGTTTCATCTAAATCGTTTTTAAATTCACAAGAGACTCCCTTAGCCGCAAAATGTACATCTTTAATTTCAAGAGCTTTTTTTGTTTTTCTACGCGTCATTGCCATTGGATCGAAACTCCGGGAGGAAGTCGCCAATAATAAGTTAGAGGATCATACACAGCCAGAGGATAAATGCAATTTATTTTTTTATGAAAGTTTACTTCTCGATATAACAATTTGAAACCTCTTCCACAACATCGCAACACTACAAATGACACTAATCAGCATTCCATACCAAAAACCAATCGCACCATATTTGAAATAAATTGCAAACACATAGCCAATTGGAATCGCAATGATCCAAAAACTAATAATGGATGTAAGCAGCGTAAATTTTGTGTCTTTTAATCCGCGTAACGCACCAAAATATGCAATGCGAGCGGATTCAAAAATTTGAAAAATTGCGCTAATCATCAACAATTTTATGATGTCATTGACAATTGCATGATTGCTTGGATCATTTAAATCAAAATCAACTGAAATAAATGCGCGCGGTGCACACCAGATTAAAATGGAAATAACACCCGCAAGTCCTGCAGCAGTTATAACACCAATATTTGCAGCTCTTTTTGCGTTGTGTATTTCTTTATTTCCCAACAAATGCCCCATACGCACTGTAATCGCTTGCGCTATTGAGAACATAATCGACATGAATAAACCCAAATATTGCAATATCACTTGATTAGCGGCTTGAACACGACTACCGAACATTCCCATGAGCAATGTCAATGCAAAGAAAAATGCGACCTCTACGCAATACATCAGTCCGATCGGCGCACCGACTTGGATTAATTCAAACAAATATTTTGGTCGATGCAGTTTAAAGACCTCACAGAAATATTCGCGATACATTGCACGACTAGCAATGTAGATAATCAAAATCACCGCCGTTATCCAGCCACTTGTTGTCATACCCCAGCCGGCACCAGCAATACCTAATGCAGGAAATCCGAACTTTCCAAAGATAAACAAGTAGCTCGAAATAATATTAAGTGCCGTCACAAGAATGGAAAAAAATAAAATAATTCGCGCCTGACCAATGCCGATAATAATTTCTAATAACGCCATATAGACAAAACTTGCCGGCAAACCCCAAGCGACTGCGCGCAAATAAGGCTGTGCTAGTGCGGCTACTGCTTTTGATTGTCCAAATAGTAAAAATATTGGCGACATATTCCAAAATAATATAAATGTTGGAATAACTAATATCAGCGCTAGCAGCAATCCATCACGCGCAACTAACGCTATTCCTTTTTTATCATTTGCACCATGTTTGTGCGCAACTAAAATATTTATTGCACCTAATGTACCAAACAAAATAACGGCTAATGTGCCAAATAACCAACTGACCAACGCACCTGCAGCCAATGTTTCTGCATTTAAATGCGCCAAAAATAACGTTTCAAAAAACCAAGCGGCTGATTGCACCAAGCCGGTAAACGCCAGCGGTATGACCAATCGGTATAAAGGGTAAATATCATTTTTTATTGAAAATCGTTTCATCGAATATCTCGTATAAATAATGGCACCGCGTGTACTATATTTTTTGGCAGCAGTTTTATTTCTTCAACTTCACAGCGTCTAATAACATCACTTGTTAGATAACTGGTGACCAAGGTACTCATACAAGAAATATTCAATTTCTGGATAAGGTCTAACCCATTATCATCATAACCAATAAATTCATAGTCACAGAAATATAAAACATTTTCAGCATTATTTTTCCAATTTATCAGCTGATCAGGAGATGCAAAATGAACTAACTGAATTGCTGCCCCATTTTCTTGGCAAAACCCATGAATTTTCGTTTTCCAAACCTCATGAATTGACTGATCATCGTCAATCACAACGATGGTTTGGTTGGGATATATGTTGATCTCAGGAACAAACCATTCAGGTGGCGAACATTGTTTCAAATAAATGGTCACGGTTGTACCTTGGCCAATTTCCGATTCGATTTGTAATCTTCCACCCCAGCTATTGATTGTATTAATAGCATGATTCAAACCAACACCAATTCCGTTTGCTTTATCAAATGATTTGCCTAATTCGCCAACGTGCTGCAAAAGATTATCGGGAATGCCTTTCCCAAAATCCTTGATTTGAATAACAGCTTCATTATTTATATTTTGCAAAAACAATGAGATTTGATTATTTTCACAAATCGCTTCAACAGAGTTATTGATGACGTTAGATAATACGCGACATAATTCGATTGATTTTATAAATGAGAAAATTTTATATGCGTTTTCTTCAGGCAGGAAATCAATGTTCACTCGATCGCCATATTGCAATCGCTTTTCACTGACAACTTGATTAATGAGCAATTGCAGCATCGTTTCAGAAAGATGGTTTTCAAATTGGTTTGAAAAATCCTTTTTTGCTTTTTGTAAAAATGAATGAGCGATATCACGAATTTTCACTACAGCTTGTCGGATTGAAATTCTCATCTTCTCTGGAAGTGCATTGGTTGAATGTAAGATCATTTCGAATGCTGCTAATGGTGAAGCAATGTCATGTGCCATATGCATCGCTGTCTGAGTCAACTCTTCTCTAAACCGTTTTTGTTCTGAATGGGTAATTGCTTCTCGTAATGCATGATTTGTTTTGATAATTTCTGCAACTAATCTTGAAATGGCTTCGTTGATGATGATCTGTTCAGACGTTTTTCCGCTTATAATTTTAAATTCACCGTTATTTTTACAAATTTCTGGGAGTTGCCGGGTGATATTTTCAATTTCGCTTAAAAATAAATTAAATTTTGAGAATTCAGACGCAAGCGTATGGCGTATTCGCCAGCGAATAAAAAAATAAACCAATAAAACAACAGCTGAAAATATCCCTAATGCAATTATATACGGCGCAATAAACTGATAAAAATCTGGTTGAAAATAATAATAACCCCATGTTTTTCTTGCGCCATCTTGAATAGGTATTAATTGAATGGTTGATAAATTATGATTGCCGAATTCTGCGATCACTTTTTTCTTGTTGTCGGTAATCAGAAACGATGAAAATAATCCCGTTGAACGCAAAAATTCTATATCTCTTTTTATGGAGAAATAATCAGAATCAGTCAAACTTGAAACCGTTTGTTGCGGCGTAATTGTGTTCCAAATCTGCGTTTGTTTATTAAAAAATTGATGACACAACAATAAAGCGATTGCCGAAATAACAGCTATAACTAAACCTATGAGAATGAAAATCCACGTGGATATTTTTTCGGCAATTTGATCGCCTAATGAGGTATGTTGGGTCTGCATAGTAATGGCCATTTTTAATCGTAGTCAGCAGACGCGGCCATGTCCTTTTTATGAGGCTTCCTTAAAAACCAAACACCAGTGAGCTACAGGAAATTTTGGGGATTATAGCTGGGAGTGCTTGGTAAACATAGTGATTGATTATATTCAAAAAATATCCACAAACCGCATGAGATTTTTGTAATTATAACTTCAATTTGTTTTCATGATAAGCAACCCATTAACTCATTTATAATAAAAATAAAGTTGATTTTTGCATAAATTATGCAATAATGACGATTATTATATTCAAACAAAGGTTAATTATGTTACTTGAGTTTAATGTTACCAATTATCGCTCAATTAGGGATGCCCAAAAAATAAGCATGGTTGCAGCTAAAGACACCTCTCACCAAGAGGCAAACTGCATGCCAAGCGGCATCTCTCCTGCATTAAATCTTGTACGTGCGACAGTATTATATGGTCCAAATGCTAGTGGTAAAAGTAATCTAATCTCTGCCCTCGGATTTATGCGTAGCATGGTTGAAACCTCGGCTGTTGGTATTCGCGAAGGGCAGACACTAAATGTCTCGCCGTTTCGCTTCGACACCGACACAAACAACCAATCATCGGAATTTGAAGTCACTTTTATCGAAAATAACGTACGATATCAATATGGCTTTGCTCTTAATTCCATTCGCGTAGTCAGAGAATGGCTGCTTGTTTATATAGAACGCAAAGCTCAACGTTGGCTTGAGCGAAATTATGACAATAAAAAAAATAAATATCAGTGGTATTTTGGCCCTCATTTAATTGGTGGCAAAAAACAACATCATCTATGGAGTGAGTCAACTCGTGGCAATGCACTCTTTCTCTCAACAGCGGTCAATTTAAATAGCGAGCAACTTCGCCCAATCTTTAATTGGTTTGTAAATAAGCTAATTATTGTTGGAAGCAATTCTCAGCCTCATCCTTTTTACACGATGGAGTGCATTAAAAATGGATTAGATAAGCCGCAAATAATTCATTTTTTGCAAGCTGCCGATCTGGGAATCACTGACGTGCAAATCAAAATGCAAAAAGCTCAACACGTGCAATTTAGATTAGAGCCTGGCCAGGCTGCGATAGAAAACAAACAAGAAACAGACATACCTAGCGCAACCCTCTTTCACCAGGGAAAAGGTAAAAATAATTTTGTTGGCTTCGAGCTTGATGAAGAATCACACGGAACACAAAGGCTTTTTGCCTATGCTGGGCCAATTCTTGACATATTACGAAACGGAAAAATATTAGTTGTTGATGAGCTAGATAGCGGCTTACATTCAAAAATGGTACGCTTTTTAGTAAGCCTCATACAAAATTCTCATCTCAATAAAAATAACGCTCAGTTAATCTTTGCTACCCATAGTACTTCTTTGCTGGACACCGACTTGTTTCGCCGCGATCAAATTTGGTTTATGGAAAAAGACAACGAACAAGCATCGCATTTATATCCACTCACTGACTTTAGCCCCCGCAAAGGTGAAGCCCTTGAAAAAGGTTACCTAATTGGTCGATATGGCGCCTTACCCTTTTTTGGCGACTTCAATTTATAACGGAGAGAAATGCGTGGGGTCTTATAAATTATTTCAAAAGAAAAAGTTTCGCAACACAAAAACACTTACTCGACACAAAGCAAAAAAAGAACCCTACGAAACAATATTAATTGTTTGCGAAGACAGCAAAAGCTCACCTAATTATTTTAATGAAATAATCAGACATTTTAGATTAAGCACAGCAAATGTTATCGTCATACCTAGCAGAGGCTCTGCACCGATAAGCGTAGTTGAACACAGTATAGAAATGGCAAAAACGAAAGAGCTCATAGATCATGTAGTATGTGTTTTGGATCGCGATGATCATGAAAGTTATGCACGAGCAATAGCCAAACTACAACATCACAAACCCAAACGTAACGATAAAAGTAAACCAATTTATAAAGCAATCACATCAACTCCTTGTTTTGAAATATGGTTACTCCTTCACTTTTGCTATACAACAAAAAGTTATTGCGCTAGTGGAAAAAAATCAGCAGCTGAAAACTTAATCAGCGATCTACTAAAAAAACTACCCTCTTACAACAAAAGCAACACCCAGTGGTTTTGCATTGTAATTAACGAACTAAAAACGGCTATAAAACATGCAAAACGATTACAAGAACACAACGATAAAACTGACTCTACAAATCCTGCAACAAATATGCATGAGCTGATTGAAAATTTAATAAATCTAAAAAATCAGTCATAATTCACCAATACACTAAGCTCCTCCGCCACCCACCCTGGAAGACGGGTACGAATTGCAGCTATCTCTTCACGCACCGACACTTTATATCCTGAAAATTTCTCGTGATTTCTTCGTGCTTGCCTCCCTTCAAACTATACTTTATGACGCTAATTGAAATGATCGCCCAGTCAGGATGTTTATATTAATCAAATAGATAGAGCCGGCATGGCCAGCTCATAATCTCTTGGTCCTAGGTTCGAGTCCTAGTGGGCCCATGTAAAATCAAATAGTTAGAGACACTTCCAGCAACCATCCAATCAGCGTGTGTAATTTTGGTGTAATCGTGCAATAAAACACAACTCCCCAATTTTTTGACTTAATGTTTCGTTAAGAATCCTTTGCCACAATGCCCGCCATTACATTTAGATATGACACAAAACGAGGCACATATGGGCAGCAAGATTTCGAAAGGCCAATCAACTTCTGTTGCGATTGAAAGCAAAGAACAGGTTCATCCTGGAATAGCTATTTTGGCAGAGCAAAAACGCGA
>Ga0207150_1086_pt1 | contig 19170 bp, 20 predicted proteins | sample Alteio_BWMinHeat_32_FD_153526 | JGI IMG/M metagenome (GOLD analysis project Ga0207150, IMG submission 153526) | Enriched cells from forest soil in Barre Woods Harvard Forest LTER site, Petersham, Massachusetts, United States -... | ecosystem: Environmental > Terrestrial > Soil > Temperate forest >...
ACAACGCGATCGTGTATGTCGATGACGCGCACGGCTTCGGGATCGTCGGTGCCGCACCCGACGAGGATCTGCCCTACGGCTACGGCGGCGTCGGCATCGTGCGCCATATGGGCCTCGATTACGAACGCGACCGGATCATTTATGTCGCTGGCTTGTCCAAGGCATTTTCCAGCTATGCGGCTTTTGTGACATGTTGGGACGAAAAGATGAAGATGATGCTCCAGACTTCGGGGCCTTATGTGTTCTCCGGTCCCACCGCGGTTGCATGCCTCGCCACGGCCCTCGCCGGGCTGCGTCTAAACCGGCGCGACGGCGACGCGCGGCGCCGGCATATCCATCGCCTCACACGCCGCCTCGTGCGCGCGGCCAGCGCCAACGGATTTCAAGTGGAAAATGACAGCGAGTTTCCGATCGTCGGCGTCGTGATGGGAGCGTGGGAGGAAATGGTCACCGCCTGCCGAGTCTTGTGGGAACACGACATCCTGATCACGCCCGCGACCTTCCCCGCGGTTCCGGCCACGCGCAATCTGGTCCGGTTTTCGATTACGTCGGCCAACACCGATGATGAGATGGATCAAGCCATCGGGGCGCTGGCGGCAGTTTGGGAATCTTTGCACCCGGCGCGAATGGTAAGTGGCGAGGGGTGAGTAGTGGGTGAAGGTAAGAGGAATATCGAATGCCGAACACGGGATTTCGCATTTCGAAGGAAAATACCCAAGCATGCACTTCACTTCGACATTCGAAATTCCGTGTTCAACATTCGAAATTCTATGCTCTGCGCCTCATGTGGAGTGGTGTGTGATAGCGAATGCCAAGCCAAGTACATTTGATGAGGCAGTGATTGAGATGCGGGCTGCCGTGGGGTCGGACCACGTCCTCGTCGAGAGCGATGCCCTTGCCGGCCATTCCTGCGATACCATCCCGTGGCAGCGTACTTGCTCTGCCGTGGTCTGTCCGGGCAGCCGCGATGAAGTATGCGCCATCGTGAAGATTGCGGCGCAGCACCGGCTACCCTTGTGGACCTTCAGCAAGGGCAAGAACTGGGGCTACGGTGCGACCATGGCCGCACAGGATGGTGCGGTCATCCTCATTCTGGAACGAATGAACCGCATCCTGGAGGTCAACGAGGAATTGGCCTATGCAGTGATCGAACCGGGAGTCACGTATAAACAACTCGCCGAACATCTGAAGTCACGGGGCATCAAGCTGTGGGCCGATTGCACCGATTCCACGCCGCAAGGCAGCGTCCTGGGAAACGCCCTGGATCGCGGATTGGGCCATACGCCCTATGGGGACCATTTCGGAAACCTGTGCGGTCTGGAGGTGGTGCTTGGCAACGGAGAAGTCATTCAAACCGGCGCCGCGCCTCCTGATTCGCCTACCTGGCACACCTTCAAATGGGGCACGGGGCCTTACCTTGAGGGGATGTTTAGCCAATCCAATTTCGGCATTGTTACGCAGGCAGGGATCTGGCTCATGCCGGAGCCGGAAGCGTTCGAGGCAGTCTTATGCGAAATCGAGCAGGAGGAGAATCTGCCTGCTGTAATCGATTCGCTGCGCCGGCTAGCCCTCGCAGGCGCCCTCCGCGGCACTGCGCATTTGATCAACGATATCTTGTGCCTGTCGATGCTGACGCAGTACCCACACGAGTTGCGTCAGGGGCAGCAGTTTCTCTCCGACGATGTCCGCAGAGAGTTGCGAAGCCGTTATGGCATCGGGTCTTGGTCGCTGACCAGCGGCCTGTATGGCACAGTTGCCGAGGTCCGGGCCAATCGGGCCCTGATCCAACGAGAGCTCAAGCCCCATGGCAAACTCACCTTCATCGACAAGCGCGAACTGGCGAGGCTCGAGTGGCTGATTCGGCTCGTTAAGCGAACGCAGCACCTCCCATTCGTGTCGCGCCTGGTGCGGCTCTTGAAGTATTGCTTGATTGGACGAGAGCCCACGGAGGTGCTCGAGCTGGTTCGCCACGCGGTTGCGTTGCTGCAAGGGGTACCAGGCGAGTTTATCGTTCGCTTCGCGTACTTCAAGTGCCGCCAGGGCCGGCCAAAGAGCGATGTCAACCCAGCGCGGGACGGTTGCGGTCTAATCTGGTTTGCGCCCGTCGCTCCTCTTACTGGCAAACACGTTAACCGGGTACTGGACCTATGCCGCCCCGTGTTTCGCGAGCACGGCTTTGATCTTTCCGTGTCGGTCATCGCCGTCAACCCGCGATCCGCAGTGGTGCTCATGGAGATTTTCTACGACAAGGCCGACTCCGCCGAGACTGCGAGGGCCAGGGCCTTGTATGAGGACCTCGTTAGATTGACGCTGCGCGCGGGATATCAACAATACAGGGCGAATGTGGCCAACACGCATCGGCTCTTGGAGCCTATTCCACACTACCAGTGCTTGCTTGATTCGCTGAAGACAGCAGTGGACCCGTGTGGAATTCTCGCGCCGGGACGATACGGCGTTGGGATGGTGGAGGGTGAATCGTGAGGGGCCGGAGGGCCGGAGGAATATCGAATGTCGAACAGGGAATTTCGAATGTCGAAGTGGAAGAGCGTGCTCGGGTCTTTTCCTTCGAAATTCGGATATTCCCTGTTCGACATTCGATATTCCTCTGACCTCCCCAACTCGCACGACTTACCATGTGAGAACAGAATGAATTTCCTCAGACAAGAACGGGAAACGCTGGAAAGGCTCCTGCCCGGGCTCGATGCGGCGCTTACCCGGATACCGCTGATGGAGATGGAACGGCCGGGCAACCCGTCGATCCCGGTCTTTCGCCAGCTTGGCGGACCGGGGCTGCTCATTCCATCGCGGTTGGGCGGGCGGGGCGCCTCGCCATTGCAGGCGGTACGTGCCCAGCGTGCCATCGCCTGCAGGGCCCCATCCCTGGCGGTAGCGACGACGATGCACCATTTCACCATCGCTACCGTGCTGGAAGCCAACAGCGAAAACCCGGGCCAGGAAACGGAGATGCTGGAATCCGTGGCACGAGACAAACTCTACGTCGCGTCGGGTTTCGCCGAGGGGCGGAGCGGGGCCAGCATCCAGGCATCCGCCTTGCGCATGGAGCGGGGCCAGGGCGGCATTATCCTCAACGGCAGCAAAAAACCATGCAGCCTGTCGCGGTCCATGGACCTGTTCACCGTCAGCACGCCGCCACTCGAAGGAATGAACGCCGGCCTGGCGGCGGTTATCATCCCGGCCGACACGCCGGGACTGGAACGCCGCCCCTTCTGGCAAAGTCCGATCCTGGCAGGGGCCGAGAGCGACGAGGTGATCCTGCGCGACGTGTGCGTTGGCGCCGACGAATTCTTCCCGTTGGGCGGACCGGGCCGGCAGAACCCGGTGCAGGATCGGGGCTTCGTGTGGTTCGAGCTACTGTCAACGGCCTCCTACCTGGGAATGGCCAGCGCCCTGGTCGAACGTGTGCTGTTGTCCGAGCGGGGCGGTGCCACGGAACGAGTGAGCCTGGCAACGGAAGTGGAGGGCGCGATGGCGGCGCTGGAGGGAGTTGCGCGGGCCATGCGACCCGGAGAGTGGGGCAACGACGAACTGGCGCGGATGCTCCTGGTCCGCTATGCCGTCCACGGCGCCATCGACCGTGCCGCTTCCCTGGCCGTCGAGTTGCTGGGAGGATTGACGTTCATCCGATCACCGGAGGTATCCTACCTGCTGGCCGCGGTACATGTCCTTCCCTTGCACCCGCCTTCGCGGTTGTCGGCCGCCAAAAGCCTGAGCGAGTACCTGCTGGGCAGCCCGCTGGTGCTGGAGTGAGTTGGAGAAGGGGCATTAGGCATTGGGCATTAGGCATTGGGCATTAGGCATTGGGCATTAGGCATTGGGCATTAGGCATTGGGCATTAGTTGAAGACCAATGCCTAATGCCTAGTGCCTAATGCCGACTTCGGGAGTTAAGCATGGCGAAAACGATCCTTATCACGGGCTGTAGTACGGGCCTGGGTTTCGCGGCGGCGCGTGCTTTCGCAGAGCGGGGTTATCGCGTAATCGCGACGGTCCGTTCTGATGCCGATGCCAGGCGCGTTGAGGCTGAAGGCACGGGCAGTGTTTCCTCCATCCTCTGCGATGTTACGGTAAAGGAACAAGTTGCCGACCTGCCTGGTAAGGTACGGCGGATCACCGGCGACGGCGTGCTGGACGGCCTGATCAACAACGCGGGCGTGCTCCACGCGCCATGTCCGGTCGAGTTTCAGAAAATGGACGACATCCGTGCGGTATTCGACGTCAATGTATTCGGCATGATGGCCGTCACCATCGCCTTGCTGCCCCTGTTGGGGACGGCGGGTCCGGCCGGCCGACTGCCCGGACGCATCATCAATATTAGTTCCATCGAAGGAAAGGTCGCCAGTCCGTTCATTTCCACCTATGCCGCGACCAAGCATGCGATCGAGGGGTTTACCAGCGCTTTGCGCCGGGAGCTCCGATTGTTTGGCATCAAGGTAATCATCGTGGCCCCAGGCGGCATCCAGAGCGAAATGTTTCGCAAGCATCAAGTGCCTTCTCTGGTCGGAACGGCTTACGAAGAACCTTTCCGAAAACTAAACAGTCTCGTCAAGGAGATGGAAAAAGAATCGGCGACGGCGGAGGAAGTTGCGCGTTTCCTCGTCCGCGTCTTCGAGAAACGGCGACCCAAAGCGAGATATGCGCATTGGCGGGCGTTCATGGACAGCCCATGGACGACCTTGATCCCAGATTTGTGGTGGGACGCCATCATGGGCAGGATGCTGGAGCTTAGGCCGCGCTAGACTCGTTTAGCCGCAAGCCTTTGGCGAGCGCGGACTCCTCGCTCGCCAAGGCTCGCGGCTAAACGTGCACAATGTCGGGGAGGGACTCATGCACCCACTCGCGAGATTCTTCAACTACCTCAAGCGGATCGAGTTCTCCCTGGCGATCCAACGGAAGCACCTGAGCGAACGCGAGCAGGTGGAGTGGTACCCGGTGTGGATGTACGAATTGATGGAAACCGATGAAAACCGCAACCGACCCTACCGCGACACCATCCGGGAGGCGGTCGCGGGCAAAGTCGTCCTCGAGCTGGGGACCGGTCGCAAGGCGCTCTGGGCCGTCTGTTGCGCCCGAGCAGGGGCCCGGAAGGTGTATGCCGTGGAGGCCAACAAACGGGCGTACCTGGAATCCCGCGCGTATCTGAAAGTCAGGAACATCGACAACGTCCACCTGATTTGCGGTTTTTCCGACAAAATAACCCTGCCGGAACGCTGCGAAGTCCTGGTGCACGACCTGATCGGCAACATCGCCAGCTCGGAAGGAATGATTCCGTTCATCGAGGACGCGAAGCGGCGCCTGCTGACTCCGGATGCCGCGCACATCCCCCAGCGCTGCGTGACCTGCGCCGTGCTCGCCGAGGACCCAACACTTACGCTCGCGGAAAGAAGCGTAAGCTATGTGCTGCGCGGCTTTCAACGGCTGGATCGCCTGCCCTTTGTCCGAGTCTTCGGGTTTCGGCAGCAGGGCGCGCTATCCGCACCGCATGTGTTCGAAGACTTCACCTTTCGCCAGGAGCAGCCATTACAGCGCAGCGTGCGGCTGGATATGGAAATCAAACGAGACGGAGTGCTCCGGGGAGTTTTCTTTTTCCTGCAAATCTACTTTAACGCCACGAGGGTGCTCAGCACGTGGGCGAGTACCTCGTGTTGGGAAAAGCCCTTTGTGCGCTTCAAACAGCCGGTTCGTGTGAAGAAGGGAGATCACGTGGAATTGTGCATCCAGTCGAACCTTTCGGGTACCCCAAGCTACTCGTTGCAGTTGGCGCACCAGGCAAACGGATCTGCCAAGCGGATCGGAGAGTACGCCTGGTCGGGGGACTAACGCCTACTGCCCTGTCCGTGGAACAAGAAATAGCAAAACTACACCGCCAACCGCCAAGCCTTGGCGGAGCTCGTATTCGCAAAAAAAGTCTGAGAACACAGTGTTTTCCCAGCTTTTCCCCCCACCGCCGCCAAGGGAAGTGTGGATCACCCAACTTTGGCGGCATCGGGAACCCCGAGGCAGATACACCGTCCTTAGCACACGGAAAAAACCCGCAAATTGGTCGATGTGGGCATCGCGTTCTGACCCCTACTCCAGTCCCATATCCTCCACGGACCGGTCATCCAGTGCGTAGTCGCGGATGCCCAGGTGGTGATCGAACTGCCACGCTACAACCGATTCCACTTCGCGCCACAGCCAGCCCTCGCCTGGTCGGGCGGCAGTTTCGCCGCTAGAAAGATTGCCGGTTCAGTTCTAGTGTCCTGCGCATATCATGATCCGAAGCAGCAACTAGGTGGGGCAGGAAGCCCAAAACAGCCGAGGGAAGTGAACATGTCGCGGTTGATGACACTTGCCGAAGCCGCGCAAGAAAAAGGCATCAGCATGGACAAGCTGATCGAGCTATCCAAGATCGAGCGGCGGGTGGTGGAAGCCATCTTCGCCAATCGTTACACGCCAAGCCCGGAACAGCGGCAACGCTTGGCCGCGGCACTTAGTTTGGCAGCCGATGAGATCGCTTGGGGCCAGCACGCGCCTGTCGCCCACGTTTATGGCCACGGACCCCAGTTTGGCCGGAGTCCCTGACTTCGCGGAAAAATCCTGACATTCCATTTGCACGCACTGCGCGGGCAACCTATGTTTGTGTGACGGCGCCATCTGAATATTCTGACATCCTTACCATAGGGAGCCACACACATGCAGAGTCTCCGACGGTTCGTTACCAATTTCGTGAAAAGTGAAGACGGCCCAACCGCCGTCGAGTACGCGGTCATGCTGGCGCTGATCGTCGTGGTTTGCATTGCCGCCATCAGTGTCTTGGGCAGCAATGCCAACAACACCTTCAACAAGGTTGCCACGACTATCCAGAGCGGTTCGTAAGCTAGCCTCCATCTCCACACGGATATCGGCGAGCAGGGCAGGCTGCCCTGCTCGTTGGCATTTCCCTCCGCTCCGTTGAACTTCCCGCTCGTATTTTCTATTCTCAAAGCGCACGGTCTTTCCAGGCGCCGGTCCACCGTTTGGCCGTATTCGGGGAGGTTTCATCGGTGACATACCGTAGTATTCTCGCATTGCTTCTGCTGGGCTTGTTTTCATCCGCGCTTTTCGCCGACGATTTCGACTACTACACCAACAAGGTCATTCGCGAGGCCCCGTCCAGCGAGAACGTCAAAGAGATCTCCAAGCTGACCCCCACGCTCATCACCGATAACGAGCGCGTGATCAAGGGCACAACGTCGGCGATGATTATCGTGAAAACCAACGACGATCGTTTTGCCAAGGTGCTTGTTGAATCGGCACGCCGGAAAGTCGATGACAAGCGGACGATTCGCATGATACTAATTGACCGCTTCGTCACCTTTCGCGAAGGGTTTGAAAAGACCTTGCACGTTTCCGGCAAGAACATTCACCTCTATCCCGGCTTTCGCTTCAGCCTGGACCTTGGCCAGGTCGTCCCGGAAGATCTGCCTGCGGATTTACGGTTCGTCGCAGACGGGGATGAGGTCTACCTCGAGCCGGTCAAGGATGCCAAGTTGTACCTGGTGCAGAAGCCGCTGCCCGGTGCCGAGTCCCCCAAAGGTTCTGGAAAGATTGAGATCGGCGAGACCTTCCTGCCCAAGTATTTCAATGGCACCTACAAGCTTTATGACGACGGCCGCCGCTCCGGTCAGTTAACCCTCAAAGTCAATGAGGACGGCGAAATTTCCGGTACTTATACCTCGGACAAAGATGGGCAAAACTATGAAGTGAAGGGTAAAGTCGGCACGCCGGCTCACAACATCCAATTCACCATCGTTTTTCCGCGGACCGAGCAGACTTTTCAGGGCTGGATGTTCACGGGCGACGGCAAGGCCATCACAGGCTCGACCCGGCTCCTGGAACGCGAAGCGGGCTTCTATGCCGTCCGCGCCGATGACTGAGTTGTGGTGAGTGGTGGTAAGAGGAATATCGAATGTCGAACACGCTACTTGACCGTCCAGGATGGTAATTCTTTATGACATTTCGGTCGCAATGCATCTTATGCTCGTACGGAGTTTTCTTTGCATGCACAGTCGTTCTTGCCGGCGGCTGCACGCGCCCGAGCACGGACCCTATCCCCATCGGGCACATCGCCCCGGAATCGGGTGGCGGCGTGCTAGGGCAACATGCACGCCAGGGCATCGCGCTGGCGGTCGATGACCTTAAGAAAGGGGGTAATCTGATTCAGGGACGCGGCGTGTCCGTGCGGCACCTTGATGATCGCGGCTCTCCGGAAGTTGCCCTTGCCGATGCCGTCCGCCTCATTACGCTCAATCGAGTGCATGTGATCTTGGCGGATACGGACGCCGCGGCGACCGCCGAGGTTGGCGCGGCAGCCAAACCCTACGGCGTTCCCGTGGTCGCTTTGAGCAATATCTCGCTGCAAGCCGGAGACGATGCCCCCAACTCCCTTGGCGTTACCATGGCCTACCAGGGACGTATTCTGGCGCGCTTTGTTAAAGACGGCTTGCAGCCTAAGATTGACCGCGCCTTGGTTGTATTTGATGACACGGCACCGAGAAACCGCGAGCTCGTCGATGCGTTCCGGCAAGAATTCAAAAGCTCGCAAGTGCAGATCGACCCGATGCCCTACAAAGACGCGTCGGCAGCCGACCGCATTCGCGGCGAGATCCGCAAGGCCGGCCCCGGCGCTGTGTTAGTCGTGGGGTCCGCGACCGACTTCGTTCAGACCTTGCGCGGCGACACTGGCGGCTCTTCGACCATCAGTTGGCTTTACGCGGGAGAGGAATCGCAACTCGCCGCGATGCAGGATGTTCCCACCGCTGCGCGTGATATGTACTTTGCAACCGCCTATACCGCCGAGGCCGGAGGCGACCGCAATAAGGAATTCGTGGACAAGTATCGCGCTGGGCACAACGGTCAGGAGCCCGATGTCTTTGCCGCTCTGGCGTACGAAAACGCGACCTGGCTATTCGAATCGATGCGCAACAAGCCGGCTATCTTGCCTGCGCAAATCCGCGAAGCACTCGAAACAACTGAGCGCTTTGACGGTCTGACCGGGACGATTCTGCTCAACAAGGGTCATGCGACCCAGCGGCCGATGTACATCCTGCAACTCGCCGGACGTCAGCCCAAGGTGGTGAAAGTGGTGAGTGGTGAGTAGTCACCACTCACCAGCATCACGTGGTGTAATCGGCGTTCATTTGCACGTATTCCGGTGTCAAATCGCACGTCCAAAAGGTAGTGCGCCCCGAGCCAAGATCGAAACGCAGCCGCATTTGTACCTCGCGATTGTGACGCAAATACGCGGAGACCTCGTTCGCTTCGAACGGCTGCGGCCGGCCCGATTCATAAAGTAGTGTGTCGCCAAGCCACAGCGAAAGGTTCTTTTCCACGAATTCGACGCCCGCGTACCCGGCGGCGGAAACGATTCGGCCCCAATTCGGATCCGCGCCATAGATCGCGGTCTTTACCAGCGGACTGTTGGCGATCGTTCGGGCAATCCGCTGAGCCTCCTCGTTGGTCCGCAATCCTTCGACTTCGATAGTCACTAAGTGCTTGGCGCCCTCGGCGTCCGCAGCGATTGCCCGCGCAAGATCACGGCAAACACTCGTGACGGATTCGGCAAAGTATTCCAGACCTCTACCACGTAAATGTGGCCCGCCGCCATTGGCGAGGACGATCAGCGAGTCATTGGTACTTGTGTGCCCCTCGACGCTAATCGCGTTGAAGCTCCGGTCGGCTGCACTGGTGACGATATTCTGTAGCTCAGCCGGCGCCACGCCGGCATCGGTCAGCACGAAGGCGAGCATGGTCGCCATGTTCGGGCCCATCATGGCCGCACCCTTGGCGAAGGCCGTCAAAGCCACGTCGGTCCCGTCAATCTCGAGCAGTTTCGTCGAAACCTTGATGCATGTATCCGTAGTTAGAATTGCCTGTGCCGCGTCCTTGAGTGCCGCGGACGAATGTTGCAGGTTCGGCCCGGCGTGCCGAATACCGCTTTCAATTTTGGCCATCGGCAAGCGCCGGCCGATCACCCCGGTCGAGCAAACGAGGACCTGATCCGGTTTGCAGCCGGCGGCATCTGCGGTAAGCACGCACATGCGAAGAGCATCCTGGTATCCGTCTTCTCCGATGCAAGCATTCGCGTTCCCCGAACAAGCCACGAAGCCGCGCACATTGTCGGCGGGCAGGCGCTCGCGACAGACCCGGACTGGAGCGGCAAAGACGCGGTTTTGGGTGAATACGCCAGCGGCGCTGGCCGGCCTATCGCTGATCACAATGGCCAGATCAAGCCGGTCGCGATCTCCGCGGATGCCGCAGCTCTGTGCGGCGAAGCGCCATCCTTTGGCTACATGCCAAGTGTTCGGGTCCATTGACGGCATGCTTTTCCCCTCAGAGCCTGAAACTGCAGCAGTTTGTGGCCACTTTTGCACTAACCCGAAGTGTCAGCGAGGGCTCGTTTTCTTCCTCGCTCACGCGTCGGGTTGGTGCAGATGCGGCTCCTACCGGTTCACGGATTCTTCGCGAATGCGCTCCGCCTCGGCGCGGCAGAATTCATATTCCTCGGGCAAGCATGAATTCTCGCCGTACCATTTCCGTTCGAACGTGCCCGTTAGATTCCCGAATTCGCCGGCGACGGTCGACGGCTCCGGACAGCTTCTGTGGAGTTGGCGGACGTATTCGCCGTTTGTGCGTGCTCCTTCGAGCTTGATCAAGCCGGCTCTGTGAAGCAATCCCAAGAGAGCGGCGTATAGGCAACGCAAGGCTTCCAAACGATTCCCTTCGCGCGCGAGTTTATCGGCTCGCCGCCACAAGCTCTGCGGGTCGTGCTGCGCGAGTTCGGCGAGGTGATCGCGCGACGGCAATTTGGCGGCAGTCATCGCGTCCTGTCGCCGTCGCGCTCGCGGCACACGATGTCGAACCAGCGAAACCACCGCGAAGGCAATGACCCCAAGAAAGACCGCTCCAAGAATCGTCCAACCCAATGTGCCGAGACCGCCCCAAGTCGTTCCAACGATGGCTGGACCGCTCTTGCCATGTCGGCCTTCCAAAGTCTTTACCTCATCATCGTTCCGGACAGGCTTGTGCTCCGACGACGTTTCTTCAGTCGATACGGGTCTGTCGGCTTCGTCCGACGGCGGCAGCAGCGCCTTGAGCTGTTGGCGCGACAGCCGCGTCGCACTGTCTTGCCCACGGCCGGCATCACGCTCGACGAGTGCTAGATTCTGCTCGATCTCCTTCAGGCGTCGATGCGCTTCCGGCTCTTGCAGTTGACGAAAACCCGCGATCGCGCGATAGAACCAGCGAACCTCACCCTGTGATTCACTGCCGTCCGGGTCCAACGCATGCGCTAGCCGCTGCAACCGCGCCTGCACGGCAGGGCCTCCGGGGTATGGCTGCTCTTCGCCGATTCGATGGACTTCTTCCCGTACCGATACAATGGTATCGATACGGCTTTCCGCGGCTTGAATGCCGGCGACGAAAACGACGCCGACCACAAGCGCCGCTCCCTTCCGCGCTGCTTTGACAATCCGCGACGGGAAATTCCTGTCCACCCGGAACCAAAGGTCCAATCCTTCATGACGGGCCCGGCTATCGACATGGAAAAGAAAATGCACCGCCTCGAAAAACGGCGCGGTAACCATCCAAATCACCAGCAACATCGCCAGCACATAGACTGGATTCCCCAACGACAGCACTTGGCCGAGAAATGCCGTCTCCAACCCCATCAGGCTGCCGGCGGCCTGTAACCCCATTTGCAAGAAGAGCTGCAGGTTCATCGCGGCCATGACAAACAAGAGTATTTCCACGCCAACGAGCGCCGTCGCTTTGCCGGGCTGGCGCAAGCCGTCTTGAAAGGAGGCGCCCAGTGCCGCTATGATCGACTTGGGCGACGATGTCAACGCCGCATGGGCTGCCAAGAGCGGCGGACCTATCACCAGCTTGATCACAGCGATGGCGCCTGCGCCGGCGATGACCGGCCCCGACGCCGCGCTCTGGGAATCTCGAAGCGCGGCCGCACTGATCGAAACCGCGATGAACGCCGCAATGACGTACGGAATGAGCAACCCGGATCGCATGGCAAAGTGCCTTAGGCCGCTTGCCACAAGGGAGTGCGAACTCGTCGCGACGGTCACAGGTTCGCCCCGCGAACGCCGCTGAAAGACATCCTGGCAAAGCGCGGAACAGAGCCCGGCGCCGATGAGAAGCAACGTTGTAACCGCGGGCCAAAGCAACTTCAAGAAAATGGATTCCGGCCGCGGGTTGCACAGCAGGATAAGCAAACTAACCGCTGCGGGTGCCAGGAAAACCAGACTTGTCGCCAGATGAAATGAAAAATCACCGAGAAACAGGGCGATCGCGTCATCCAGGACCTCGCCGGTGCTCCGCGGTCTTATCGCTATGCCGGTCGCGCCCATCAAGCCCTCATGGAGCCAACATTCCCTGAAGAAACCAGAATAGCACAAACAAGATCAGCGAACCGAACACCATCGCGCCGGTACGCACAAGTACTTCCGCGACACCGGAGCCGCGCGCCTCGCGCCCGCGGCCAAGCACGTCCAGGCATGCGAAGCAATGATTGACTCCCTCTAGGCGGGTGCAGCAATCGGCACAAATCACTCGCCGGCAGCGCATGCACACGCCGACGCCCGGCCGCTCCGGATGATAGTAGCAATCGGCCATGCTTCTATACTATATGGGGAATCCAATGCACTTGGTTGGAACAGAACATGAAGAGCCAGCGAGTTCTTGCCGCCGGCGTGGCTTTGGCAGCTCCCATCGGCGTGTACGTGCTTTATCGATTTCCTCCGGCAACCGCGGGATTCTATCCACCCTGCCTTCTGAACTGGCTGACCGGCGGGCGGATTTACTGCCCCGGCTGCGGAGCCACACGCTGCCTCCATGCTCTATTACACGGCGATCTTCAACAAGCGCTGGCCTTTAACGCGCTTTTTGTTCTGTTCCTTCCCCTGTTGCTTTATTATTTCTTTCGCATGTGGTACGGCTGGCTCAGTGATCGCACATTGCCTCCGCACCAAGCCTCGCGCTGGGCACTGGTAACGATGTTTGCCGTGATCTGTCTTTTCGGTATCCTGCGAAACTTGCCGTTTGAGCCGTTCCACTGGCTGGCACCGCACAACCTAAACCACGGATGACCTTGCAAGCATCACTTGGCCGGATTATGCGCCTCGTTGGCGGCGGCGTGCTCGATTTGCTTTACCCGCCGGCCTGCGTCCTTTGTGAAGGCGACGGTGCCGACCCACATTTTTGTCCCACCTGCCGTGACGCCCTAATTGGCGAAGCCTCACCGCGCTGTCCGCGCTGCGCCGCCAAAGTGGGACCGTTCGCCTTCCTCGATAACGGCTGCACGCACTGCTCTAAGGAGGAGTTCTTTTTCGACAATGTTCTGTGCCTCGGACCCTATGCGGGCGCTTTGCGCGAAGCCATTTTGAAAATGAAACAACCCCACGGCGAATTACTTGCGGAATGCCTGGGAGCGTTTTGGGCTAAAGCACGTGAAAAGGAGTTGCGTGCCGTGGCGGCCGACCTCATCGTCCCAGTGCCGCTCCACTGGCGACGGCGCCTGTCACGCCGCTACAACCAAAGCGAAGCATTGGCGCAACGTCTTGGGCAAGATATCGGTGTCGCCTGCACCAGCGCTTGTCTGCGCCGAACTCGGGCGACACCATTCCAGACGCAGCAGACCCCGGCGCAGCGCCGCGAGAACCTGCGCAAAGTTTTCCAAGGCTACGGTAGCCAGAGCGGCAAAACCATATTGCTCATTGATGATGTCCTGACGACCGGATCGACCGCCAGCGAGGCCGCGCGTGCACTGAAAAAACAAGGCGCCCGCCGCGTCGTCGTCGCGGTGCTCGCTCGAAGCGACAGCATTTGAAGCCGACCGCGCCAGAAATCCCAAGGAATCGCCGCCTCATCTGCGCGAATGTGCTGCGCGAATCCTGAGCGCTCTAAACCAGTGACGGCTATCGACTTACGCCGATTCGCGCAGCAACAGTCCGTGACACACTTCCACATGGCCAGGGCAATGGCTCCCTCATCTCATCGACTGCGAAACGAAAGTGCCAAGACGCGAAAACAAGCAATCGGTTCGCCGCTTTTTCAGGGGAAATCGCATTCACCACAGGTAGATGGGACGGCCTTCGCAAGCCGGACCGTAAGCAACGGCCCTTGGGAATTCCCACGATAAAGGATCGTGTCGTGCAGATGGCTGCTTTGGTGGATCCCAGTGCCCTGAAGGCGGTCAACCAAGTCCAAGCGATTTTGAAAGCGGGGCATATGGAGGTGGTCGTTGCGGACCTGAGCGGGTACTTCGACAGCATTCCGCACGCCGAGCTAATGCGATCGGTGAGCCGCCGCGTGATCGGGGCGTTTTACAAGACTGTTCAACGAGACCTGTCCTCCCCTTTGCCCTTCCGAGACGTGTCCGGATTGCCTTCTTCTGTCCCCTTTGCCTTGTTCTCTTCTTTGGCGTCTTCTTCGCTGCCATCTGAAGACTTGGCTTCAAATCTGAAAATGAACGATACGTCCCACTTGCTATCATGCCGTTGAAATACAAGCACAAGTCCCACGCGAGGTTCAAGTTGCGTCGATGTCTTTTCGTTGACGGGGTTCGCTAGCGGTAGCGACGAGATCTGGTCCAGAAACTCCTGGTTACTTGGTTCGGAGAACTGACCGTACAGGTCGGACAACTTGCTAATGACTTCTGGCTTAAGCTTGTCTGGGACCGGTGCCTCGTGGATAGGGCGCAGGCTAATTGCATATACCTTCTCCTCCTCATTCTTATCTAGCTCCAATCGACCAGACCATGACCTATACGACCGCCCACTAGGGAAATGAACAATGACGTTGCAGGGCTCCCTGTAAACCCCAAAGACAATCCCCTGCCAATCCAGTACAGAACTGAGGTTTCCCCCCGGAGTGGCGCCGAGCGTCACATCAAATGTTTGTTTGGCATCGAGAGATGGTCTTGAGCAGCCAGAAACACACGGCACAATTATCAAAAAAAACATTTGCGCAAGAGCCGTCAACGTTGTCCGTTTCATATTCGCGACCTCCGGGCCACTTGGGGCGTCATTCTGCGTCACCGTTAGGAAGTTGGTAACGGGCGCGTTTTTCTCTTCATTCCTTTTCTGAACGATTCCGAGCGTGCGTGGCTTGCTCCTGCAGGCGCATGAGCTCTTCGCGCTGCGCGGGGGTCAAGGCATCAAACAAGGATGCGAGGCCGACTTCTTCGATAAGCGATTTGACGCCAAGCTCCTCAACGACTGGTTTGATGCCCACTTCCTCAATGAGCTGGCGCGCGGCTTCTTTCTTTCCCATCCACGTGACGAGAGGGCCAAAAGAAGGGTGCAAGCCTTTGGTCTTCGTTCGTGCCATTTGTTCCATCTCGGGCTATGCTTTACTGGTGTCTCTTTCCATTCAACCGGGTTTCACCATGCACACGCTCGCCCTGGCTATGCTGCATTTCGCTTTGTCCGCCATTTTATTGATAATTGGAATCCTTTCGTTTAACATGGCACCAATCTACTGCTGGATTGTCTTGAACTTCCCCGTGTACCTCGCGTTGCGGTATTTACCATTTAAGCTGCCGTCAGAATTGTGGGCTATCTTGCTCGTCATGCTTTTGATGGCGGCGAACTCCTGCCTGTTCGGGTTCATCACAAGCCGACTGTTTTTTCGCTTCGATGCCTCCAACCGGTCGTGACTGATCGCGCTGAAAGAATGGGGTTGGCCGGACGCTTAACCTCTTTGCCCCTGACCCATTGTTTCGAATCAACGCAGGTCCAAATCTGGCCTGGCTTTCTTCAGCTTTAATTTGCCCTCACTTGAGATGTGGGGGCCGCTAATATCGAGACGCTTCAGGCATGGCTACTCCCTTTTTACGATAACAGCTTACGAAGTGCGACGCGCAGGCATTCAGCGGCCCACGAAGCGAGTTCCGCCGGAATTGGGGGGCGTGCTTCAATGGTATAATCCACCGCGCCGCGCTGATACGGTCCGCCGTCGTAGGCGCGGCCGAAGACATATTGCAAGTCGAGCGGCACGTCGTCTTCGCCTTGACGCAGCGGTATCGGGACACATGGCAACGGCTCGGTCAGAAGTGCGGGAAATATGCTAACCGCCTTGACTTCCGCGCGTTGCCACGAGCGACTGACCAGCGCGATGTAATCGGGTCGTGGACGGCGCGCCGCCAGTGCCGACTCCAGTTCCGGGTAGGCCAATAGCCGCTTGCCCGCGCGCAGCAAGTCCAGCTCAACAAGACTGGCATCGCTATCGAGGACCTCGCGTTGCTTGCGCAAATAAAGATCGCGGTCCGGCCCCAACTGCTTGTTTGCCGGGCTTACGATCTCTAACAGGGTAATGAGGTGATGGCCACGCGATGGATCGCGAATCTCGACGAAGGCGTGTCGGACCGGCTCGCTGAAGACCTCTACCTCGAAGTGGTTCGAGATGGCCGACCGCGGCTTGTCCAGCACGGCAATGGCACCTTCGGCCGAGGAGCGCGGCTGTCGCATGACGGCAACGTCGGGTACAATCCGCCGCGTACCAGCGTCGTCGGCGACAATGCCTACTTCGGGGCGCATTTCCAAGCGGGCATAGTAGGGCGGCGGCAGCGTTTGATTAAGGACCGCGCGGATTTCACCCGCCAAGGCATCATGAAAATCAGGCCAAATGTCGGGTGATTCCAGATAGGGATCCATGCCCGGAAACGGCGAGGGCATTTATTGCCTCCTGATGTCGAAGTGCATTATAGCCGTTCCTTGCCCCACCGGTACAGCAATAGCCGCCGGCCGCTGCCGGCCAACCTAGCACGCACGAGACAATAGCGGGAAAAAACTGCTTTGCTCAACTTCTCGGCGGCGTTGGAGGGTGTCCGCGCATCTCATTCGCGCATGTCATCTATTTGCTTGGAAAAGAGTGTTCATGCAAAGACGTTGGCGGCGGGAGCGAGTTCGGGCGCGAATCGGAACCGCAAACTTTAGCCATTCCTTTCCTCAACCACAACAACTGCCACCGACTTTGCCTCATAGTCGTCGAAAGCTCGTTATCACGCTTGCAGAGATCGGGCAGACTGTTGGCTCTGAGTAAGAGCTATCAAAAATGCTTGGGCTCCCGCACCGCTCGCGCCGTATTCCCACTTGCCTAATTTGACCCGACATCCGGAACGGGCGATAAACAGATGGGGGCCATTACCGTGGCTTCCGATTCTAGCAGCGGGAGAGAGGTCATGTTCCTGCGTAAGACCCTTGCGTTATTGTTCGCTCTGGCGATGACGGCTCCGGCTTGGTCCGCGTCCTGGGCCGACTCCATGTTCGAAGAGTTGTCGCGCGATTTCGGCGCGGTGCCCATGGGCCAGGTGCTCGTCCACCAATTCCGCCTCACGAACAATACCGGCAAGCCTGTCGTCATCCAAGACGCGCGAGCATCCTGCACCAAATGCACTTCCGTTTCCGTGTTGAACAATAGCCTGGCTCCCGGCCAATCCACCTGGATCACAGTGCAGATGGACACCAGTAAGTTTCTCGGTCCGAAAACCGTGACGATTTCCGTCACGTTCGCCCAGCCGGGGTTTCAGGAGGCCCGCCTGCTCGTCAGCGCCGTCAGCCGCGAAGACCTGAGCGTCACGCCCGACACGCTTGCTTTCGGACAGGTCAAACATGGCGATAGTCCCACGATCAGTGTGAAAGTCGCCTTCCTGGGCGGAGGACAAGCTCGGGTGGTCGGCGTCACCTCCGACAGCAACTACGTGCAACCCAGCATCAAGCCGCTTGACCGCAACGGTAAATTCGCGGAATACGAGCTGTCCGCCAAGCTCCGTCCGGACGTGCCGGCCGGCAAGTGGTACACCCTCGTTTGGGTGAAGACCAACGATCCGGCCATTCCGGCCGTCAGCGTGCCGCTCACCGTCGATGTCACGGCTCCCCTGGACCTGAGCCCGCCCAACGTGCAGCTTGGCGAAGTGAAAGTCGGCACCTTGGCCGAACGCCGGGTCTCGCTCCGCGGTGTCCAGCCCTTCAAGATCACGGCCATCCAGGGAGTCAGCGATGATCTACAGGTAAAGGACACGCAGGACGGAAGCCGGCAAATGCACGTCCTCCTCGTCACCTTCAAGCCCACCCATGTCGGCGAGCTCACGCAAACGATCAAGATCGTGACTGACATGAAAGAAGGGAGCGACCTGGACTTCGAAGTGCGCGGCAAAGCCATCGCCGAAGCCAAGGAGATCCCCTCGCTTCCCAGCCGCCTCCTGGGCCGCCGCAAGCTCAAAGAGCAGTAATCGCGCCGCCGCCATTTCGTATTGTGACTTGCCTATGTCACTCGGTTGACATCTGTACCGTTTACCGGTCGTTTTCTGCCCGTTAAGCCGTTGCCACCTCGAAGCGCCTCGATACAATTCCAAAGAGACTTATCACCCTGCGCCGCCCCAGCACACATTTCTGTCGGTTCTAGAAGAGGTGTTCACCATGAAGAGACAACATTTTTTGAGTGTGGCGAGTCTTGCCGCGCTGGCGAGCATATTACTGCTGTTCCCGGGCAGCGCCGCGGCGCGCGGAGGCGGAGGCGGCCACGGCCACGGTCATGCCGGTTTCCATAGCGCCCGCGGTGCATCATTCGGTCACCGTGGCTTCCGATCGTCGTTCGGTTTCGGCAACTTTGGCGGCTTCGGTTACTGGAATGACTACTGGCCGGGTTATTATTCGTGGGGCTGGTATCCGTATTGGGAATACTCCTACCCGCTTTACTACTACTATGCCATCGCGGCCCATTTCTATAACTCAGCCCCGCCCACCACACCGAGTTACGCAGCGGCGTGGAATAAACCGGCGGCCGGCAGCGACACCGTCGTGGATATCCGCATGCCCACCGCGGACGCCAAACTCTGGGTGGACGGCAAAGCGACGGAAATGACCGGAGTGGCCCGCAAAATCACGACGAATGCGCTCTCCGCAGGAACGGCTCAATTGATCGAGTTCCGAGTCGAATGGACCGAAGGGGATCGGAAGTTTGACCGAACCCGCGTGATCGAGGTGCGGGCGGGCCGGCAGTACTACACCAATCTCGCCGTCGCCGATAAGGAAAAGGTGCCGGCACCGAAGACGGAATAGTATTGCGTAACCTAGTGTCTCTGCAAGGCTTATTTTTGGGGTAGCAATAGGGTGGCACGCCC